>Ga0210398_10001875_pt1 | contig 21063 bp, 17 predicted proteins | sample IncBWC4OmetaG_FD_161047 | JGI IMG/M metagenome (GOLD analysis project Ga0210398, IMG submission 161047) | Forest soil microbial communities from Barre Woods Harvard Forest LTER site, Petersham, Massachusetts, United States - Inc-BW-C-4-O | ecosystem: Environmental > Terrestrial > Soil >...
ACGACCGCAATGAAGTTTTGCAGGGGCTCTCCAGCCTGTACTTCCCGCCGTTCAGCGAATCCAATATTTTTGACGCGCTTTCCGACGTGCTGGACCGCATTAAGGACGTCAAGGGCAAGAAGGCCGTCCTGGTGCTCGCTTCCGGCATCGATACCTTCAGCCGCATGACTCTCGACCAAACCCTGAAGCGCATCCGCGAAACCGACGCCACCATTTTCACCGTGGGCGTGGCCGAGCAGTTTTTCATCGCCCAGCAGCCCGGCGCCTTCGGCCAGCAGTTGACCTACATCCAGGCGCAGAACCAGCTGAAGACCTTCGCGGCCATGACCGGCGGGCGCTCCTGGCTTCCGCGCTTTGACGGCGAGATTCCGGACATCATGCACGAAGTCGCGCAGAGCCTGCGCAACCAGTACAGCATGACCTATTCACCGTCCAACGAAACCCTCGACGGCAAATACCGAAAGATCAAAGTGGACTTGGTGGCGCCCGACGGCGGCCCGCTGACCGTGCTCGACCAGAAGGGCAAGAAAGTCAAGTTTCAGCTGTACGCCCGCCAAGGCTACACCGCGCCCAAATCCACCGTGGATAGCAATTAGGTCGATAGCACTTAGGAGGTCCGACCTTCAGGTCGGACAACTAGGCTTGCAGTGGAGGCCTTTAGGCCCTGAAGCTTCAGGGATCAACGAGCAGAGAATCCCATTGTTTTGATTTTCCGCGCCTGCTTGGTTATGCTGCCCTGCAAGTTCGATGGAACGCCCTTCCATCCCCGCTTCCGCTGAGACAACGCCGGTCACCTCGAAAAAACGCTCATTCTTTCGATCCGCATGGTCCTGGCTCGCGTTCGCGTTGGTTCTTTTGTTGGCCGCTGGAATCCACGCCCTTCGCTACGAGCTGCGCAGCTACGTATTCCTGCTTCAATTCCTGAATCCCGAGGCTTCCGGCCTCCTGGTAAGGCTGGAAAGTCACACCATGGACACGCAGGAAGTTACGCTCTCCACGCCGCAAGGCCCCGTGCGGGCCAAGCTGTACACGCCGCGCGGCATCGCCCATCCGCCGGGCATGGTGCTCGTGCACGGGATCCATCATCTAGGAATTGACGAGCCTCGGCTGGTGAATTTCGCGCGCGCCGCCACCAGCGACGGATTTTCAGTTCTCACGCCGGAGGTCACCGCGCTGGCCGACTATCACGTCGATGGCGCCTCGATCGCCACGATCGGCGAATCCGCCGTGTGGCTGCAAGACCGCCTCGGCACCGGCCCGGTGACCATCGTCGGCGTGAGTTTCGCGGGCGGGCTATCCCTGCTCGCGGCGTGCGATCCGCGCTATGCCCCGCATATCCGCTCGCTGGTGCTGATGGGCGCCTACGACAGCCTTCCGCGCGTGGTGCGCTTTCTGGCCACCAGCGAGGCGGAGCTCCCCGACGGACGCATCGAGCCGTACAAAGCGCACGACTACGGCGCGGCCGTCTTTGTCTACGCGCACCTCGACCAATTTTTCCCGCCCGCCGATTTGGCCGTGGCGCATGACGCGTTGCGTGACTGGCTCTGGGAGCAGCCCGCCGCCGCGCAGGCGCTCTTCCCGCGCCTCAGTCCGGCGAGCCGCGACACCATGGAAATTCTAATCGCGCGCCAAATCGATAAGTTGCGCCCAAAGATGCTCGCGGCAATTCAGCAGGACGACGCGCAGCTCGCAGCGATTTCCCCGGAGGGCAAGCTCGCGTCGCTGCGTGCGCCCGTCTTCCTGTTACACGGAGCAACCGACGACATTATTCCGTCGACAGAGACTCTGTGGCTGGAAAAGGACATTCCGCGAGCGGACCTGCGCGAAGCGCTGATCACTCCCGCGTTTTCGCACGTGGACCCCGACAAGCACGCCGTGTGGAAGGATGAGCTGAATCTGGTGGAGTTCCTGGAAGGAGTGCTACGCGCGGCGGACTAGGCCTCCGCCACGGTTGTCATCCCGAGCGAAGCGAGGGATCCGCTTTCCTCTCAGACTGAAACCGAAAGCAGATTCCTCGCTGTGCTCGGAATGACAAAAGTTGAGTGGAACCCGCCACCCGCGACCTGCCCCCTGCCGCCTGCGTTTATCGCTGACCCGCCGCGGCCTGCGCGACTGCCGGCCGCCGCTCATACAGCGCCGCGGCGATCTTGAGCATTTCGTCGCGGTCCTCGCGCAGCAGGAAGCCGGCGGCGATCAGCCTATCCACCGATTCCGCGTACAGCTTCACGTAGTTCGCTTCGCTGCCGTAGCGCTTGGTCAGCTCGTCGGGAGAGAACTGCTGCCAGCCGCCCAGGTTTCCGCAGGTCGCGTCAATCGAAGTCGTCGTGACTGGAGGCACCGAAACCGGAACGGGCTTGCCCACGGGGTGCTCTACGTCGGGGAAGCGCACCCCGCCCATGGGTTGCGCGTCCTCGTCAATCAAGGGTGTGTAGAGGCGCACGCCGGGCAAGATGTTGAAATTCGGCGTCCGCGAGGGCACGGGATCCGGGTCCAGGGTGAACAGCTTGGTCGGCGGCAGGCGCGGCGCCTGGCGGGCCGAGGGCACATCGAGCTCGCGCTCCAGCTCCAGCGTTACCGCGCGCAGGTAGGCACCGTGCGGGATGGGGTTGAGGTCCACCGGCGCGCCGCCATTGCAGCGGCCGCCGCGGGCGCTGCCGCCGTTCTGGTCGATCGGCGCAGGGGCGTGCGCGCTCGGCCAATCGTAACGGCGCATGCGCGGATTCTTGGGGTCCACGTCGGTGAGGCTGGCGCGCAAACGGTAAAAATCAGTGTAGTTGGCGATGTCGATATAGAAGGGATCGCTGACGTGCCCGCCGATAATCTGCGATGCGCGCAGGGGCTTGCCATCCGGCACCACGTAGGGGAATTCTTTTATGCCCGCTTCAGCCGCGAGTTCGTTGATGGCGATCCAGTTGCCCGTGCCATCGACGGCGATCGCGCCCTGATAGACCACGCCACCGTCGGCGGGATCGGCATTGAAGCCCTCGGCGAGAAACGTATCGATAAAAAATCCGCTGAGGCTGATGCCGCCGAGGATTACCGTGTGATACGTGCCGAAATCCGTAGACGGCTTGGCATCGAGTTGCGTGCGGCCAGCCAACATGCGCCCAAAGTCGCGCACGATCACTTCGCCCACGCCCTCGGCCTTTTCCGGGACGCCGGCGGCGATGCCCATTTGCCACTGCACGCGCGCGTAGGAAGTTCCATGCTGGAAAAGAAAACCGTTGCCCACGCCGGCCGTATGCGCCGCGCCGGAAGGCGCTCCCGCCTCGCTGGTTTCGTGCACGGTATTGAAATAGACCGGAGTGCCGCGATTTTCCACTTCAACGAGGATGGCCGAATTCGTTCCTGCCTTTTCCGGCGCAATAATTTCAAATTCGGACTGGTAGCGGTAGTTCCCGTCGGCGTCATGCGGCAATTGTTCGAAGCCCCAAATGGTGTCCCGCGGCGCCACCACTCCCGAAACCGTTCCCCAGATGCGAGTGTACGTGACTCCGCCGAAAGTGCCCACCGGCTGCGTGCCCCCAATCGACACGCCGGTGATCCGCGATTGCTGATTTGACTCGGCGCCCGGCGCCGCCATGAGATGGGGATTGGGAGCAACGAACAGCGCGGCGCACAGAACAAGATTCGCGAAGTGGGTCCCCTTCAGGGATATGTGGGGCATTGCGCGACCCTCCAAGCTTGCGCCCTGCGGTCCCGGGCGTTACGAAGTATGATGCCAATCGAAGCGCTAGTCCACACCGTATGGCCGCCCTCACGGCGGGAAAGGCATAGCTGCATGGCGACCGCGCTGTATCTCCTGACACTCCAGGGACTGATCGGCGCTTTCGACACGCTCTATTACCACGAATGGCGGGCGCGTTTGCCGGCGCGGGGCCGTCGAGCCGCGGCGGAACTGGCCCTGCACGCCGCCCGCGATTTCTTCTACGGAATTTTGTTCTGCACCTTGCCTTGGATCGCCTGGAAGGGCGCTTGGACGATTGTTCTTCTTGGGGTGATCATCGCTGAAATCATTTTGACGCTCTGGGATTTTGTCGTGGAGATCGCCGTCCGGAGGGAGCTGGGAGACGTATACGCCGGAGAACGCGTAACCCACGCTGTCATGGGCATCGTTTATGGAGCTATGATTGCCAGCCTCGTTCCTACACTCCATTTGTGGTGGGAAGGTTCGTCAGGTCTTCTTCTGGAGCCAGTAGCGACTCCCGCGTGGGTGCGTCTGCTTGTGGGCGCACTGGGAGTCGGCGTTATTGCATCGGGTTTGGGAGTTTCCTGGAGGTGCGTGGCCGTGGAATAGGAACACGTCCTGAGGTGCCACGCCGGAACCTTGTCATGGCCGGCCGGTCGCTCGCCAGCTTGTGGGCCAGTTAATGGGATGGTCCGCCGCAGAACTCTAGAAGTTGTAGAGTGCGGTGGCAAGGAGGCATCCCATTAACTGGCCGAATCCCTTCCTGAAGACAAGCGGTTGTCATGTTCTAGGGGCAGTTTGGGCCACATTCCGATAAGACGTTTATCAGGAGTCGGGCTTATACTTTGCGCCTTAGCATTAAGAAAAGGAGTAACAACTTCCTATGACTCCGAGCGACCAACAGGAACCGTGGCTACGCGGCACGCTGACCGACTTGCCTGCCGTCAATCGCGCGGTGGTCCACGCGTTGGAACTGGCGCACGAAGACATCGACAAATGGTGCGGCGATCTGAGTGATGCCGAATTGAACGCGCGTGTTTCGGGAATCGCTCCGGTTGCCTTCCAGCTGAAGCATATTTGCGGCAGCATGGATCGGCTGCTCACTTACGCGGAAGGATCCCTGCTGACGCCCGAACAGACTGCGGCCATGAAATCGGAACTCGATTCGGTGACCACTGGAAAGGAGGTTTTCGCGCGACTGCGTGCGGCTTTCGAATGCAGTATGCAGCGCATCCGAAAATTGGCAGCAGTGAACCTTGAAGACGCGCGCACTGTCGGCGGCAAACAATTGCCCACGTCGGTCGGCGGTCTGCTGGTCCACGTTGCCGATCACACGCAACGTCATGTAGGCCAAGCCATCACAACCGCAAAGATTGTTCGCGCAGCCCGCAGTTCCTAGGAGTTCAGGCAATGCGCGTGTCCATGTGACGTGCTGGCCGCCGAGATCGAAGAAGCGCTGTCGTTGCACGGGCCGGCTCAGACTGTCGATACTCTCTTCCGAGCTGCGATGCCAAGCCCTGAGAGACGCGATCATCGGAAATTGGCCTTTAATCGCGTTTGCTCTGGTTCTGCAACCCCGCTACAATGAGGCTTCACACCGCTTCTGCTCAATCCGTCCCGCTTCAACGAGAAAGGCGCCATGGCCCCACGAACCGTCTGGCACTTTGCGTATGGCAGTAACATGAACCGCGCGCAGATGCTCTCCCGCGCCGGGAAAATTCTGGAAGAGCACAACGCCTCCTTGCCGAATTACGAAGTGCGCTTTAACAAGAAGGTGCGCGGCGGAACGGCCGGCGCCAACATTCAACCCTCGTCGGGCAAGATCGTGCACGGCGTGCTGTACAAGATCGAGGAGGGCGCGATGCGCTCGCTCGACCGCTACGAAGGCGTACCGGAGCATTATCGGCGCATCGAAGTCCAGGTGACGCCCGAGGGCGGTCAGCCCGTCCCAGCCCAAATCTACATCGCCTCGAGAGTAGAGAAGGGCCTGCGCCCGTCGCCGGTGTACTTGCAGGCGATCTTGGACGGCGCGGGCGAGCACAATCTGCCCGCCTCGTACATCGGAGAAATCAAAAGCGCCGCCGGCGCGGCGTAAAGCGCTTCAGGTGGCACAGCGACTCTTCGCTGTGTGGTTTTGTAGGCCGCACTAGTGGCCCGGATCTAGCATCAGTTGCAAAAACCACACTGCCAAGAGTGGCTGTGCCACTTGAGTGCTACACATGGCCGAACAGGAGTGATCATGGCTACCACTTCGTTGCCGCAAGCAGCATCCCGCGGGGGCAGTTTCCTCATCGAGTCGTGCGCCCCGGAAGATGTCTTCTCTCCCGCCGACCTCACCGACGACCAAAAGCTGATCGGCCAAACCGCGGAAGAATTCGTCCGCAACGAAGTCGTTCCTGCGATTCCCGACCTCGAGCAGCACAAGGCGGGCTTGATGGCCGGGCTGCTCAAGAAAGCGGGTGAAATCGGCCTGCTGGGCGGCGGAGTGCCGGACGAGTACAGCGGCGCCGGCCTCGATAAAGTCTCCACCGTGCAGCTCGCGGAAAAGCTCTCCGCCTACGCCTCCTTCGGAGTGAGCCACGGCGGGCATTCCGGCATCGGCACGCTGCCCATCGTTTTCTTCGGCACCGACGAGCAGAAGAAAAAATACCTGCCGGTGCTGGCCACGGGCGAAAAACTGGCCGCCTATTGCCTCTCCGAGCCGCAAGCGGGCTCGGACGCGCAGAATTCGCGCACCCGCGCCGTCCTCTCTCCCGATGGCCGCTCCTGGATCCTCAACGGGCAAAAAATGTGGATCACCAATGGGGGCTTTGCCGACGTGTACATCGTCTTCGCCAAAGTGGACGGCGAGAAATTTTCCTGCTTCATCGTCGAGCGCAGCTTTCCCGGTTTCTCGATCGGCGCGGAAGAAAAGAAAATGGGCCTCAAGGGCAGCTCGACCACCGCTATCTACTTCGAGAATTGCGTTGTGCCCAAGGAAAACCTTTTGCACGAAATCGGGCGCGGGCACATCGTGGCCTTCAACATTTTGAACGCCGGCAGGTTCAGCCTGGGCTGCTACTGCGCCGGCGGCTCGAAGGACACGCTGGAAATCGCGTCGAAGTACGCCAAGGAGCGCGTAGCCTTCGGCAAGCCCATCGCCGAGTTTGGCTTGATTCGCGAGAAGCTGGCGGAGATGGCCATCCGGACTTTTGCCGTCGAGTCCATGATCTACCGTTCCGCAGGCCTGATGGATCGCGCCATCGCCGCGGCAGGCCTGCCTGTCGGACAGGCAGGCGCCGGCGCCGACAAATCGCAGCATTCCATGAAAGTGTTCGAGGAATACGCCATCGAAAGCTCCATCAGCAAGGTGTACGGTTCGGAGCTGCTCGATTACGTTGTCGATGAGGCCGTGCAGATCTTTGGCGGCTACGGCTTCCACGAAGACTATCCCGTGGCACGCTCCTACCGCGACTCGCGCGTCAACCGCATTTTCGAGGGCACCAACGAAATCAACCGCATGCTTATCATCCAGATGCTGATGAAGCGCGCCACCACGGGCGCCCTGCCGCTGATGCAGGCGGGCGCCAAGCTGCGCGAAGAAATCATGGCCGGGCCGTCGTTCGAAGAACCTGCCGAGGGCGGGTGGGCGGCCGAGGAGCGCATCCTGGCGGGAGTGAAGAAGGCGTTTCTACTGGTGGCGGGGGCGGCGTTGGAAAAGTATCGCGAGCGCCTGGCGGACCAGGAGGAAGTCGTCGCCGCGCTCTCCGACATCGTTATGGAGTCCTACGCCATCGAATCCTCCCTCCGGCGAGTGCAGAAAGCAGAGGCGGCCCGCGGAGCGGCCTCGGCCGCCGTGATGGCGGACGCGGCGCGCGTCTTCCTGCACGATGCCGCAGACCGAGTGGAGATCGGCGCCCGCCGCGCCCTGGCAGCCGTGCTTGAAGGCGATATGCTGCGCACCCAGCTAGCCGTGCTGCGCCGCTTCCTCAAGCGCGACCCCGTCGACACGGTCGCCATGCGCCAGCGAGTCGCCGCAGCTGTGCAAGCCGGCGACCGCTACCCGTTTGAGGGCAAGTAGGACGAAGGCAAGTAGAAGCCCACAGAAGACCTTGTGCGCACGAAAGAGCGCGTCGCCCCGAACCCTCTGATTTCAGAACATTTATGCGCCAGTCGAGCCCGGGCCTGCCGCGCGATTCACGCTTTTACACAGGCGCCCAACAAGGGTCGTCCCGAACCGCGACAGCGGCTCCCGCAGCTCATAAAAAAGTCTTGGCCCCTACCCGATTTACTGTAGAATGCGTCCCCTAAAAGAAAACGCGTACTAGTAGTTCTGTGCCGCCGGTTCTACAGGGGATCACGCTCGCGTACCATGGAAAGCGGAACGCCAGTCGACGTAGACTATCCCAGTGTCCTTCCGGCGATGAATCGCATCTAAAAAGCGTGTGGAAAGGGGCCATCCTGGTGAAGGTCAGTCGAGTATTCAGTGAGAAAAAAGCTCGGAAGTGGATGTGGGTTGCTCTGGGGGTGTTTGTCGCTCTGCAGATCTACTTTGTGCAGGAGATGCTGGCGGCGTTGATGCTATTTACGGGCTTGTTTGTGGTCTGCGGCGTCATCGCGTTAGGCTTGTATCTTATTGATAAGGCTAGCCGTTGGGGCATTGGCATGGCGGGAAGCCAGGCCAAGAAAGCCCTGGTGGTGGCCGAGGAAATCAGTAAAAAGCAGCTCCGCCGTCCACGTTCAGAGCCTGCCCGGTAATGGCGCTGGCTTGATCCGAGCAGAGGAATACCGCGGCCGCCGCGATTTCGTTAGCGGTCTGGCCGCGGCCCTGCAGAATCGTACTCAGAAAACCGCTGAGTTGGTCTTCAGTCGAAATGCCGAGGCGCTCGGAGAGCGTTTGGCCTAACTCCTTTGACATCTTCGTTTCCGTGACCGGTCCGGGGCAGATGGCGTTCACGCGGACGCCCTTGCGGGCGGCTTCCGCGGCGACGACGCGGGTGAGGCCCAGCATGCCGGCCTTGGCAGCGGCGTAGGGCGAGCCCCAGGCAAAGGCGGATTTCGCCGACAGGCTGGAAATATTCAGGATCACGCCGGAGCCCCGCGCGTACATGGCTGGCAGCACCAGCCGCGTCAGCAAATAGGCGCCGCGCAGGTGTACGGCGATCACGCGATCCCATTCCGCAGGGGCGATTTCCTCAACCGACTTTACCGGCCCATACTCCCCGGCGTTATTCACCAGGATATCGACGCGCCCGAACTGCGCCGTCGCTTCGTCGATGACGCGCCGGCACTGCGCTTCGTCCGCGACATCCGCGGCGACGGCCGCCGCGCGCCCGCCCACCGAGCAGACCTCCGTCACGGCCGATTCAATTTCTGACTGCGTGCGCGCTGCCAACACAACCGCCGCGCCTTCCTTGGCAAAGCGCCGCGCGATGGCCCGGCCGATGCCGCGCCCCCCGCCGGTAATGACGGCAACCTTTTCCCCCAGCAGCATTCGCTCCTCCAAAAGAGACTCGGCAGAATAACACTTGCATCTTGCGGTGCAAACGGGTGATTCCCTTTGTCACGTTTGATGACCGAGTGTGATATGCTCCCGGGCCGTGCGCACGCGAAATCGCTGGAGTTTGCAGCGCAAAGGCTGGTCAGGTTGGTTCTTGCTTCCCGGCCTGGCCGCTCTGTCTGTGGGTGCATCGCTCATTTGCATCGCCGGGCATGGATTGTCCGCTGCGACAGAACGCTCCTCAGGCTCCGCCGCCGGGCGTATGGGCGATCACTACCTGCTCCTCGTAAACACCGCGATGGCTAAGCAAATGGATGCAGCCAAGATGGCGCAGTTCGATCGCTCGCCCTACGACGGCCTGGCGGTCTCTTTTTCCGGGGCCTATGACACTGCGCCGGTGCCTTCTCTGAATGGCATGGAAGCGCAGGTCGCCGCGTGGAAAAAATCGACCGCCAAGGACATCTGGCCGTGGGTCTATCTGAACCGCATGATTGGCGCCAACGACGCCGAGGGCAATCCGGAAACCAAGGTCCCGTACTTCGAGCGATTTCCGGGATTGGACCTGGATGGCGCGGCGGGCGCGCAGAAGGATTTTCTGCAGAACTGGCGAAACGCGTTGCGCCTGGCGGGGGAGACCGCCGCGCCAGGAATCGTGTGCGACCTCGAGTTCTACAACAATTACCGCGCCGACGATTTGTCAGAATTGGCTCGCATGACGTCCAAGCCGCAGGACAAGGTGATCGATCAGCTGAAGAAAGTCGGCGCGCGCATGGCGGACATCGCCGCGACGGAATATCCGGGAGCGGTGCTATGGTTTTTCTTCACCGGCTTCACACGCCCCGATTACCGGATGATTGACGGCCAGCCGTACTACCTCGCGGCCACCTACGTTGCGGAAGGCTTGCTGGAGCAAATCCAGCGAGAGCGCCTTCCGCTGCGCGTTCTGTCCGGCGGGGAAGTGGGCCTCGGCTATTGCCGCGTTTCCATCGAAGATCTTTGGCAAGCCGTCGACAAAAGGGCGGCGATTTTCGCTCCCATCCTGCAAGAGTATAACGGCATCCTGGAGCTTGCCGGGACTATGACGCTGTGGAGCGACCACTCGGCCAAGAAAAATTGGGTGGCCCAGGGGGCGTGCGGAGCCTCCGCCGCCGCGTCCGTGGAGGACCTGGAGCCTTACCTGGAAGTGCTACTCCGCTCGTACCGCTACAACTGGATTTACGGCTCGCCCAACGGTGGCTACCTGGCCTTCGAGCCGCAAACCGCGCCAAGATTTGACGCCGCCATCGCGCGAGCGAAGGCCCGCGCATTCGAATCGCCGCACGCACGCCGCTAGCTCCAAGCCTTGCTGCTGACGGCTATCTTCTTTAAATTTTGAACGGTCGTGCATTTGCCGCTATCCTGAGTCTCCGCATCCATACATTTAAGACCCATCCACGGAGGCACCTATGCTGAATCCGGACCGCCGCCAGTTTCTGAAGAATTCCATGGTTCTGGCGCTTGCGCCCGCAGCGAAGAGCGCCATGCTCGCCCCAGGCCTCACTCGGGAGTACGAAGCTGCTGAGGAATCGGGCGCCGAGTTTTTTCAGGGCTTCCAGCGCGAACAAATCAAGACGTCGGGAGCCTCCGTCAACACCCTTTACGGCGGCAACAGGAAAGGCTCACCCCTGCTGCTCCTGCACGGCATTCCCGAGACGCACGTGCTCTGGCGCAAGGTCGCTCCGGCCCTGGCGCAGGATCATTTCGTGGTGATGACCGACCTGCGCGGCTACGGCGACAGCAGCAAGCCTCCGGGCGGTGCCGATCATTTCGCCTACTCGAAGCGCGCCATGGCCCAGGATCAAGTGGAGGTGATGAAGCACCTGGGATTTGAGAAGTTCGCCTTGGTGGGCCACGATCGCGGCGGCCGCGCCGCGCACCGCCTTGCCCTGGACCATCCCGAGGCGCTGACCAAGCTGGTGATTCTGGATATCGTGCCGACCTACCTGCTCTACCAGAACATTACGCAGGAATTCGCCACCATCTTCTACCACTGGTTTCTGCTGGTGCAGCCGCCGCCGTTTCCCGAAACCATGGTGCAAAACAGCGCCGAATATTTTCTGAAGTGCACGCTGCTGTGGCTGGGCGGCAGCAAGATTACCGATCCCCTCCCTGACTGGATCGCGCCCGGGGTGTTTCAGGAATATCTGCGCACCTTCCGGACCCCCGAAACGATTCACGCCATTTGCGAGGACTATCGCGCGGCCGCGTCCATCGATCTGGCGCACGACAAGGCCGACCTGGACAAGAAGATTCAATGTCCGCTGATGGTGCTGTGGTCCGAGAAGGGGCCGTTCCATCGCCTGTACAACGTGTTACAAACCTGGCAGGACCGGTCCGTCCACGCGCAGGGCCACGCCATGCCCACCGGCCATTTCCTGCCGGAGCAGATGCCGGAGGAATTGACACGGGAACTCAAGGCGTTTCTTGGATAGGCGGCCTCACCTGGTGCTGGCCGAGAAAGAGTTGCAAGGAAGGTCCTCCTGTTATAAAAGGGCTTCCGTCCCTCTACCGAGACAACATCGTCCTGTGCGCATGTGGCGGCCAAAGATGGCCGTTGTGCCCTGCATCGGACGAGACTCGAATGAGGACTCCGAGGAGGATCTGTGAGCCAGACCACAAGCACGATGGACCGCCTGGAAAGCGCTTCCGGCCGCCAGGCATCCGACACGGTGACCGCCTACACCATTCTGCGCCTCTCCTTCGGCGCCAATATCATGCTGCACGGTCTGAGCCGCATCCTCAACGGGCGGCCGGCGTTTCTTGCCTACTTGACCCACTACTTTGAGCACGCCCACCTGATTCCTTCCAGCGCCCTTCCCGCCTTCGGCGCGGTGCTGCCGTGGGTGGAGACGACGCTGGGCTTGCTGCTGATGCTCGGCCTATTCTCGCGCTTCACCTTGATTGCCGGCGCCCTGGTGATGACGGCGCTGGTGATCGGCACCAACCTGGCGCAGGACTGGCTGGTCTCCGGCCTGCAGTTGATCTACTGCTTCCTCTATTACTACCTACTCGTCCATATCAGTGAAAACCGCATTTCTGTGGATGCGATGATGGGAAAGGGCAACTGAGCGCGGAAGGCGAGTCTACCAAGACCAATACAGATACCAATACAGACACTAAAACCCGCACCCTTGAACATCGCAAGGGTGCGGCACCCGGAAAACCTTCTTCCCCATTTCACATCCCGCCGTCCTTTCAGCTTAGCCTCGCGCCGCCGGCTACCGGCCTGCCAAGGCCGCTCTATTGCGCTGCGAGAAACTCGTTCCGGCAGCGCGGTATGCGGGCACCGAGCGGCATGCTAAATTTTGATCTTACGGTGCAGTTGCCGCCTTTGGCCCAATGCCAGTTCAAAGACCACCCGTCGCGCCGCGTCACAAGGCCTCGCACGTCGAGATCGTCTGGAAAACTGTAACCTACAAGACCGTAGCGCTTTACCTGCTGTTGCTGATCGCCGTGCTGATCGCCGTTTCCTACCTGATGTTTCCGGAGGCCTACGGGGCAGTGATCTCCAAGGTTTCGAAAGCCATCGGCGCGGCCACGCCTCCCACCGCCGAACTGACCGCCAAACAGGCCAAGTTCGTGAATCTGGATGGTCGCGTGCAGGTTAAGAAGGTGAACTCCGTGCAGTGGGTTACCGCCGACTACCGCATGGCGCTCGACAAGGGCGACCTGATCCAGACCTTCGGCGACGGCGCTGCCCGGATCACGTTCGCGGATGGAACAACCTACACGGTGCAGTCTGACACTTTAGTGACGGTTGAGGAGAATTCGGTGGGCCGCGACAGCGAAACTCGGGTGGCCATGCACATCACTTCCGGCGCCGTGGACCTGGCCACCGGCACATGGGATTCCCCGAAGTCCAAGGCCGAAGTTTCGTTTTCGAACGCGGTGGCGTCGGTACAGCAGAATAGCCGTGCGGCCGTGCGCAGCGATCCGCAGACGAGTGAAGCCGAAATTACCGTTTCGGCTGGTACCGCGGAACTCGCCACCAATGACGGCCGCCAGCACGTCGATATCGGCCGGTGGGAGCGCGTAACCGTGCCCGCCAGCGGTGGAACCGTGGTAAAATCAAACGTTCTCGCCCCTCCGGATCTCGCTCAGCCCCTGAACTTGCAGCCCCTGATCGTCCCGGACCCGAAGCACGCACCGGTGCATTTCGAATGGAAGGCGGTGCAGGAAGCGGTCAGCTACGAACTGCGGGTGAGCACCACCTCGATGTTTTCCAGAATCGTCGAAGACCGCAAGCTGACCGGGACGTCCGCCGACGTGACGGGCTTGGATCAGGGGGACTACTTCTGGGACGTGCTGGCCACGGACCAGGAGAAGCGCGTGAGCGCCCCCAGCGATACCTTCAAGTTTACGCTCGCGACACAGGGCAAGGGACAGGAGATGCTGCTGGAGGTCGCAGGCACCGAGTTGCATGGTAACGTGGTGGAGATCACCGGGCGCACCGAGCCCGGCGCGGCGCTGATTATCAACGGCGAACAGGTTGCGGATGTGCGCGGCGACGGCGCGTTCAAGTATTTTACCGCTCCGCTGGCGCGCGGCAGCCAGACCATTGTGTTGACCGGGCAGAACCGCCGCGGCGGCACGGCCATCAAGCGCGTCGAGATTGTGATTCCATAGCCGGAGAGCCGGCGCGGGTTTTCGCAGGGACCCGCTGAAACGCTTAAAGGATTGTGGAGGAGGGGCCGCCGGGCGGCGCCCCACCCGGGACGGCACCCAGCCGCCGCTCGAGCAGCCCGGCACTGAGGGAGCTATGCTGAACAACGGTTACAACCTTCGCTCGGTCTTCAGTTTGTTTTCATCCGACCTGGCGATCGACCTGGGGACAGCCAACACGCTGGTCTACGCCAAGACCAAAGGCATCGTGGTAAACGAGCCGTCCATCGTGGCCATCAACAAGAACAGCGCGGAAGTGGTGGCGGTGGGCAAGGAAGCCAAGGAAATGCTCGGGCGCACGCCGGGCAACGTGGTGGCCATCAAGCCCATGAAGGATGGCGTCATCGCCGACTTCAAGGTGACCGAGAAGATGCTCACCTACTTCATCCAGAAGGCGCACAACCGGCGCATGTTGGTGCACCCGCGCATTGTGATCGGCGTGCCCAGCGAAATCACCCCGGTGGAAAAGCGCGCCGTGCAGGACTCTGCGTACCGCGCACGGGCGAGCGAAGTGTACCTGGTAGAGCAGGCCATGGCCGCGGCTATCGGCGCGGGCCTGCCCATCGAAGAGCCCTCGGGAAACATGGTGGTGGATATCGGCGGGGGCACCACCGACATCGCGGTGATCTCCATGAGCGGCATCGTCTATTCGCGCTCGGTGCGCGTGGCGGGCAACGAAATGGACGAAGCCGTGATGCAGTACCTCAAGCGCAAGTACAACCTGCTGGTGGGCGAGCGCACCGCCGAGCAGATCAAGATGGAGATTGGTTCGGCCTACCCGCTGGAAAAGCCGCTGACCATGGAAGTGAAAGGGCGCAACCTGATCGAGGGCGTGCCGCGTACCGTCACGATTGATGACAGCGAAATCCGCGAGGCCCTCTCCGAGTGCGTGGCTACGATTCTGAACGCGTGCCGCGTGGCCCTCGAGCGCACCCCGCCCGAGCTTTCCGCGGACATCAGCGACCGCGGCATCGTGCTAACCGGCGGCGGCGCGCTGCTCAAGAACCTGGACAAGCGCATCCGCGAGGAAACCGGCCTGCCGGTATCCATCGCCGACGATCCGCTGGCTTCGGTGGTGCTCGGGACCGGCAAGATGCTCAGCGATTTCCGGCTGTTGCGCCTGGTTTCGATCGATTGACTCTTACGTGGGGATACAGGAGGTCCGACCTTCAGGTCGGACATTCGGCGTGACTCGTAAAGGCCTTCAGGCCCTGAGGCTTCAGGGGCTAAAGCCCTCCAGTTGGACCGAATGAACGTCGGGATTGAAGTCCCGGCCTCCGAAACCCAAGCTCGAATGCAACGGAATCCGAGTTTGCGCGGGTCAGCAGTGAGCAAGAATCTTGAACGCTGAGATTTTCTCCCAATGATTGCCATTCCCTCGAGGCACAAATCCCTGACCCTGCTGGCGACGGTAGTGGTCGCGCAGGTGCTGCTGCTGGCTGTGCAAATCAAGCGCGAGCGGCAGGTGCGGCTGATTCGCGTGTGGGCCGTGGAGCTGATTTCGCCGCTGCAGCGCATGGGCTCCTGGACGGTCAACGGCGCGGCGCACGGATGGGGCGGATACATCAGCCTGCGCAGCGCCCAGAAGGAAAACGAATCCATGCGCGCCGAGCTGGACCGCCTGAAAGTGCGCAATGCCGAACTCGAAGGCCGCGCGCTGGAAGCCGACCGCCTGGCCGCTCTCCTGAATTTCAGAAACGCGCACGCCGATGCTCCCATGATCGCCGCGCACGTCATCGGCGCCAGCCCCGATTCCAACAGCCAGACTGTCAATATCGACCGCGGCTCGCGCGACGGCGTTCGCCGCGACATGGGCGTGATCACGCCGGACGGGGTGGTCGGGAAAATTTTCGCGGTGTATCCCGACATCTCGCAGGTCCTGCTGATGGGCGATAAAGACAGCGGCGTGGGCGCCCTGCTGGCGGGCACGCGCACCCAGGGGCCCGTGAAGGGCACAGGTTTGCCGCTGCTTTCGCTCGAATACATCAGCAGCGATGAGAAGGTCACCGCGGGGGAATTGGTGCTGACTTCCGGGCAGGACCGCATTTTCCCCAAAGATCTTCCGGTTGGAACGGTAGTGGATTTTTCTTCCGATCCCAAGTCGCCCTTCATGAAAATTCGCGTGCGGCCGGCCGCGCATCTGGACCGCCTGGAAGAAGTGCTGGTCTTGCAGACACGACAGGATTTGAATTTGAAGAGAACCGCGGACGCGGACCCCGCCCCGGCAGCGCCACCAGCCACGCCCAAAGCGGTCGCGACACCCGCAGTCCAGAAGGCCACCACGCCGTCGGCTACGCCTCAGTTGGCAACGCCAACCGCCGCCGCACCGAAGCCGGCTGCACCGAAGCGGGCCGCGCCTCCGGCAGCCAAGAAAGCACCTGAGGCGCCGGCTGAAGCAGCCCCCGAAGCGGCGCCGCCGCTGACGGCCACCAAGCCGGCAGGCGACCAGTGATCCGGGCCGCAGGGATTTGAGCAGACAAACATGGAAAGCACCGAAGTCTACATCGGGCCAGAGCCGCACATTGAAGTGCACAAGTACTACGCCGGGGTGGTGCCCATCACGGTGCTGCTGGCGCTGGTGCTGCAGGCGTTTTTCCCGGTGTACATCCGCTCGGCCAACTACCTCGAGCTGCCGTTGCTGGTCACCCTGTATTTTGCGCTCAGCAAGCGCAACCCGTCCTCCGGCCTGCTGCTGGGCATGGTGGTGGGCCTGCTGCAGGACAGCCTAAGCCGCACGCCGCTGGGTCTTTATGGGATTGCTAAGACGTTTGTCGGATACCTCGGCTCGTCCATCGGGTCGCGCATTGACGTCGAGCACCCTATCGCGCGGTTCCTGCTGACGGCCGGGTTCTACCTGTTTCACCACTGGGTGTTCGCGTTGACCACGCGCACCCTGCTGGGGCAGAAGAATGAGAGCTACGTCACCATTCCGATTCTGATCGCTTCGCTGGTTAACGCCACCATCGCCGTGCTCTTGTTCCCTTTCCTGGACCGCTTCCGCAAGCCGTCCTGAAACGGGGGTATCCGATACGCTGCCAGGATGTGCACAATGTTGCACACCCAGCATGCAAGTGCTAGTGTGGACGATGGTTAGGTGTGGAGGAAACCCACAAGGTGTGCGGGAGTCTGAGGACCGCACGGAGTTGAATCCGCCATCTCTTTAATGAACGACAAAAGGCTGCCCACCGAGCGGCTGACCGTTGTTTCGTACGTCATCGTAGGGGTCATCTCGCTGCTGCTTTTTGGTTTCTGGAAGCTGCAGATCATCGATTCCGACCGCTATTCCCAGATGGCCGAGCGGAATCGCGTGCGCTCGATTCCCATCATCGCCCCGCGCGGCTCAATGCTGGACCGCGAAGGCCGCGTGCTGGTGGACAACTATCCCTCTTTCAGCGTGCTGCTGTTGCGCGACGCTCCCGACCAGGTGGAAAAGCTGCTGCCGCAAATCGCCGACGGCCTGGGCATGACCGTGGAAGACGTCAAGCAGGAAATCGAAGCGTCGCGGGCCATGCCGAAGTTTCAGCCGATCGTGATCAAGCCGGAAGCGAGCCCTGCGGACATTGCCTTCATTGAGTCCCACCGCGTCGATATTCCCGTGCTGGAAATGCTGATGGTGCACCGCCGTCGTTACCCGCACGGGGACATGCTGGCCAACGCCGTCGGCTACGTGGGTGAGGTCAGCGCCGAGCAGGTCGAGAATTCCGATTCCAGTTTGAAGCCCGGCGACATCGTCGGCAAAACCGGCCTGGAGCGCCAGTACAACGAGACGCTGATGGGCACGGACGGCCTGCGGCGCGTGATCGTGAACAGCATCGGCAAGGAAGTGGGCCGCCTGGAGCAGAAGGACGCCATTCCCGGCAAGCCCATTCAGCTGACCATCGACTACGATTTGCAGAACATTGCCGACACCTACATGGCCGACCGGGAAGGCGCCGTGGTGGCCATGGACGCGCGCAACGGCGAGATCCTGGCCATGGTCAGCCGGCCCACGTTTGATCCCAACGATTTCGCCATTCGCATTCCGACGGCGGAGTGGCAAGAGCTCAACACCGATCCGCGCACCCCGCTGCTTAATCGCGCCATCCAAGGCCAGCTGGCGCCGGGTTCGGTTTTCAAGATTGTCATGGCCACGGCCATGCTGGAGTCCAAGGAACTCCCCGCGAATTTCACGGCGTTTTGTCCGGGACACGCGCAATTTTACGGGCGCACGTTCCACTGCTGGCGGCCAGCGGGGCACGGCATCGTCGATTTGCACCGCGCCATCGTGGATTCCTGCGACGTGTTCTTCTACACCATCGGGCAGAAGCTGGGGATTGAAACCATCCACCAGTACGCCACCGGCCTGGGCCTCGGCCGCAGAACCGGCATCGATTTGCCCGGCGAGGAGCCCGGCCTGGTGCCCTCGGAAGAATGGGTGCAGCGCGTCTACCACCACAAGTGGTACGCGGGGGAGACGATTTCGGTGGCCATCGGACAGGGCTCGGTCACCGTCACGCCCCTGCAACTGGCGCGCATGATTGCGGCGGTGTCCAACGGCGGCGACCTTCCGCAACCGCACATGCTGAAAAATTTGACGATCAAGACGGACCACTTTCCCCTCGCTGAGGACACCGTCGAGCAAGTCACCCAGGGAATGTACGGGGTCATCAACGAAGGCGGCACGGGCTCGACCCTCAAGCTGCAAAATATCGAGTTCTCCGGCAAGTCCGGCACTGCGCAGCTGATGAGCTATGAAGCCGGCAGCAAGATGGGCAAGAAAGGCAAGGAAACCAACGGCTGGTTCGTCGGCTACGCGCCGCGCCGCAATCCTGAAATCGTCGTTGCGGCGGTGGTTCAGGGCAGCAGCGAACACGGCGGCGTGACGGCCGGGCCGGTGGTGCGCGATATCGTCAAGGCCTACTTCGACAAGAAGGGCGGGCAAAAGCTTGAGGAATACACGGCGGAGAAGGCGCGGCCCAAGGTCGTGCCGACATCGGCGGTGAACGATCCTTCGCTGGAGCCGGATCCGCCGGAGACTCCCAGCCGGTAAAACGCCATGGAAAAAGGCACAAGTCTTCGCGACTACGACTGGTGGCTGCTGACCACGGCGCTGGCCATCTGCGGCGTGGGCGTGCTGGAAATCTGGTCGGCCACGCACGCCAGCCACCTGGCCGGCATGCACGTGCATCAAATGGAGTGGATCGGGCTGGGCTTGGTCCTGATGCTGCTCCTATCGCGGGTGGACTACCACACCATCATGGACCAGGCGCCCATTCTGTATCTCATCGCCATTATTGCGCTTGTGGCCGTCCTGGCGGTCGGGAACCGGCGTTTTGGGGCGCGCCGCTGGCTGCCTATCCTGGGCGGGCTTTTGCAGGTGTCAGAACTGGTGAAGTTGATTATAATTATTGTGCTGGCGCGTTTCTTTTCGGAAGTGCGCACCGAGCAGTTGACCCTGGCGGACTTGATCAAGACCGCCGCCCTGATGGGCCTGCCCCTGGCGCTGATCATGCTGCAGCCGGACCTGGGTACGGCGCTGGTGCTGGTGCCCCTGGCGGCCGCGGGGGCTTACCTGGCAGGCCTGCAATGGAAGCATTCCCTTGCCATTGTGACCCTGGCGGCGATCATGGTCCCGGTGGGCTATCATTTTCTGAAGCCCTACCAGCGAGAACGTGTTACAACATTCCTGCGCCCGGAAGAGGATCCCAAGGGCGCGGGCTACCAGATCCTGCAGTCGAAGATCGCCGTGGGTTCGGGCGGGTTCTGGGGCAAAGGGCTTGGCAACGGGAGCCAGAATCAATTAGGCTTTGTGCCGGTCCGGTACTCCGATTTTATTCTGGCTGCGCTGGCGGAAGAAACTGGATTTGTGGGAGTTTTCGTCGCGCTGCTGCTGTACATGTTTTTGCTGTTGCGCCTTGTTCAGAACGCCCAGCGCGCGCATGACCGAGCGGGCATGTTTCTGATTATGGGCGTGACGGCAGTGTTAGGGTTCCACGTGTTGGTGAATGTGGCCATGGTGATCGGGTTTATGCCCGTCACCGGAATCCCGCTGCCTTTGATGAGTTACGGCGGATCGGCCACGTTGTTTGTGTTTTTGGCATTAGGGCTGGTGATGAACGTGCGTTTGAGGCGTTTCGTCAACTAAGCCGGTAAAAAGACTGAAGCGATGTCCGGCCCGCGCCGCGCTATGAATCAGGGGGCGGCCCGCCGGAACGAAAGAAACGTCAGAAGAAAAATTTTGGAGTCAGGCAAGTGCCCAGCGGAACTATCAATTCTCCGTTAATCCTTTCGGCCGTCCCGCAACGCGGGAACGAGCGCACCCTTTTGCATGCGGGCTTTGTGCGGAACCCGCGCCCCGTGCGCCAGGCCGGAGTGCGGCCATGCCCTCCGAGGAGTTTTCATGTCGAAGGAGCTTGTGATCTCCGCGACGCCGCAAGAAACGCGCGTCGCGATTATGGAAGATGGACAGCTTTGTGAAATTTACATCGAGCGGGAAAAAGAATTTGCGTTAGTTGGAAGTCTTTACAAGGGCCGAGTGACCAGAGTTCTTCCGGGGATGCAGTCGGCCTTTGTGGATATCGGCCTCGATAGCGACGCCTTCCTGTACGTCAGCGATTTCCTGGAACATCTCGAGGAGTACGACCACGTGGCTCCGGCCGAGCCCAAGGTCCACCGGCCGCCGCAGCCGCGCAGCGAGGAAGTGTACCCGCCCACCACGGTCCACGGCGGAGCCGTCGCATCCTCGCCGGAGCCGGAGAATGTCGCGGAGGCCGCAGAGCCTTCCGCGCGTCCCTCCGAACCTGTCGAACCTGTCGAACCGATGGGTCCTCCGCCGGCGATCACGCCGCTGGAAGGCGAAACCTTTCAAGTGGCCGCCGCCGGACAGCAGTCCGCCGAAGGCGGCGCTTCGCCCTCGTCTCCGATGCAACGCAGCAGGCCTCCCTTTGAGTCGCGGCACGACCGTGGGCATGACCGCGGGCGCGGCGGCTTCGGCAATCGCGACCGTGGCGGGCGCAGCGATCGCGGGGGGCGCGGCGGGCGCTTTGGACGTCCCGACCGCGGCGGTCGTGGCGGACGCGACCGGCGGCCCGGGCGCGATTTGCCGCCGTCGAAATACGCTTCGCCTTCCGATTCGCGGCCGCGCGAGTCGCAGCCGTACGAAGCCGCGGGCGCAAATTTTGAGCCGGTGATTCTGCCGGGCGAGTCGCTTTCCATT
>Ga0210398_10001877_pt1 | contig 21032 bp, 17 predicted proteins | sample IncBWC4OmetaG_FD_161047 | JGI IMG/M metagenome (GOLD analysis project Ga0210398, IMG submission 161047) | Forest soil microbial communities from Barre Woods Harvard Forest LTER site, Petersham, Massachusetts, United States - Inc-BW-C-4-O | ecosystem: Environmental > Terrestrial > Soil >...
AAATGCTATCGAGCGAAACGCCGATGACGGAGGCACCTGCGGCGGCGAACTTGTCGTGATTCTCGGCAAACGTGTGCGCCTGTAGATTGCAGCCACCCGTAAAGGCGGCGGGGTAGAAATACACGAACACCGGACACTTCTTCAGCGCGTCGTGGAGCGAGAATGTAAATTCCTTGCCGGCGAGCGAGGCCTGGGTTTTGAAGTCGGGCGCGGTATCGCCTTGCTTCAACGCGGCAAAACTTGACGTCGCTACCAGCACGAGTGACAGAAAACCTAGGACTTCGCGTTTCATGGGAAACCTCATCTGGCCGACGATTAAGGGAATCAGCATTTACAGCGCGCGGGGCCGGATTACATCCCGGGCGCCAATCTCACGATATCAGGGTTCGACCCTGACGTCACCGCGGCGTCCGACGCTTGACCGGTAGGCGGCCGGTCACGGCTGCGCGTTCCAATCAGGCGTCGGCTCCTGGCGTAAATGACGCACGAAGAAGTCGTACTCACGGCGCAGGCCGTAACTCACATCGCCGGTCGAGCGAAACACCCCGTGGCCCTCGTTGGGTACCACCAGAAGGTCGAAATCCTTGCGCGCCTTGATCAAGGCATTCACGACCTGCATGGTTGAGGCGGGGTCGACGTTCATATCAAGCTCGCCGACGACCAACAGGATGTGTCCTTTGAGGTTCTTGGCGTTGTCGACGCCGGATGACTTCGCGTAGCTGCCATCGACCGGCCACCCCATCCACTGCTCGTTCCAACCGATCTTGTCCATGCGGTTGTCGTAACAACCGGCATAGGCGACGGCGACTTTATAGAATTCCGGATGGAATTCGAGCGCGCTCAGCGCATTTTGACCGCCGGCGGAACCGCCGTAGATACCGACGCGGCTGATGTCGTAGTAGGGATATTTCGCGGCAGCCGCCTGGTGCCAGAGAATGCGGTCGGGAAACCCGGCGTCCCCGAGGTTTTTCCAGGCGACGTCGTGAAAGGCCTTTGAGCGGTTGAGCGTGCCCATGCCATCGATTTGCACCACGATAAAACCCATATCCGCCAAAGACTGCATACCTAGGACCTTGTCGCCGCCGGAGTGCGGTCCGAACGGCCAAAAGGTCTTCGGCACGAAGGAGTCATGCGGTCCGGCATAGATATTCTCAATGACCGGATATTTCTTGGCCGGATCGAAATTTTGCGGCCTTACTATGATGCCCCAGATGTCGGTCTTCGCGTCGCGGCCCTTGGCGACGAACACCTCGGGGGCTTTGAAACCCGCGGCCACGAGCTTAGTGATGTCGCCCCGCTCTACTTCAGCGAGCAGCGCGCCGTCCGCGGTGCGATGCAGCTCGGCGATGTTGGGCATGTCGATGCGCGAATAAGTGTCGACGTAGTAGTTCATGTCGGAGGAGAAGGCCACGTCGTGATACGCGCTCGCCGTCGTGAGCGGCGTCAAATGTGTGCCGTCAAGTCGACGCGATAGAAGTGCTGAAAGTACGGGTCTTCATTCTTGCGCATGCCGTTGGCAGCGAACCAGATCTGGCGTTTATCGTCATCCACTTTGATCACATCGCGCACCACCCATTCCCCTCGGGTGATTTGGTTTTTCACGCGACCCGTTTGGCCGTCATACAAATAAAGATGATTCCAACCGTCGCGTTCAGACATCCAGATGATCTCACGGCCCATTCCTCGGACATCGTGCGTAAAGCGACGATCGACATTGATGAATGTCGTGGTGCGATCCGTTGCCACGATGCGCGCCGCCGCGGTATCGGCATTGACTTCGAACAGGCTGTACACCTGGTGGCCGCGCTGATCGTATTCAAACGTGACCGAGCGACTATCCTTGCGCCAGGTCAACGGCGACATGGTGTAAGGATTGGGGAACTGATCGAACGGCACCTGCAATTGCGTCTGGCCGTCGATGTGAAAGACCACCGGTCGATCGATATCGACCGCATCTCCTGGCTTGGGATAGAGCTGCACGACCACCTTCGGTTGAATCTGATCCGAGGGCGAAGAGACCACCCGGGTCACCTCGCGCCGGAAGCCGGGACGTACGCGATAGGCGGCGAGTTTCTTGGAATCCGGCGACCAGGCGATGGATTCCGGGTCGTAGAATTCACCCTCCGAACCATCGGAACTCAACAGGATCGGCTCGCCGCCGGAGGGGGCTCGCACGGCGATATTCCAATTCTGTACGAAGGCCAGCCAATGACCGTCCGGCGACTTCTTTGGGGAATTGTCCGCCGGGATCTTCAGATCGCGCACCGCGCCGAAGCCGCGAGGCTGGTGTCCGCCATGCGGCGGCAGCCGCGAACAGACATAATCGGTCAATGAGCATTTCCAGGCGGCCTCATCGAGCCACGTGGTCAGTGCTCGCCCGCTATCGTTGATCTCTACGAGGGTAAATGGTTCGGTGAACGGCAAGTGCAGGCCGGAGGTGACTTTCCCGGTCGCAGTTCCCAATGCTGTCGCCAACTGGTCGTGATCGAATGCCGGCTGCTTTTGCAGGGTCTCCGCGTCCATGACCACGAACTGGAATCCGCCCGGTACGGTCTTGCGGTAGACGAAGCGATGCGTTCCTTCGATCCATTGCGCCGGCTCGGCGATGTTCTCCGTCAGACCCGACCACGAGCTGCGCAGGCCAAGGGCGTGTTCGTAGTCATCGACGTTGGGTTGGGCTACGATCGCTTGGCCGGCCACGATGGCAGCAGCCCCTAACGCCGCCGCCGTTCTTATCTTCATGCCCTACTCCCTCAAACCAGCCGCGACCTATGGCGTGTGGATTTTAACGCAAAAAGACCGGAAGATAGGGCAAGGCGTGTAAACAGGAGGTCTCACATGAAAGCTCTCATTGTCCTAATGACGTTTGCCGCGTGCGTACTGGGTTTCGGAGTTCGCGCCGAAGCCCAAGGTGCGCCCGCAGAGCACAGCATGACGGGGTGTCTGGCAAAGGGAGATGATCCCGGAACCTTCAAGCTCACAGATCTGGAGAAAGGGCCGAAAGAAGTCGTGATTGCGGAGACGACCGCGAACCTTACTCCTCACCTCGGCCACAAGGTGGAAATCACTGGCGTCGCTGTCCCTGGAAAGGATAAAACCCACACGATGAAGGTGACGGCGGTCAAGATGATCTCCTCTACGTGTCCTTAAGGCTTGAGTCCGGCCATAACTACGTAGTTCGAGGCGCGTCTCTAACACCTCACGCTGGTTTCAAAAGGGCCATGCCGATGGCCCGACCGTTGAAGATCAAGGCGCCGATGAGCGAGGCCGCCGCCGCGGCCAGGGCGCCGTAGGTGCTCACACCCAGCGCGCAGATCAGCACAACCGCCACGGCGCCGGATCCCACGGCGACGCCGATCCGCCGGGCATCCCACTCCACCACCGCGTGCCGCACCGCTGGACGGCCGACGCCATTGGCCCACTGCACGCCGAGAAGAAGCGCATACACCGCCAACTGCGAATCGTAAGGCTTCCCATACAGCGCCAGGGTTGCCGGTGCCAACAGCAAGAGCGGCACGACGAATGCTGAGCTGTAGATCAATGCCGCGGCGAGCTGCCGGAGTAGCAGGCGCCGCGGCGCTTGGACCGGCTGCGTCGCCATCAAGGTTTCGCGCCCGCCCGTCAGGTTCAATGCCGGCAGAAACATATCGACGATCAGTGCCGTGCGCGCGGCCACCGCATATTGCGCCATCTGTATCGGCGCCGCCCAGACCGCCAAGACGCACAGGGGTCCCCATAGCAGCAGCCCACGCGCAAGGCCGATCAATTCTCGCGAGTCCACTCCCTGCAGTTGCGCGCGGCAAATCGGCAGGGAGTAGCCCTCGCCTCGCGCGACCGGGAAGGCCCGCCAGGCGAGCGCCGCCGCGACTCCCATAGAAACGACACTCCCGAGCAGGAACGCCCAGGAGTACAGCGCGAGCGACGCGTCGGAAGGTGCGAGCACCACGGCGAGGAGGATGGAAAGGTTCACGGCGTAGGCGGCCACGACGATGCCGAGCGTCCGATTGGCTGCGCGCAGCGCCTCGCCCAACAGGCTGGACAAGCTGACGCAGGGGATGGCGAGCACGAAGGGCAGATAGGTCTGCAACAGGGTTTGCAGCTGCGGGGCCTGGATGTCCAGGTCAGCCATCACGACCAGGAGAACTGCACACAGGAGACTGGAGCGAAGCAACATGCGCCGCGCAATCTGGATCAACAGTACGCCATTGGGAATACCCGTGGTTGTGGCGCGCCGCCCGATGATGTGCTGCGCCAGGTAGATTTCGTACTTGCCGCGCAAAAGCGTGCTTAAGCCTAAGGCGATCACGAAGCCGCGAAAGTAAACTCCGGCCTCCTCCGGTGTCAGCGCACGCACCACCGCCCAGGTCGCCACGATCTGGAGCGCGGCGCCGAGAAGACGCAGCAACAGCTCTCCGATCCACGAATGCGCACCGCTAGTGGAGTACTCGCCTCCGGCTGTCGCCGTCTCCGCCATGCCAACTCCCCTGTTGCCAGCCGAACGATACACCCTGCGGGCCCTAGTTCGAAGCAGTCGCGGTGTGCTCCCGCAGTCCTCCACCCAGAGCCTTGTACAGCGTCACGAGATTTTGCAGCCGCAGCAGCCTCACGATTTGCAACTGCTGCTGGGCACTATAGAGCGAGACCTGCGCAACGAGCGCGGTCAGGTAGCTGTCAACCCCGCCGCGGTAGCGCATGTCGGCCAGCCGATAGGCTGCGGCCGAGGCCGTCACGAGAGCTTGTTGAGCCGCGAGCTGCTCATCGAGCGTGCCGCGGGCGACCAGCGCATCGGCGACTTCACGGAAGGCGCTCTGAATGGCCTTCTCGTACTGCGCGACCGCAGTCTCGCGGGCGAGTTTGGTCGCCTGCAGATTGGCAACGTTGGCACCACCCGCGAAGATCGGGAGACTGATATCCGGTGAGAAGGTCCAGGCACGCGAACCGGCCTTGAACAAGCCTGACAGCTGCGTGCTTTCGGTGCCGAAATTGCCGGTGAGCGAGATGGCGGGCAGGAACGCGGCACGCGCCGCGCCGATCTCTGCGTTGGCGGCCATGAGCTGATGCTCGGCGGCGAGTACATCGGGCCGCCGTACCAGCACATCTGACGGAATGCCCTCCGCCAGCTCGGCGACCATGTTGCCCCGGTCCAGGCCGCTGGAAAAATCGATACCGTCCGGAATTGGCGCGCCCAGCAAGAGCTGCAGCGCATCGCGGTCCTGGGCCACCTGCCGGACATACTGAGCAAGGTTGGCGCGTGCCGTGTCGACCGTGGTCTCGGCCTGGCGCAGCGCAAGCTCCGTGGTCGTGCCGCCGCTGAACATCTTCTCGGTCAGCGCGTACGACTCTGACTGGCTCTTCAACGTATCACGGGTGATGTCGAGCAGAGTCTGATCGGTAAGTACCGTGAGGTAGGCCGTGGCGACTTCCGCCACGAGGGTCAGCTGCACGCTGCGCCTCGTTTCGCCCGAGCTGAAGTACTGCTGCAGGGCTGCATGGCTCAAGCTACGGATGCGGCCGAACAGGTCCAACTCGTAACTCGTGAAGCCGATTCCGACGTTATAGGTGTGCTCCGTGACCCCGTTCGTGGGCAGAGGGCCGGCCCCCGATAACAGGGAGGGCGGAAAGCCAGACGTCAATACACGGATGGGAACGTGCTGTACCTGCTCGACCGCGCTCGCATCGACGGTCGGAAACAAATCGGCGCGCTGGATGCGGTATTGCGCCTGAGCGCTCTGCACATTCAAGGCTGCGACGCGCAGGTCGCGATTGTTGGTAAGCGCCAAGTCGATCAGCTGCTGGAGCTGTGGATCGGGAAAGAACTCGCGCCAGCCGATGTCGGCGGCCACCGGATCACCCGCCGTGCCGCCGTCGAGCGCCGGCACCGGCGATGGCGGGCGCTGATAATGCGGCTCCAGGGTGCAGGCGCCGAGAAGTGTGCTCAGCGCCGCGACGAGGAAACAGGTGCTTTTGCAAGCCATCCTCAGTTCCCCGACGCCGGCTGCCGCGACGGCGGTGGCGACTGTGGCGGCTGCGACGGCTCCTCGTGCTTCTGGCGATCGCCGAACAGCGAGCGCACGCTCACGAAGAACACCGGTACGAGGAACACGGCGAGCACCGTGGCCGTCACCATGCCGCCGATCACGCCGGTACCGATGGCGATGCGCCCGCCGGCGCCCGCGCCGGTGGCGATCGCCAGCGGCAGCACGCCAAGGATGAAGGCCATCGAGGTCATGAGGATCGGCCGCAGGCGCTGGCGGGCCGCCGCGACGGTCGCCTCGATCAGATGCATGCCCCGCGCGTGGTTTTCCAGCGCGAACTCTACGATCAAAATCGCGTTCTTGGCCGACAGACCTACCGTGGTGAGCAGGCCTACTTGAAAGAAGACGTCGTTACCGAGTCCGCGCCAGAGCGTGGCGGTGATGGTGCCGATGATGCCGAGCGGCACCACCAACATCACCGAGAAAGGTATCGACCAACTCTCGTACAGCGCGGCGAGGCACAGAAACACGACGGTGAGCGAGATGGCGTACAGCGCCGGCGCCTGCGAGCCCGAGCGTACCTCCTCGTAAGAGAGGCCGGTCCACTCGTAGCCCACGCCCTTGGGCAGCTTCGCCACCGCTGCCTCCATCGCTTTGAGCGCTTCCCCGGTGCTTTTGCCGGGTGTTGGGGCGCCCAGAAATTCGAGCGCGGGTGTGCCATTGTAGCGCTCCAATTTGGGCGAGCCCTCGATCCAGTGCGCCGAGGCGAAGGTCGAGAAGGGCACCATTTGACCCGCACCGTTGCGCACGTACCAGAGACCCAAGTCCTGCGGCAGCATGCGCGAGTCAGCTTCGCCCTGCAGGAACACCCGCTTGACGCGGTTGCGGTCGACGAACTGATTGACGAAAGCCGAGCCCCAGCCGGCGCCGAGTGCATCGTTGATGGTGCCGATCGAAACGCCGAGCGCGCTCGCCTTTTCCCAGTCGATGTCGAGCTTGTACTGCGGCTCATCAGCGAGGCCGTTCGGCCGTATCGAGCCGATCGCCGGATCCTTGCTCGCGATCCCCATCAGCTGACCGCGCGCCTGCATCAGCGCCGCATGGCCGAGGTTGCCGCGGTCTTCCAGCTCGAAGTCAAATCCCGTGGCGTTGCCGAGCTCGAGCGCGGCGGGCGGCGCGAATGCGACCACGAACGCTCCCCGGATCTGGTGGAAGCGCTGGTTGGCGCGTCCGGCCAGGGCAAACACGGAGTTCTTTGACCCCGGGCGCTCTGACCAATCCTTCAGGCGAACGAATACGAGGCCGGCATTCTGCCCGTGGCCGCCGAAGCTGAAGCCGTTGACGGTGAACACACCGCTCACGAGATCTTTCTCATCCTTGAGAAAGTAGTCGCGCGCCTCATTGAGTGCCTGCTGCGTGAGCTCACTCGCCGCGCCCGGCGGCGCCACCACCTGAACGAACAAAATGCCCTGATCCTCATCCGGCAGGAAGGAAGTCGGGACGCGCACGAACAACAGGCCCATCGCCACGACAATGAGCACATACACCACGAGGTAGCGCCGCCTGCGCCCCGTGACATGAGTGACCCCGCGTTCATAGCCGCGATTCATCCGGTTGAAGCCGCGGTTGAACCAGCCGAAGAACCCCCGCTCTCGCTCGTGAGCCTCTGTGACCCGCCGCTTGAGGAGCGTCGCGCACAGTGAAGGGGTGAAAATGAGCGCCACGATCACCGACAGGGTCATGGCCGAAACGATGGTGATGGAGAACTGACGGTAGATGACACCTGTGGAGCCGCCGAAGAAGGCCATGGGCAGGAACACCGCCGATAACACCAGCGCAATGCCGACCAGCGCACCGGTGATCTCGGTCATCGAGCGTCGCGTAGCATCCTTCGGTGAGAGCTTCTCCTCGTCCATCACCCGCTCGACGTTTTCCACGACGACGATCGCATCGTCCACCAAAAGACCGATGGCGAGCACCATGCCGAACATTGTCAGCGTGTTGATCGAGAATCCCGCGGCGGCGAGGATGCCGAACGTACCCAAGAGCACCACGGGGACGGCGATGGTGGGAATCAGCGTGGCCCGGAAGTTCTGCAGGAACAGGTACATCACCAGAAACACCAGCACGATCGCCTCGAACAGCGTCTTGACGACCTCATCGATGGAGACGCGCACGAAGGGCGTGGTGTCGTAGGGATAAACGAGCGTGAGGCCGTGCGGGAAGAACGGCGCCAGCTTGTCCATGGTCGCGCGCACGGCCTTGGCGGTGTCCAGAGCGTTTGCCCCGGGGGCGAGCTTCACCGCCAGGCCCGCCGCCGGTTTGCCGTTGTACTCGGTGTAGATCGAATAGCTCTCGGCGCCGAGGCCGATGCGCGCGACGTCCCGGAGCCGCACCTGCGAGCCGTCGGTGTTCACCTTGAGCAACACGCGGCCGAAAGCCTCCGCACTGGTGAGGCGCTCGGGTCCGATGATGGTGGCGTGGAGGCGCTGCCCCTTGACGGAGGGGAGCCCCCCGAGCTCCCCGGAGGGAACCTGCAGGTTCTGTACCTGTAGCGCGTTATTGACGTCCGTCGGTGTCAGCCCGAAGTTATTGAGCTTCGCCGGATCCAGCCAGATGCGCATCGCGTACTGGGTGCCGAAGAGCTGGAAGTCACCGACCCCGGCTGTGCGGCTAATCGGATCCTGTACGTAGGAGGCGATATAGTCGCTCACGTCCTCGCTGCTCATCGAACCATCGGTCGAGTAGAAGCCGATCACGAGCAGGAAATTGCGGGTGGCCTTGGCGACGCGCAGCCCCTCCTGCTGCACTTCGACCGGCAGCAGCGGCGTAGCGAGCTGCAGCTTGTTCTGCACCTGCACCTGGGCGATATCGGGATTCGTGCCCTGCTCGAAGTACAGCGTGATGGTCATGCTGCCGTCGGCATCGCTTTCGGAGCCGAAATAAAGCAGGTGATCGATGGCGCTCAACTGTTGCTCGATGACCTGCGTGACGGCGCTCTGCACAGTATCGGCGGAGGCGCCGGGATAGGTCACCTGAATGGAAATGGCAGGTGGGGCGATGCTCGGATACTGCGCGATGGGCAGCGTCGTGATGGCGAGTGTGCCCATCAGCATAATGACGATGGCGATTACCCAGGCAAAAACCGGGCGGTCGATGAAGAAGTTGACCATGGCCGGCGCCTACTTTGCGGAGTCCTGAGCAGTCGCCGGTGGCGGCTGCGCCGTCTTCTCACCCGCTGACCGATACTCTTCGGGCGCCACCTTGGCGCCGGGCTTCGCCGACTGTATGCCCTCAACGATGACGCGGTCCCCGGGTTTGAGCCCCGACGACACCAACCATTGATCGCCGATCGCGCGATCGGTCGCGACGGTACGCAGTTCCACGATATTGTCCGGACCCACCACGAGTGCATTGGGCTCACCCTTCTGATCGTGGCTGATGCCCTGCTGCGGGGCCAGCACCGCACCCTGACGCACGCCTTCCTGGATCACTTCGCGCACGAACATGCCCGGCAGGAGTAAACGCTCGGGATTGGGGATCAGCGCACGCAGCGTCACCGAGCCCGTGCCCTGGTCCACCGTCACCTCGGTGAACTCCAGTGTGCCGGGGTGGGCGTAGTCGGTGCCATCTTCCAGCCGTAGCCGCACCTGGGTCTTGCCCGCCTCGTTTTGCTTGAGCAGTCCGGCGGCAGCCTCGCTTCTCAAGCGCAGCAGGGTCGTGATGGGTTGGGTCACGTCCACGTACACCGGGTCGAGCTGTTGGACGTTGGCGATCGCGGTGGCTTGGTTGGCAGTGACCAGCGCACCTTCTGTGATCGCCGACCGGCTGATGTGTCCCGTGATCGGCGACAGCACTCGGGTGTAGATCAGATTGATGCGAGCCGTTTCCACCGCCGCCTGCGCTTGGAGGTGCGAGGCCACGGCGTTGTCGTAGTCCTGTTTGCTGACTGCATTCGCTTCGGCCAGCGGTTTGTAGCGTTCCCAGAGTGCACGCGCGGAAACATCCGCCGCGACGGCGCTGTCGTAACTGGCCTGATAGGGGGCCGGGTCGATCTGGTAGAGCTGCTGTCCCGCCTTGACCTCGCTGCCCTCGACGAACAGCCGCTTCAGAATGATGCCGTTGACCTGCGGCCGCACGTCGGCGTAACGGAACCCGGCCACGCGTCCCGGAAGCTCAGTGGTGATCGGCACGGCTTGAGCCTGTACGGTGACGACCGAGACTTTAGGCGGTGGCGGGGCCGGCGGCGGCGCCTTGTGCTCACAGCCCGTGAGCGCGCCTAAGCCTAAGACGGCGAGGCACACGCCCACGCGTGCGGCGAGGCGACCGTCGATCACAATGAGCACGACATGGAGACCCTCAATTCAGTTCTTCTGTACGCGTCCTGGCTTCTGTGCTGTGTTGCCGAGAATTTTCTGCCAGAAGCGGGCCCCGTGATATCGATGCTGGGGCCCACTCGCGTGTCGGAGAGTTCTGACACGGGCCTTCACGACAATTTACACTTGAACGTAACAGGATCCTATCCCCCATCGCAAGTCACAGCTTGACCGCGTTCAATTTACGGTTGTCGATGCTGAGTGCGCCGGCGCCGAAGGCGACGATTTGCAGCAACCCGCCGGCCATCATGACGTTCTTAGTCCGCTCATCGCGAAGGGCAGCCCGATCAGCAGGCGGCCGGCGAAGGGAACATAGCGGATAGCGGTCATGGCATTACTCCCAGGCGATGAGGGATTTCGAGCGGTTGTTGTTGTTTGAATCGCCGCGTGGCGGATTACTTTCCCGGAAGATGGAATACGGTAACCGTGGTGTTGCCGCCGCCGATTTCCGGTGCAACCAAGTTGTAGACGCCGACGAGGCCCGAGACGACGGCCACGTTTTGTCTACCGTGCGCGCTGTAGGTGACGACACCCCCGCCGGCCGGTCCGCCCAGCTCGCTTCGCAGCAGCACTTTGCCTGATCTGGCATCCAACGCCAGCAAGTTGCCGGCCAAGTCACCGGTGAAAATTAAATCGCCCTCGGTTGTCGTGACGCCGGCAATCATCGGTTTCGCGGCGTCGTAGCGCCATTTCTCCTGACCCGTGGAAGCATCGAACGCGGTGAGCCGTCCCCGCGCGGCTGACCAGGGATCAAACTTCGTCTGGCCACCGAAGTAAAAAGCGTGGGTGTGCTCCTTCTCCGGATCCGGCGCCGTGGCATCCTTGCTGAACTCCGCACACCAGTCGGTGGCAGGAACAATCAGCAGGTTCTGCTTCGCGTAGTAGGAGGAGCCGTTCCACTCCTGCCCCCCGAGGGTCCCCGGGCAGACGCGCACCGGTGTTCGGGTGACGGGCGTCTCGACGTTTGAGCGGGTGGTGAAAGGAACACTGTAGATAAGATCCTTAGAATCCCGATCCAAGAGCCGCAGCAACCCGTCCTTGCCAGTGCTGGCGATTACGTTGCGCGTCGACCCATTGATGCTCGCCTTGAACACCGGCGCAACGTGCGAGACATCGTAATCGTGCACGTCATGGGGTATGAATTGCCGATACCAAACCAGGCGCCCAGTCTTGGCATCCAGCGCGATCAGGGAGTTGGTGTATAGGTTGTCGCCGGGGCGATCATCGTCGTAGAGATCCGGCGCCGCGTTTCCGCCGGGCACATAGAGCAGGTTCTGCTGCTCATCGAAGGACATCGGCGTCCAGAGGTTGCCGCCGCCGTGTTTGCGGGATGCGGGATTAGGTCCCCACGTGTCGGCACCGGGCTCACCATCCTTGGGCACGATGTTGAAACGCCACACCTGTTCGCCGTCCCTGACTCGAAAAGCAGCCACCCACCCTTGAGCGGCTGTCTCGGCGCCTGCCGGTCCGATGTAGACCAAATCGCCATGAACCAAGGGCGCCATGCTGATGAAATAGCCTTGCTTCGGATCGGCGATTTGTTTGGACCAGACCGTGTGGCCATCCTTCGCATCGAGCGCCAGGAGATAACCATCGCTGGTACCGCGAATGATTTTGCCGTTCGCGAGCGCCGCACCGCGGTGCGTCGTCGCCGGCTCGTGTTCATGCGGCGTGTACGTACTCGACCAAATCACGCGGCAGTCAGCGCCATCGAGAGCAACCGTATAGTGTGCAGTCGTCAGGTACATTCGGCCCGCCGATACGATCGGAGCGGTTTGCGATGGCTCTTTGTCGGGGAAGCTGTATGCGCAGGCCTTGACCAGCTGCGATACGTTGCTCGTCGTGATCTCCTTGAGATGCGAGTAGCGCGTTCCCGCCACGTCGTGATCGACATAGATCCAGTCGCCGGCGCCCGGGTCGCCGTCCGCCTTGGGCGCCGCTTGCACTCGCAGCGTCCCAAAAGCGAGCAATTGCACGACGACCAGGGCCGTCAGTAAACCGTGAGTTCGCAGATCCATCAACTCTCCTCAGGAAGGCGTTCCTCTACGGCCGGCCGGCGCTCCGCGGATATCGCGGACCTGGCGAATTTCCAAATTGATTTTATGGACAACGGATCAATTTAGAAATATAAACTGTGGAAACCCTAGGTTTCGAAATTTATCATCATGGCCAGACTGCCGGACCTTGAGGGACTCGCCATCTTCGCGAAGGTTGCGGAGTGCCGCTCCTTCGCCGACGCCGCGGAGGAGTTGCGGCTTTCGAAGGCGACCGTCTCAAAGGCGGTCAGCAGGGTTGAGTCACGGCTCGCTGCGCGACTGATTATCCGCACCGCCCGTCGCTTTGAGCTGACCGATGCCGGACGACAGTTGGTGGGTCGCGCCGCCCACATCCTTGCCGAAGGTGAGGCGGCCGAGGATGTTGCTCGGGCTGACGCTCGAACTCCACGGGGATTGGTGCGTCTCGCGGCTCCCATGTCCTTCGGCACATTGAAAGTGGCTCCCTTGCTGCCGGACTTTCTTGCCGCTTTCCCCGAGATATCGGTCGATCTGCACTTGAGTGATGCGATGACCGATGTGATCGGGGAGAGCTTTGACGCCGCGATCCGCATCGCCGTGCAGCCCGGCGCCTCCTTCGTTGTGCAGAGGCTGTGTGAAATGCCGCGCTACTTGGTCGGCTCGCCCGCTTATCTGGACAAACATGGCAGACCGAAACATCCGCTGCACCTCACCGAGCACCGCTGCATTGGCTACAGCTACACGATGAACAGCGAGGTCTGGCGCTTCAGAAAGGGCAGCAAATCCGCCAGCGTGCGGCCCTCGGGTCCGCTTCGCGTGAACAATGGCGATGCGATGCTGCCGGCGCTGATTGCAGGCACCGGCCTCGGTGTCTTACCGGAATTCTTGCTACGCGAGTCGCTCGAGTCCAAGCGGCTCGAGCGATTATTGCCTGATTGGTCGATTCCACTTGGTGCTGTCTACTGGGTGGCGCCGCCCGAGGGACCGTTGCCAAAGCGGGTCGAAGTCCTTCGCAACTATCTGATCGAGAAGCTGGCCGTGGTCTGGTCGAGCTAGTGCCGCGCGGCTTCTAAGATCAGGTCCTTTAGGCAGGTTCATCAATGGAATAAAACCTCCGCGGTCGCAAGACCATTGGCCGGCAATGTGACTGAGACTTGATCATTCACGATGGACAATTTTTCCGGCGCCGCAAGCGCTGCGCCCGACCTCAGCGCCTCTAATTGCTCGCGCGTCGGGTATTGAGGTGATCCCATGCGTATGTATTCCCCGCGCACGTCACCATGGCTCTCATCTAAGCGCTGCAACCGGACAGTTTGAGCATCTTGCGGCAGGCGCAGCACGATCGTGATCGGAGGGCCATTCTCCCCGGGAGAAACATAATTCCACAGTGCGATGACGAACGAGCCGTCCGCTCGGCGAGTAATTAACGCGTGTTCCGAGTCAGTCGCGAACCGCTCCTCGCCCAATTCATGCAACATTTTAAAGGCGTTAAACGCCGGTTTTGGTATGCCGCCGGCCGCCATCAGCCCAAACCCGCCATAGAAGGGTCGGCGAACGACGCCTTGCTCCTCAAACACATCCGAAAGCGTCCAGTAGGACATCATGTCGGTCAGACCATCGCATCGGCGCAGCGTATCCGCCAACCAGGGGCCCATGAATACCGAATCGGTGATTTTCGGTTCGTTGAAATAGGAGGCGTTATATTCGCCCCAAATGATCGGCATGTTGGGTCTGGCGGATGCCGTCACCTCATCATGCACCTTCTTCGCAGCGCGGCAGACCATTTGCGCGCGAGAAATCTGTTCGTGGGTTCCGAAGACGTCTTGGGATTTGTCGTTGGCATAAACATGAGTGGACACAAAATCGAGCGGCACTTGCTGTTCTGATGTGTGCCGGATAAATGCACTCACCCAAGCTGCTTGTGCCGTCGAGGGACCACCGACGCGCAGTCTTGGATCGACCTGCTTGAGCGCTCTTGCGGTGTGGTCATATAAAGTCCAGTAGCTTGCCTGCGCCGGGACGCCGGCCCAAAAATCCAGATTCGGTTCGTTCCAGACTTCGAAATACCATTGCGCCACTTCGTCGATTCCATAGCGCGCAATTAGATGCGCGGCGAAGTTTCTGATTAACGCATCCCATCGAGCGTAGTCGCGCGGTGGTGCGACAAACGGGTGGTAGCTGAAACTCTGCACCGTTTTTTGCGACGCGAGTTTGCGCGGCATGAACGATAATTCGACGAAGGGCCGAACGCCGTTTTCCAGCAGACCGTCGTAGACCTGATCAACGTACGAGAAGTTGTATCGGGGTACGCCGTGACTATCTTCATCGTATATTCCGATCTCGTCGTGCAAGATGGCGTGAAAGCGCACGAATTTGAAGTCTGTCGCCTGTTTGACCGCGCGCAAATCACGCCGATAGCTCTCGCGCAGCGTGAGTATCGCGCGTCCCGAACCGAACATCTGTTCCCAGAAATGCGGAAAGCTGTGATGGGCCGCAGCCGGATCGACGACGATCTGCTCATCGCTCCTGACTATGCAGGGAGCGATGCTGATCAGCACTACAAGGATGAGTCCTATTTTCAATTCAACTATTCTCCGAGGTGCGGACGCGGCGGTGAGCGCAAGCCCAGCAGGCAACATTAAAACCGATTGGTGCCGGTGGCGTCAGAATAATCCGCCATCAATTGTCGGAGTTGGCCGACGCTTCTCCGAGCGGCGCTTGCCCAGAATGACATCGGCCGTGTCCAATGAAAATGCTTCTACCCGACCCTTCCCAAACCGGACAGCCAAATTCTTATGATCGACCGCCGTTCCGTACTGGCCGCCGCCGCCTCCTCGCTAGCCCTGTCGGCAATGGGATTGCCGCTTCGTGCATTGGGCGCGGTCTCGGGTCTGAAACTCGGGAAGCCTCAGCCGTTCTCATTTGAAGCGCTCGCCCAAGAGATGCGGCAGCAGGCCACGACTGCCTACGTGCCCGAGAAATCGTTGCCGCAGGGGGTGCTCGATCGAATTGGCTACGATGAACACGGCAAACTCAAGTTCAATCCCGACTACGCCCTCTTCCGCGACGGACCCGGCCAATATCCGGTCACCTTCTTCGCACTGGGCAAGTACTTCCGCACTCCGGTGCACATGTTCGTCCTGTCAGCTGGCGGCGAAGCCGCGAACGCCAGCGAGATCCTTTACGACTCCGCCTACTTCAGCATGCCCGCAAACAGTCCGGCGCGGGAGTTGCCGAAGGGCGCCGGGTTCTCGGGCTTCCGATTGCAGGAAAGCCGGCTGGGCAATGTCCGAAACCTCGACTGGCACAGTAACGACTGGGCGGCCTTTCTCGGAGCGTCCTATTTTCGCGGCATCGGTGAGCTGGGTCAGTATGGCCTCTCCGCGCGCGGCATCGCCGTGGATGTGTCCACTCCGGGGCGGCCGGAAGAATTTCCCGACTTCACCCGCTTCTATTTCGAGCCACCGGCGGACGGCGCCAACCAAGTGGTGATCTACGCGGTACTGGACGGACCCAGCGTGACCGGCGCCTATCGATTCGTATTGCGACGGGACAATGGCGTCATGATGGAAGTCGAGGCGCGCGTGTTTCCTCGCCGCGACATCAGTCAACTCGGCATTGCACCCATGAGCTCCATGTTCTGGTTCTCCGAGACTCTCAAGCCGACCGCCATCGACTGGCGGCCGGAAGTGCATGACTCAGATGGACTGGCGATTTGGACGGGCGCCGGCGAGTACATCTGGCGGCCGCTGAACGACCCCGACTCCCCGTCGGTCTCTACATTTGACGACAAGACCCCGCGCGGCTTCGGCCTGCTACAACGCGACCGGGTCTTCGATCACTACCTCGATGGTGTGCGCTACGACCGCCGGCCGAGCCTGTGGGTCGAGCCGCTCGACGACTGGGGCGAAGGTGCGGTCCAGCTGGTCGAGCTGCCCACCAATGACGAGACAGAGGACAACATCGTCGCCATGTGGGTGCCCAAACAACCCGTGAAGGCCGGCTCCAGCTTGCGCTACCGCTATCGCCTGCAATGGTGCGCCACCGAGCCCCACGAGACAGACCTCGCGCGGTGTGTGGCAACGCGTCTTGGCCGCGGCGGCGAGCCGGGCAAGCCACGCCCCAAGGGTGTGCACAAATTCATGGTGGAGTTCTTGGGAGGTCCGCTCGAATCACTGCCATACGGTGTCAAGCCCAAACCCGTTCTGTGGTCATCGTCGGGCACCTTCTCTTATGTTTTTACGGAGGCCGTGCCCGATGGCGTACCCGGTCATTGGCGGGCCCAATTCGATTTCACCGGCGCGGGTCCCAAAGTCGTCGATATGCGGTTGTATCTCAAGAATGGCGAGCAGACTCTCTCCGAGACCTGGCTATATCAGTTCCATATCGCGACGTAGCTCAGCACCCGCGGCTCGCGCACAAGATTAAAGATAACTGAGCCACCAGTCCCTGCGCCGACGCTTGAATCTCGCGTACCGGTAGCAAAGGGGAAACATCAGCACGATGACTGCGATCCAGACCACATAAATGATGCCGACAGGCGCGCCCCATCCCGGCGGTTCGGTAAAAGGGAAATGAGCCAGATCCGGCGATCGAAACGTATTGCCAACTTCACCAAAGCGTACGTAACTCGCGGCAGTGGCGAGCAGATGGATCAGGAAAAAATGCAAGACATAGAAAAACAACGGCACCGTGCCGAGGATGAGCGCGGGGCGAAGCAGTCGCGGCACGCCGTTCTCGAAGGCACCGAGCAGCAACAGCGTCGGCCCCAACGTCATGAGTAAGAACAGCAGCGATGGCGGGTATTTGTTGGTATTGAGAAAGGATATGAGCGTCCACAGAACGGACCGTTGCGTCGTCCACGGTACTGGGTCGCCATATACGTTGAACCATCGCAATACGACGAACCCCAATGTCATACCAAAGCCAATCCCCACCAGCAGGCGCCTTCGGCTCACGCCGCTGCCTTGGTAGATTTCTCCGAGGACATATCCGAGCGCGGTGACACCAATCCATGGGATCAATACATAGGCGACCAAGACCACCGAATGGCCGTTGCTGAAGAGGATGCCGGGCGCATGCAGAATCGACCACAGCGGGCGCCAATGTCCGAAACTGCCCGCGTCGATCCCCCCAAGCGCGTTGTGGCCGGCAACTAGAATCACCCCGAATCCCGCAATTAGCCAAGATGGCAGCCAAATCAACCCAGCCAGGAAAATCATCGCCCACCCCAACGCCCATAGAACGGTGATGATGGTGACGTGATAATCGAGGTTGAACTGCAGGGCGAAGCGCATCACCACCAGCTCGAGAAAGATCAGCCAGGCGCCGCGGCCCAGTAAGAACCGCGACAGCGCTGGCTTCGACATGCGAGCGAGCATCAGTCGGGCGCTAACACCGCTCAGCAGAAAGAAGGTCGGGGCACAGATGTGCGTAATCCAGCGCGTGAGAAACAGCGCCACCGTGGTGTTGGCGAGATCGGTTGGCTGCACTGATTGGTCGCCGAAGAAATCGCGCACATGGTCAAGTGCCATCAGCGCGATGATCAGGCCCCGAACCACATCGACCGCTTCGATACGGCTGAGATTTGCTGGATGCGCCGGATTCAGAACACACCCAGCCATGCGAACAGAATCAGATATTCAACCACGTCGCTAAAGTTATGCCCGATGATCGGCGCGACGACGCTCTTGGATTTTTCCAGCCAGTAAGCATAAAGAATCCCCAACGCGAAAGCGTAGAACTGCTGACCCAGAGCTTGCGGCCAATGGCGCGTGTCGAAATTGTGAGCATGCAGCAGCGCGAAGATCAGCGCCGCGATGACCCCGGCCCAATTCATGTTGAAACGGCCGATATGTAGTTTGCCCGGCATGGTCGCCGCCAGATACGTGACCAACAGTGCGCGAAAAGGGATCTCCTCGGTAGGCCCGACATAGACTCCTTCGAAAATGATCCATCCCCAGATGTTTCCCGGCGTGAGTGGAAAACCGGGGTCAGGCTTGGTACGCGCCAACAATTCCGGCGCGTAATCCACAACCGTCATCAACACGCCGAAAAAGGTGCCCCACAAAATTGCGGGCCAGACATAGCTTTTTCCTCGCGGCCAGTGCAGGCCGTAGTCGGCCGGTACCAGCCGGAATTTGAGAACCGCAATGACGATCAGCGCCAGCAAGAGCTGGAGTCCGTGCTGCATATACAGCCATGGCAACACCGGCCCTCTCGGAGATGGCGTATGGAAGATCTTGCTGGAATAAAACGCGCCATAGCCGGCGATGTAGGGCACGGCATAACCGAGCGCCGCCGTGACGAGGATGGGGACGAGCTTCAGACGGAAGCGTGGTTCGATCGGCGTTTCAGCGACGGTCATGGTCTGCATCGCCCTGGTTGGTTTTCGACGAGGCTCAAGCCTTCCGGTTATTGCTTCCGCGCCTCCCGGCTTTCGAGCAGCGTTTGAATCCGGCTCAGCGATTTCATGTAGCGATCCGTTAGAGCTCTGGTTTCGCCCTCCTCAAGACCTTCCGCCAATACGTTGGCGAGGGTATCGATCGCGACTCGTACGGTCATCGACTCATCATGGGTTAATTTGACTCCACTGATCGTAATCACTGCTTCGTCTTGCATGCCAGCTCCGCAACGCCCTTAGAACCTCGAGCGAGGTTACCTGAAAGAGGTCGATCAGAGAGAGCCTACTTCGCAGGCGGCGCCCCGTGCCGCCACAGAATCTGTCAAATCGGCCAAATTCTCCAGTTGTCACAGAAGCGCATTGAGAGATCTGGCCAAAGCCGGTACCTTTTTCCGCCGCCGATAGAACCACAGCGTCAGGGCCACCAGCGAGCCGCCGGGCAACAGCAGTTCTATCGCGGCATACGGAGCGAGACCCTTGAGCGTTGCAAAGACGGCTGCCGCCCAGGCCTGCAGTGTCGGGATCGAGATTCGTGTGGTCATGCGCTATGCCAGCATCGCCAGCTGCAGAACCAGGACGGTTGCGCTCGTAGCGGCCACCGCCAGGAGCCCTTGTGTGAGCCTAAGGATGTAGATGTTGTCCATGTGTGCTTACCTGGTTGCCTGAACTGATCGAACAGGTGACAGAGTGCGCTGCGCGCCCATGCACAACAAACGGACTATTTGATCGACGGTTAAGGAATCCTTAACCTCGTTAGGATTTGCGCGCGTCGACCACGATGGAAATCGGTCGCGGGCGTTCCACTACACGTGAATCATGATCCGGCGTTCGTTGGATGTAGCCTAGGCCGTAGTCGATCGAATCCAATTTGAACGTGCCGTCGCCGTTATTATACTGGAGAAACTGCACCACCCCGTGGGTGCCGAAGAGGCTTTCATTGAAGAGATCACGGACAATCTCGATTGTGGGGAACCACACATGTCCTCCGCCTGTGACCCGGCCGTCGACGAACTTACCGCCGCCGCCGGGATCAAACACGATCTCTCCACGAGGTCCTCGCTGACAACGCTGGATATATTGATCAAAATGGTAGTCTGGAAGACTGAGGCGAAATAGGCCGCCGGGCGCAAGCACGCGGTGTATTTCGTTGAAGATCGGCACCATCTTGCTCAGCTCGATATGCTCAAAAACATCTTCGGACTGAAATACTTCGACGGACCCGTTGGGAATCGGGAACGGCTCGGCGACGTCTTGCTTGATGTTCCGCGTCGACGCATAGAAAGGGGTGACTCCAAAATGCGTGGCGAATTGCGGTAGAGCGCGGCGTAGTTTGCCCGCATAGAGTTTTTTGGTGTTGCTCGCCAGATAATCTTCCCACGAGGGAAATGACAGCGGCCCGTAGCGGCACAGCACATAGTCTGCAATGTCCAAATAACGGGAGATCTGTTCCTTCATGCTGCGTTTCCTGGGGGCGACGCTGTTGACTTCATCGGCTGAGTTTTACCATACGATGACAGTGCCGGCACGGTTGTAAAATTTACCCTGTGCGCCGACCGATTTTTTTTGGTTGGCTAAATTCGCTCAAGACATTCATCATGGCGACACGTAGCAACAATGAGCCAACTCACCGCCGAGCCCATTCCCAAGACCCTGCGCCAACGACTGTTGACCGGCACGAGCTGGCAACTCGGACTCGCCCTGTCCGGAAGACTCTTCACCTTTCTGCTAAGTGTGCTTCAAGGCCGCTATCTCGGGGTGGCGGGATACGGCCAGCTGGCTCTCGTTCAAAACACGCTGCAATTCCTGACGCTATTTGCCGGCGCGGCAACGGGCAGCACATGCACGAAATACCTCTCCGAATTCCAGACGAGCGAGCCCGCCCGCGTGCAGCGTATTCTGGCCTTTTCGATCGGTGTCGTCGTTCTCGGCTCTCTGGCTGCGGGAGGGCTTCTTGCACTGTGCGCGTCTCCCATCGCAGTCCACATCCTGCATCAGCCCTCAATGACGCCGCTTCTGCGGCTGAGCAGCTTCGCTCTCGTTGCGATCTGCATCAGCGGAACATGGGGCGGCGTGCTATTCGGTTTCCAAATGTTCCGCGCGGAATCGATCATTCGCTTCGTCCAGACATTCGCATGGTTCGCTATCTGTATTGCCTTGATGCGCTGGGCGGGCGTGTGGGGCGCGGTCCTGGCTTACAATATCGCCTCCCTGCTGGCCATGACCCTTCTAATTTGGTTCGGGATTCGGGCTCTCAGGAAGCACA
>Ga0210398_10001878_pt1 | contig 21029 bp, 20 predicted proteins | sample IncBWC4OmetaG_FD_161047 | JGI IMG/M metagenome (GOLD analysis project Ga0210398, IMG submission 161047) | Forest soil microbial communities from Barre Woods Harvard Forest LTER site, Petersham, Massachusetts, United States - Inc-BW-C-4-O | ecosystem: Environmental > Terrestrial > Soil >...
CGCAAGGCAATCGCCAGGTCATCGGGACCGTGCTCACGTTCACTAATGTGACTGCTTTCCGCGCAAGCACCGATCAGGCAATCTACGAACGCGAATGCACCAAGGCGATCCTCAATACGGTCGTCGATCCCCTCGTAGTGCTGAGTGCCGACTTTCGAATCCAGACGGGCAATTGCGCCTTCTACACAATGTTCGGGGTTTCTCGCGATGATACGCAAGGGATCCCACTTTACGAACTTGGGCACGGAGTCTTTGAACTTGCCCCATTGCGTGAGCACTTCAAAAAGATGCTTGCCGTCAGTCCTGCGTTCCAGCCTGTTGAGGTGGATCACGTTCTTACGGTAAAGGGTCAAAGAGCCTTTATTCTTGATGCCCATCCTTTGTCCTTCCCTGGTCATTCTGAGCGCAGGGTTTTGATGACTTTCCAGGACATTACGGTGATCAAACAGGCCGAAACCGTATTGCGCGAACTGAACGATACGCTGGAAAAACAGGTGCGGGTCAGGACTGAAGAACTCAGTCTGATCATCGAGACGATTCCAGGCTTGGTTTGGTGCGCGGCTCCGGACGGCGAGCTCAACTATTTGAATCGGCGCATACTGGACTACACCGGTACAAGCCCGGACACATTTGCGCAGCTCGGGTGGACCAGTTTCCTACACCCGGACGATGTAGAGCCTACAGTGAGCGCGTGGTCGCGCGCGGTCGCAACTGGCCAGCCATATGATACCCAATGCCGGCTCCGCCGATCTGATGGGATCTATCGATGGTTTCAGGTTCTCGGCCAGGCAGCGCGTGACAATAAAGGCGGGGTGACTCGCTGGTACGGATTACTGATCGATATCGATGACCGGAAGAACATGGAGGAAGCCCTGCGCAGCAGCGAGTCGCGTTTGTCGCGGGCCACACGGACGGCCACGCTTGGGGAATTCGCCGCTTCCATCGCGCACGAAATCAACCAGCCCTTAGCCGCAGTCGTAGCGAACGGTCACGCCTGTCTGCGTTGGCTTTCGGCGCAGCCTCCTGGCATGGCTAAAGCGCAAGAGGCTGCCGAAAGGATTGTCCGCGACGGCACAGAAGCAGGAGAAGTGATACGGCGCATCCGCGCCCTCTTCAAACACGCACCCCTCGATAAAACCGATCTCGATCTGAATGACGTTATCGCTGAGGTGCTCCGGCTTCTGAGTGGCGAGAGAACGAAAAAGCACGTTTCCGTTGAGACTGATCTGGACAAGGATTTGAGCCTCGTGGCGGGCGATCGTGTGCAGTTACAACAAGTGGTTTTCAACTTGCTCCTCAACGGTATTGAAGCGATGGACTCGATCTCTGACCGTCCCAAGAAACTCTTCATCCGTTCGAAACGGCACAGTCCGGAGACCGTTCTGATCGAGATACGGGATAGCGGCGTGGGCCTGAAGGATTCGGAAAAAGTCTTCGAAGCTTTCTTCACTACGAAAGAAAACGGTATGGGCATGGGATTAGCAGTTTGCCGCGCGATCATTGATGCACATCACGGTCGGCTGTGGGCCGCTTCCGGCGAAGGCGCGGGCACCACCTTCTCATTTACTCTTCCGGCGGCTGCCGTTCCGGCTACCTCTCTTCCGGCGGCGTCATGAACTCCGATAACCCCATTGTCTTCGTGGTGGATGATGACTATCGAGTGCGGGAAGCACTATCCAGCCTAATTTCCTCGGCAGGTCTCCGAGTAGCGGTCTTTAACTCTGCCGCCGAATTCCTGGAATCTGAAAAGCCAGACGCTCCCGCATGCCTAGTCTTGGACTTGCAACTTCCGGGCACGAGTGGCCTCGAACTCCAGCAGCAGTTGCTGACGGGAGATGCACCGCCGATCATTTTCATCACCGGTCATGGCGATATCCCCTCTTCGGTGCGCGCCATGAAGGCCGGAGCGATTGAATTCCTGTCGAAACCATTCGGCGAGCCGGAGTTGCTGCAAGCGATTGCTGCCGCCATTGCTCTTGATCGGACCGCGCGGCAGAAGAGATCGCAGCTCGCTGAGCTGCAGATGCATTATGACCTTCTCACGCCTCGCGAGCGGGAAGTTCTTCCCTTCGTGGTCGCGGGCTTTGCCAACAAAGTCACCGCTGCCGATCTGGGCACGAGCGAGATCACGATTGGCGTTCACCGGGGTCAGATTATGCGGAAGATGGGTGCCAGGTCCCTGGCAGAGCTTGTCAGAATGGCGGACACGCTGGGAATTACCCGCATCGCTCGTCTCGCCTAAATAAACATATAATAGTCAGCTTTTGACGTGGCTGCTATTATCGGGCTCGGTCTGGAGGGCGCCCTTCGATGGTAACCGGTGCAATACATATTGTGGTGGCCGTGGATGACGATTTTCGAGTTCGAGAATCATTAGAGAGCCTGGTGGAATCGGCTGGATACGAGCCTGTGGTTTTCTCCTCCGCCGAGGACTTCCTGCAGTCGGGAACGCTGACAGCAGCGACTTGTGTCATCACCGACGTTCGCATGCCCGGAATGGATGGTATCGAGTTGCAGCGTCGCATCAGGCTCGTGCGTCCAGAGTTGCCGGTCATCTTTATATCAGCCCACAATAGCACTGAGACTCGACAGAAGGCTATCGACGAAGGCGCCGTTGATTTTCTGTACAAACCGTTCAATGCCGCGGACCTGCTCGCAGCAATCCAAGCGGCGCTGACCAAGGCCCCCCAGAAATAAATGCAGTTCGCCGAGGATCTCCACCTCAACGCGATCGAAGCAACAGTCCCCGTTCTTGCACGCCCCAAGAGACTCTTCCTCGCATCGAGATGACAGAACCCGGAGACCGGTCTAATCGAAGTCCGCGAGAGGTGTGCAGGTCCACTAGATCTGTGAACTTTCGACGCTTTCTTGCCATAAGAAAACGTAATGGGCACCGGGTCGGTGATTTGCTGCTCCGTCACTGATGCTCTACAATTCCGGCTGTGGATCTCATCGCGAAACCACTAGGCACGTGCCACATTCTCTCTACTCTCCCGATGCAATGAAGAGCGCAGTAATTTACCCAGACAACCCGCGTCTCTCCGTTTACCTGAGTTGAGACCTCATAAATAAACCTATAATTGTCAGCCTTCAACCCCGCAGCTACTATCGAGTCGTTCTTGGAGATGCACGATCCCGCAAGGAGTAAAGCGATGCCTACTTTCGATTTGATTGGATCTAGTGCGAAGTTTCGGACCGTACTCGAACAGATCAACATGGTCGCGCCGGTAGATTCCGCCGTCTTGGTACAAGGCGAGACCGGCACCGGTAAGGAAGTGATCGCACAAGCCATTCATGAGGCTGGCCCTCGGCGGCAAAACCGTTTTGTGGCCCTCAACTGCGCGGCGATTCCCAGTGCATTGCTGGAGAGCGAATTGTTCGGCCATGAACGAGGTGCCTTCACAGGTGCGGTGGCTCAGACCACGGGACGATTTCAATCGGCGGATCGCGGAACCCTGTTTCTGGATGAAATCGGCGATCTCCCTCTCGAACTGCAACCCAAACTTCTGCGCGCCCTTCAGGAACAGCAGTTCGAACGACTCGGAGGCGGCCGCACTTTTCAAGTCGACGTCCGAGTTATTGCGGCTACCAACCAGAACCTATGGCGGATGGTGCAAGAAAGGAAATTCCGCGCGGACCTTTATTATCGTCTGAATGTTTTTCCGATCACGCTACCGCCGTTGCGGGAACGAGAAGACGATATCCCGCTGCTGATCGAACATTTCGTTCAACAGTTTGCTAAGAAACAAGGAAAGTCGATCGAGCGCATCCCCGAGGAAGTTGTGGAAGTTCTGAAGCGCCACAATTGGCCTGGCAATATTCGAGAACTTCAGAACGTCATCGAGCGCGCTGTGATCGTGACCACGGGCTCGGTTCTTGAGGTACGGCCGACGGACCTGCCGACGACGGAGCCCATGACACAGAGTGTGAGATCCACGTTAGTCAAACCATCACGGACACTAGAGGAGTTCGAGCGGGCGCATATCACGGAGACGCTCCGCGCAACCAATTGGGTTGTCGGCGGACGGCATGGAGCTGCTGCCAAGCTTGGGCTAGCCAGGACGACCCTCATAGCCATGATGCAGCGGCTCGGCATTAACCGCGAGACATCAGAACGGGGAGCAAGACAGTCTGATCAACCTTTTGTAGCCGCGCCAGCTGGTTCGCGAGCGTCGGACGACACACCGCAAGAGGCCTCATTTACGGCCAATCGTATCTCCGCTTGAGGAACGACTTGAAGAACGATTCACTAGCCAACTTCGCCAAGTAAATGCACGATTGCGGACTTGTCCCGTAGCGCAAGAAAGAGACGTATCAAGATTCAGGAATGAGAAGTAGTCAAGTGTCCGGCGCTAGCAGTATCCGCCTCGGGCCCTAGTTGAGAACCAATCTGCGAGCTCGGACGACGAATCTCTTTGGAGCAGCACCCACGAAGTGAAACGGATAACACGTAATGAGCGTCAGCGTCTCCCCGGAGGCGGATTGCAGAACCCAGGTCTCATTAGGATTGACGATGTCAATGAATATGACGCGGTAGCTGTACTCGGTGCGGGCGTCCGTTATCGTGATCACATCACCCGGTTCGAGTTCACCCACTCGGCGGAAAAAAGTATCACGGTGAGCGGCTAGCGCCGTATTTCCAGCCTGCCCGGGCAACGCCGTTCCGGGCAGATGCCCGACTGCACGGTCAAGAACCAGCGCGGTGGCACCTTCTGCAATCATTGCAGAAAGGTGAATACGGGGAACATCCACCCTGCCCACAAGTGCGATTCCACGGCTGCCGGGCAACGCTGCATGTGTCAAGGATTCGGACGGATTTGATGGCGCCGCGAAAGTATTGAGGTCAGAACTACACTTTTGCAATTGTTCGCGCGCCCAGGCCTGATAGTGTCTCCCTTCCATGGTGACAATCACACAATACGCAAGCGTGGACAATCCTGCGACGAAAAGCAGGTAATGGCTCCAGAGAAGGATTCTCCTCGTTCGTATTGTCATCCCAGTCCCCCTTTTGAGTTGTGCCGAGCATCGAAGCGTCGCAGCGCAAAAAATTTGCCAGACGCTGTCAAGACAGCGCCTGGCCGTGACGCGAGGGTCGTTACACCATTTTTAGTGCCGCCCTCCGAAGTACGACAGCCGCGGCCAGTGCTAGCAACCCGGCGGTTTCCAGAAGAGGCAAAGAACTGCCCGTTCTCGGTAGAGAACTCACAGGAGCCTCCACTGGAACTACCAAAGGCTGAGTGGCGACGATCTCCGTGATCTCAATTTCCTCGCCGCTCGGGTTGATCGCTTTCACAAGAGTTTGCTTGATCTGAGTCGTATCGGCAGGCGGTTCGTCCGGCATCGACAGCACTGGCCGGCTGGTTTGTTTGGCGAACTGCGCCGCCTTAGCTTTTGGATACACAAACTCTTCGCCGTAGTTGGCCCCGGGGTAATACCACGAATGAATGGCTTCCGGAGAATCCGAAGGGCGCTCCTCGAAATGGATTACTGTTTTTCCCGTCGGTAACAGCCGGTAGTCGGGGACCGCGAGAATGGTCGTCACCAAGTGCATCCGATCGGCATCCCAGATTTGAACGATGTTGCGATCGGAATCGCTATCCGCGAGGGTGAACCAATAAGTGCCCGCAGTCAAAACCAGACCGGGCACTTCGACTAGTTCACTGAATGTGAGCTTGGTTGCCTTATCCCATTCGTCGGCCCTCATGGTGCTCGGCATTGCTACCGCAAACAACAAAGCCAAGCTGAAGATGAATACGAACGACTTGTTCCTGTTCACGTAGTTGCTCCTTTTTTCAACTCCGTGCTCATTAAGCACGGTAGATGTTTGCTGCTATACCAAAGTGCGCGCCGAATCGTCCTGGGTTCGCACCCTCCGAAGGTCCCCCGTTTTAGTGTCTTCCCGAGCCTGGAGGAAATGCCTTGAACATTTTCTCTACGCCTTTGTCGAGGTTCTTTTCGTTGTTCGCCGCTTTATCGGAGAGCATGTCTTCGAGGCTGCCCCGCCAAATCAGTTGCTTGCTTTTCGCGTCGTACATGTCGACGACCAAAGTACCTACCTTATAGTCGTGCTCAGTTGTTGTTGAGTCCCCAAAGCCTCCGAATCGACGCCAGCCCCAGCCACCGCCGAAGCCATCGTAAAAGGTGTCCAGAGTTCTCTGCGTCTGGGTCGTTTCCATCGCCATGATGGCAACGTCAGCTCCCTGCTCGGCCGAAGTCCAGCCCTTCGCTGCTAGCTGGTTGTCCACGGCGTTCTTTATTCGCGATGTCCAGAGCGAGTTGGCAGGCTTAATTTGCTCCCATGAGTAGGTCTTGTACTGAGAGAAATCTGCCCGATGATCAAAGTCGGTTTGGACCTGCTGCGCGAATGATGTCGCGAGCCCGGTCAGTGAGAGTGCTGTGTACATTACGATCCGTCGTACAAGTTTCATGACTGTGTCCTCCGTCATCCATTGCAAGGCATGCAAGGTGCCAAACAACGCTGCCACTGGAAAAGCGGCGTTTCCAAGCTGATTCCATAAGTTGCGCGGGCGTGTGCGGTTTCGGAAATGCTGCCAATTGCTTCTAGCGCGTCTTCACGCCGACTAAGTGTCGCGCCTTGGACACCTTTTCTCCCAGGCACGGGGCGAATCGTAAAGAAAAGCTTGCACTGAGCGAGTTGCCAAGTTTGGAAAGCCGCATGCAGGGTATGGTGACGCAGTACAAGTTCCCCGATCGAGAGAAAGAGAAATGAAAACTGAAGAAGTGGAGGAAGCAAATGGCAAATCAAGAGAAGACAAAGTGCGCGCATATCCCTTGTCTTTGTGAAGCAGCCCCGGGCCAGAAATATTGCAGCGAGGCTTGTCGGGATGCTGGAAGCGAAGAGGTCGAGGTCGCATGCCAATGTGACCACGCAAGCTGCCCTTTGACCGTTTAGATCGAGGGCAATAGCACCTTTGAGTCAGTGGATGAAGTATCAAACGCCCTCTGCATGTGTCCATGCCGGGCCAGGAGAATCATTGTGATGTGGCCGCAACGGAGTGTCGCCCTTTTGTTGTCGAGTTCACTCTTGCTGGCAACCGTGCCTGAGGTAGTCGTAGCTCAGGCGGATCAGCCGGCGCCAGCGGCTCCAACTCAAATTGCGCAACAGCCCCCCGAACAACTCCAGCAGTTGGTTGCGCCAATTGCGTTGTACCCGGATGCCCTGGTTGCCCAGATTCTCGCAGCGTCGACTTATCCCGCCGAGGTTGTGGAAGCTGACCGCTGGTTCCAGAAGCACGCCGACCTTAAGGAGGAGAAACTGGCGAAAGAAGTAGACAAGCAATCCTGGGATCCCAGCGTAAAAGCACTTGTCCAGTTTCCTTCAGTACTTGCAAACCTCGACAAGAATCTGTCTTGGACTTCGTCGCTTGGAGACGCCTATGTAAATCAGCAACAAGACGTCATGGACGCAGTCCAGGTCATGCGAACCCGTGCGCAAAGCGCAGGAAATTTGAAGAGTACATCTCAAGAGACGGTGAGTACTACTGGGCAAACGATCGTGATCGAACCCGCCGACCCTGAGATTGTCTATGTGCCCGAGTACGATCCGTGGTCTGTGTATGGCGCACCGCTGGGGATTTGGCCCGGCTGGTACGGGTATCCGGGACTCTACGTCAACGGACCGGGGATTGCTTTTGGAATAGGTTTCGGGCTTGGCTTCTTCGGTGGGTACGGATGGGGATGGGGAGGCTGGAGTTTCGACTGGCATAACCGAACAGTCATCTACAACCACAACACCTACATTTCAAACAGCAGGACTTTCATCAATCGAAACAGTTTCAACCGTAGGTTCAGGGGAGAACACCGTGAAGGTGGATTTCGTGGTTCGTCGCCGGGCCGTGGTTCATTCGGCGAAGAGCGCGGATTCTCAGGATCGCGTGGCCACTTCGGAACACGGTCGGGCGCTTTCAGCGGTTTCGGACACGGAGCCTTCGCGATGCAGAATTCCGCGCGTGGGCGGGCCAGCTTTGGAGGAGGCTTCGGAGGTGGCTTTGGGGGCGGATTCCACGGCGGTGGAGGGTTTCACGGCGGCGGTGGCCGAAGGTAGGACGCGTTCAGAATACTCGCAACAGCTGCTATGGAGAAGTGAAATCATGCACAGGACAAATACGCGATTCGACAGGTTTCAGGTGGGTCGGAGGGCAACCACGACCTTCTTCGGTTTGCTTCTGATCGTCGCAGGCTGCACCCCTTCCTCGTTTGCGCAGAAACCTAACCAGCGCGCTTTTACGTCTCTGGACCAAGCGGGCGAGGAGCTGTTTGCCGCGGTGCAAAGTGGAAATCAGCAGGCCTTAATGCATGTTTTGGGCGAAGAGAACGAGGTCGTTTCCTCCGATGACGAAGTCCAGGACAAACTGGACCGGGAGGAATTCGCTCAGAAATACGTCGAGATGCATCGATATATTCAAGAACTCGATGGAACCACGTTTCTCTATATCGGCGCGGAGAACTGGCCCTTCCCGGTCCCCCTCGTCTCGAAATCCGGGGCATGGTATTTCGATGTCGATAATGGTGTGCTCGAAATTCTCCTTCGCCGGGTGGGCGAAAACGAAATCGCGGCAATAGGCACCTGTCACGAATTGGTAATGGCGAACAAGCGCCGGGATCTGCAACCGATAGCCGATGATGCAGTCGGTCAATATGCTCGCGCGCTGGTGAACATCCAGCAAGCAGGTGTCAGCCCAGCGGCCACAAATGAGCAAGCAGCCGCCGATCCATTCCATGGATATTACTTCCGAAAATTGACTGGAGAACGAAAAGGAGCCGGCACCGCAAGTGTTAAAGGCGACAGTGTTGCTTTCATCGCGTATCCGGTTGAATACCGGTCATCGGGAGTCATGACGTTCGTCATCACCAAGGATGACGTTGTGCACGAAGCAGATTTGGGTCCGAACACGGAAAAGATCGCAACCACGATGTCGAGATGGAAATCGAATTCGCACTGGAATGTGGCGGATTGAGAGTAAGCGGCTAGGAGGGCACCAAGCAATGGGAACGACAATCGCAACCATCGATAGCGCGCAAGTACTTGACTGCACTTCCTTCGGCAATCAAGAACGAGAAATGGCCGAGGCGTTATCTCGTCATTTGCCTTCTTTCTACCGGCACGCGTTTCGGTACTTGGGGAATGTTGCCGACGCGGAGGACGCAGTCCAGGACGCGCTATTGTCCGCCCACAAGCACGTGAGCCAATTCAGGGGCGAGGCGCGGATGTCGACGTGGCTAACGGCAATCGTAATCAACTGTGCTCGCATGCAATTGCGTAGGCGACCGCGCCAGACACACGTGTCGTTGGACGAGCATCCAGACCCGGGAAGCTACGCGCTGTCAGAACTATTGTCCGACCACAAGCCAAGTCCTGCGGAGGAATGTCTCAGGTCAGACCTTGCAGAAAATGTCTTGCAGCTAGCCCGACAGCTCTCGCCTACTCTGCGCACAGCGTTTCAACTCCGCCACCTGGATGGCTTAACCATCCGCGAAATGACCGACGTTCTAGGAGTGGCTGAGGGCACAGTGAAGGCCCGCATTGCGCGGGCGCGCGCCAAACTGCGAAGGCTCATGCGTAAGAAGGTCAAGTAAACAGTGTAGGCTTACTCCAGCGCCGCCGCGCCGAGCGCAAACTCACATTAGATCGAAAGTATCGCTATTTGTTGAGGCGTTTCTTGGATTCCTGGCATGGATCCTGGCCATAGCGGTTAACGCCAAGAATGAAACAAGGGCTGAATTCTCTAACGTTCCATTGTCTCGATCAGAGCTCCGTCCAGCGATGCAAACGTTCGTCGCGCAACGAAGAGCAAAGCCTCTTCATACTGTGTTCGCAACGATGAGAACGTTTCCCACTGGATCTCCTGGTTGACGATAGAGCTCAGCGGCATTCCTGTCGAGCAGAGGAGGGCCTGCGCGGTCCCATGGCGTTCGTTGAGTGGGCGAGTCATTTTCTGCTGGATGGAGCAAGTTCGCCCGAGCGCCTCGGCGATCGCCACGAACGCACGTGTTCCGGTGCGGACGCAAATCTTGGCGGATTCGGCATCTTTGGTTCCGGTGGACGAAGCTGCAAGAGCGGCGGCGTCAAGCACCGCTGCTGCTGCCAACACCCACGACTGCCCACTCTGCACGGAAGGCGACAGGGTGAGCATCGGCAGCACTGAGTGCGTATCGGCAAGCGTTCGGAACCAGTCTTCCCATTCCTCCCACACGTTTCTCATATCGCCGGCGATGCCTGCTCGCTGGCACCATTCGAGCAATGCCACTCCGGTGGGCCGATCACCGATGCGCGAATACAGCCACGATGTCTTGTCCTCGCGCGACCGGATTACAGCTTGATATCCGGGAATAAACGTAAAGAGGAATACTACGATGCCAAGCCCTAACGCGCCTTCTGGAACAGCCAGCCACTGGCCAGAAATACTCGTTGGCGTTGCAAATCCGAGCGTGTTCAATGCTGACCCAGAAGCAAGAAACGCCTGGTGCCACGTATTGACGGCGTGGGTTCCCCAATATAAGAACGTGAAGGCAATCATCGCTCCCACAAAGTAGACGATGATGAGAGAGAGGATGTAGGCCGGGAAGACCCAAAGCAGGACCCGATGCAAGACTCCAGCGTCCCGGTTACGGCCGAGGCGCAGAGCGACCGCCGTATAGACTACACGGCCCGTAAGCTCGGCAAAAAAGTCACGATAGTGACGATTCATTAGTGCGATTCGAATCATCGATCGCAGAATCAAGAAGAGAAGCCACAGACCTACGATCGATGTGAGGATGTGTGCCAATTCTGATACCTCCGCGAAAGTGCGACTCCGCTGTGGTCATTGGTTTGGTTATACCGAACTGGAGCCAGGCGGACTAGTCACAGGCCATCGTAAGGACCTTTATTCACATTCGAACATTTGGGCTCGTCGGCAGGAGGATCTTTCACACCTTGCTTCAGCGCACGAATGCCATCGCCAATCCCCTTACCCAACTCCGGAAGCTTCTTCGGCCCGAACACCAGCAGGGCAATGAAGAAAATCACCAAAAGATGCGTCGGCTGAAAAATCCCCTCTAACATAAACTCCTCCTCAATCTCGAATCGACGTTCTTTAAATCACCGTGTCCTGGCCTGGATTAAGATGACCAAGATCAACACGAACATACGGAAACTGTTTCCCGCAATCGAGGCACACTTCATATGTGCACCCCGATAAGGTGAATGGCCGACTCAGTCTGCGGTGCCAGCAACCGAAGATCGCCTCGAACACATGTTGTAGTTTCCGCGCCACGTTTCCTATCTGAGCAATTTGTCTTCCCATCGCGACAGCAGTTCAATCCTTTCTCCTCGTGGTTGCGCAGGATTGTTCTCATGCTCCTTTCAGCTCCGATACATAGGGGCGGCGCCGTCTTCTATTTATGGAGTGGAAACGCCTACGCCCCTCGAGGCGGCAACACCCTAAAGCGTGCGACGTTCCAACATCACGCACAAAATTGAGAACCTAACTTCGAAGGCACTGTCGCGGCGTGGACTCGATGTCTCGGTGCCGACACCACGAAGGCACCGGCAGCGGACTTACAACCTTGAAACTACGATGAATCCTTCGAAGACCTCATAAAACACCGGACAATTCATTTGGAACACAAAATGCCTTCAACTTGCGCAGACGTTCCGCGTGGCTAGACAAACAGTGGACGGGATTGAGGGAACAATGGCTGCAATCAGCAATATCTGCAATCTGACGGTTATGGGCTTTCGCGAGGAGACAGATAGTCTCGGCGAAGTCAATGTCCCAAGCGACAAACTATGGGGAGCACAAACGCAGCGCTCACTCGAACATTTCAGCATCGGGCATGATCTGATCCCGCGGGAAATGATTGCCGCATTCGCCACCTTGAAGAAGGCGGCGGCAAATGCGAACCACGCGGGTGGGCGCCTCGACGACGAGCGGCACAGACTAATTGTTCAGGCCTGTGATGAGATCCTCGCCGGCCGCCACGAGGACATGTTCCCTCTACATGTGTGGATGACGGGGAGTGGCACGCAATTCAACATGAACGTAAATGAGGTGATCTCCAACCGCTGCTGCCAACTCGCCGGTACGGCGCTGGGGAGCAAAAGACCGGTTCATCCCAATGACCACGTCAATATGTCGCAGTCCTCCAATGATTCTTTTCCCTCGGCGATGAACATTGCGGCTGCTGTCAACACAAAACAGCGACTGATCCCGGCGCTGAAAGCCCTGCGCGATGCCATCGCTGCGAAAGCCGACGAGTGGAAAGACATAGTTAAGATCGGCCGTACCCACATGCAGGACGCTACTCCAATCACTCTTGGTGAAGAGTGGTCTGGCTATGTGGGCATGCTCAGCGACAATTCTGATCGACTCGAACATGCGCTGCAGGATGTATTCCAACTCGCGCTTGGCGGCACCGCTGTCGGAACGGGTCTTAACGCGGCTCCCGGATTTGGCGATGCGGCGGCTGCCGAAATTGCGAAGCTGACGACGTTGCCCTTCAGTAGTGCGCCAAACAAGTTCACAGTGCAAGGCGCTCATGATGCTCTGGTGCAACTCTCAGGCTCACTCCGCACCCTCGCGGTCTCTCTTTACAAGATCGCGAATGACATCCGGCTCATGTCGTGCGGTCCGCGTGCCGGCTTCGCCGAGTTGCTGATCCCCGCTAACGAACCGGGTTCTTCAATCATGCCCGGCAAAGTGAACCCCACTCAGGCCGAGGCACTCACCATGATCGCCGTGCAGGTAATGGCAAACGACGTCGCGGTCGGCTTCGGCGGCGCAGGCGGCTACTTGGAAATGAATGTTTACAAGCCACTAATCATCTTCAACGTCACTCACTCAGTCACGATCATGACCGACGGGTGCACGAACTTCCGCAAATTCCTGGTTGAAGGCGCCAAGCCAAATTTGAAAAAGATCAAGGAATACGTGGACCGCTCGCTCATGCTGGTGACCGCGCTTTCGCCGGTTATCGGTTACGACAAATCTTCGAAGATTGCACACTACGCGCTGGATAACGATCTGACACTCAGGCAAGCCGCTCTCAAGTTGGGATTCGTAACAGAAGAGGAGTTCGACCGGGTTGTCGATCCAACAAAGATGGTCCGCCCTTATGTGGCGAAGGCCAGCTGAAATCGCAACATTTTTAGCACAAACAGCAGGACACAAAACATTCAGAACAGGAAGGAAAACACATGAACACCAATAAACGCGGAATGGAATTGCTCCAGGACCCAACACTCAACAAATCAACCGCTTTCACTGAGGCCGAAAGGCAGGCGCTAGGAATCACTGGCCTCGTGCCGGACGTAACCGAAACAGAGGATCAGCAGATCAGCCGGGTGATGATGCAACTGGGCCACAAGAGCACCGACATCGATCGCTACATTTACCTGATCAATCTGCTCGACCACAATGAAACGCTCTTCTATCGGACGGTCATGTCCGACCCGGCTCGCTTTCTGCCGATCGTCTACGACCCGACCATCGGCGAAGCCTGCCTCAAGTTCGGCCATATCTATCGCCAGGCTCGCGGCATGTATCTCTCGATCACCCGCCGCGGCAAGGTGAAGGAAATCCTGAGGAATTGGCCACAGAAGGATGTTCGGTTCATTTGCGTCACGGATGCCGGCCGGATACTAGGCCTCGGAGATCTTGGAGCAAATGGCGCGGGCATCCCGATTGGAAAATTGCAGTTGTACACCGCCTGCGCCGGAGTGCCGCCGCAATACCTGCTCCCTATGTACCTCGATGCTGGCACTAACAATGAGGAATACCTGCACGATCCCCTGTATTTGGGTATGCGGAAGACACGGCCGTCGACTGAGGAGTTGTTTTCTTTTGTCGACGAATTCGTCGAGGCGGTGCAGGAGGTGTTTCCGAAATGCTGCATTCACTTCGAGGACTGGACCGGCGTGGACGCAGTGCACCTCCTCCAGCGCTACCGCGACAAGTACTGCGTCTACAACGACGACGTGCAGGGTACGGCCGGGATCACTCTTGCTGGGATGATCAATGCGACCAAGCTTAAAGGCACGAAGCTGAAGGATGAAAAATACCTATTCATTGGCGCGGGCTCAGCCGGCATTGGTCTTGCTAACCTGCTCTGCTCTGCGCTCGTTGCACAAGGCGTGCCCCTGAAAGAAGCGCAGGCACGAATCTACATGTTTGACATCAACGGCCTTCTGGAGTCGACCCGCAATGACCTTGTCGATTTCCAAAAGCCGTACGCACACCAGCATGCGCCGACGCGGGATTTCGTCGCCGCCATCGAGAGCATCAAACCGACCACAATCATCGGTGTGAGCACGGTTGGGGGCGCCTTCAACCAAAAGGTTGTTGAAAGCATGTCGCGGATCAATGAGCGTCCCGTGATCCTAGCGCTGTCTAATCCGACCGAGCATGCTGAATGCACGCCTGAACAAGCCTATACCTGGTCGAAGGGCAAAGCGATCTATGCGGCCGGCGTGCAGTTCGAACCGGTCCGCTACGGCGGAAAGACATTTCTGCCGGGACAAGCAAACAACTTTTACATATTCCCGGCGGTGGGTATGGCGATATTCGCCACGCAGGCAAAGCGTGTCACAGATGAAATGTTCATCGAGGCAGGGCAGGCCGTAGCGGACCTGGTACCGTCGGATTTGCTCAAACAAGGTCTCCTTTACCCTCTGCAGTCGAACATTCTAGAGACCGAGATCCAGACCGCAGCACGCGTAGCAAAGCTCGTTTTCGACTCCGGGCTTGCCCGCGTGGAACGGCCGACGGACATGGTCGCCTTCATTCGTCAACATGTCTATACGCCGGAATACAAAAGGGGACCGATTCAGGCAGAGAAAGTCGCCTAATTCGCTCCTTTCGCGACAGGTGCAAGGGTCATGACCCAACAGGAAAAGCTACCGCATGTGCCGGATCAGAAGGACCACGTCGTCCTCCATGCCATCGCGCTGTCGATATTGTGCGTGATCAGCTACTGGCTGATCACGCACTTGCTTGCTCATGTATTCCCGGTCTCCAGGGACGACGACCTTCTGGGAGGCATGTGGGCCGTGGTTGCCACCATATTTGTTTATCGCTACAGCTATGAGCAAAGTGCGGGCGCTGCCTTATCGCGTATGGCAGCAACCTCGGTGAGCTTCGTGCTGTGCTTTGTCTACCTGCTCGTTTTCCCGCCCGAGGTCTGGGGAATGGCGGCGGTCATTGGGATCGGGGCGGTTTTGATGTCCGCACTCGATCGACCGGACGACGTAATTACGACGGGCATCACGACCGCCGTTGTGATGGTTGTTGCTGCGATCAGCCCGGATCACGCGTGGAAACAGCCGATCCTGCGCCTCCTCGACACGATTGTTGGAGTTGCCGTTGGCATTGCCGGCGCATTGATCGGTTTGTGGTCGCCTTACCGCCCTCGACTGGAGGAACGATGCGAATAGTGTCCGTAAAATTCGCATGCGTGATATGGGTTGCGTTGGCCATTTTGGCGGCTGACGCGGCCTCCCAAGTTGCTCAAGAGGAGACACTCAGCGGCCCCGACAGTCATGAGACGGGCGAAGGCCCGCACGGCCATCTTCTCGGAGACTGGCATGGCGAGCGGTCGCGCCTTTCAGAACGCGGTGTCAGCTTTGATTTCCAGTACATCAGCGACTCGCTTTCCAACATCAAGAGCCAGCAACCTGATCAATTTGCGAGCTTTAATCGGTTTCGAGGTACGGTGGACATCGATCTCGGAACCCTCATTCACCAGCCCGGCTTGTATTTCCATGCAACAGCGCTCTGGCAAGGTGGTGGGAATCTAGGATCCTACCTGGGTTTGCTGGCTAGTCCCAGCGGCCTCACAAGCGCAAACGCGCTCCGTCTCGACTCCTGGTGGTTGGAAAAACGATGGCTGAACGAACGGCTTACCGCACGAGTCGGTCAGTTCGCCGGCCAGGATTTCTATGGTGCGCAGCACGATGGAACGTCTTTCATTTTCGAGCCGATGGGATACGCATTGGACAATCTCTTCAGCACCACATACGAATCGTTCGATCCGCCTTCGACGCCGGCAGCCGAAGTGCGGGTAGTGCCGACTCACTATCTCTATCTCAAATCGATGGTAGAGGCCGAAGACCGCAATCCCTTCTCTCACAACTCCACTGGATTGATTCCACAATTTCGGGGAGTGCCCGTAAGCATTTCGGAGATTGGCTTTACTCCAGGTAGGAAAGCGTCATCGATTCGCGCCTTCGACGACGTGGAGAGCCGTAAGGGATACTCGGGACTTTATCAATTCGGCGCCGTTTACAACCCGTCGAAGTTCACAGTGCCGACCAGTAATGCACCACGACAGGGAAACTATCTCCTGTACTGGATGGCGAGCCAGTCCCTCTGGCGCGTGGACCCGAGAGGAGGTAAGGGGCTTGATGGGACGTTTGCCTATGACTGGAGTCCCGCAGCGATTAACCTCAACAACAAGGTCCTCACCGCCGGCCTTCGATTCAATGAGCCGTTGCCCCTGCATATCCATAACACGATGTCACTTGGTTTTGTTCAAAACAGTTTGAGCCCGCAGTTTGTACCCCCTGGTTCGCCTCGGTGGAATGCCGAGCGCGGTGTGGAGTTCAATACTTTGTTAGACCCCCTGCCGATGCTGCTCGTACAACCGGTGATTCAGTACTACGCAAATGTCGGCGGCGGCGTTCAGCGCGCAGTGGTGTTCGGGTTCAGAACCAAAGTTGAGTTCTGAGTACTTCGCCTTCCTGGTCGCAGTTGGATCATTCTCACGCTGTTTAGTCCGCACATGGCAGGCATCGCCATCTTCTATCGATATCTGAAAGTCTTGGCACAGAACTAGGGACTGAAATAGGCAGCGATGTTCGTCGAACTGCATCGCTGTGCTCTTCGCGAGCCGCCCGCGGACGTTCGAACGTATGTCGTGACGCTGACACCAGAGACCACCCAACAACATATTGACCGCTGCGAAACTCCATTTGGGTCTTCCCGATTCCGTGCAACGCATTGATTTAGCGGTGATACCACAGGATTTCTGCTGACCATCAATCGGCGCACTGCGTGCACCTCCGAAGACAGCGCAATGGTTGTCACGTCGCCGGAGAATGATCATGCACGCAGGAAAGTTAACCCCAACGTTGACCCAAGTCGAAAAGGTGCTTTACACCGCAAAAACTCACACCACGGGTGGCCGGGCAAACGGCGCGGCCCGCAGCTCTGACGGCCATTTGGAGATTGCGCTTTCAACTCCCGGCACCATCGGCCGCGGCACCAATCCCGAGCAGCTTTTCGCGGCGGGTTGGTCAGCGTGCTTCGAAGGAGCAATGGGCATTGCAGCCCGCAAGATGCGGATCACTCTTCCGGCCGACCTAGCCATCGACGCTGAAGTCGATTTGTGTACAACGGAGGGCGCTTACTTCCTGCAGGCTCGCCTCAACGTCAGCGTGCCCGGTGTGGAGCGTGAAGTTGCCCAGACTTTGGTCGACGCCGCACAGCAAACCTGTCCTTATTCCAAGGCTATACGCGGCAACGTCGATGTCGTAATCAATGTGGTCTGAAGAGACCGCGAGGAAAGTAAGTAACTGGACCGAAATCTAACCTAATTGGAGGAAATGAAATGTCTAAAGAACTCAACCAGAATCCAATCGACAACGGTCGGCGCAGTTTCATGCGCAACGCTGCCATGACCCTCGCGGCTGCAGAGCTCGTTACGATCAGTTCTGCAGTCGCCCAACCCAGTAAGAAAAACGCTAAAGATGTAACGACGGCCACACCGGCGAAGAACGCGTCGTCTGGCGCAACGTTCGGCCCATTGAAGCAAATCGATGCAGGCCTCCTAGACATTGGTTACGCGGAGGCTGGGCCAGCCAATGGTCCCGCTGTACTTTTGCTGCATGGCTGGCCCTACGACATCTACAGCTTTGTAGATGTCGCTCCTTTGTTAGCGTCGGCTGGATACCGGGTGATCGTTCCCTATCTGCGTGGCTATGGCACGACGAGCTTTCTCTCCAGCGAAACGATGCGGAACGCCCAGCAGTCGGCCGTTGCCCTCGACATCATAGCTCTGATGGATGCCCTCAAGATCCAGACAGCTACCGTCGCCGGCTTTGACTGGGGCGCGCGCACGGCGGACGTCATGGCAACTCTCTGGCCCGAACGCTGCAAGGCGATCGTTTCCGTCAGCGGCTATCTGATCAGCAGCCCGGCGGGCAACCAGGCACCGTTGCCACCCGAACCCGCGTTCCTGTTTTGGTACCAGTACTATTTCGCCACCCCAGTCGGCAAGGCAGGCTATGCGAAATACCTCGACCAGTTCAATAAGTTCATATGGCACCAAGCTTCGCCAAAGTGGAATTTTGACGATGCTACGTACGACCGCACAGCAGCGTCCTTCAACAACCCCGACCACGTTGACATCGTGATGCACGACTATCGCTGGCGGCTAGGCCTGGCCGACGGCGAGCGGAAATATGACGACCTGGAGAAGCAACTGGCCGCGCTTTCTCCCATCACCGTGCCCACGATCACCATGGAAGGCGATGCCAACGGTGCGATCCACGCGCCCAGTGCAGCGTATCGGAACAGGTTTTCGGGCAAATATGAGTACCGCCTCATCACCGGCGGCGTCGGTCACAATTTACCGCAGGAAGCCCCACAGGCCTTTGCCAAAGCGGTCATCGACGTCGATCGCTTTTGATCTGCCAGCTAGCCCGCCTAAGCCCTGCGGACTTATGCGTCACCAGGTCCGCAGGGCGTCCATAGCGACGACGAGGTCGTTGTCTATGGGGCGCCGAGGCAGGATGAAACTCCGAACGTTGCGTCGACATCATCAGTGTGTGAAGGGTTTGTGAGCCCGGAAGCCAGGCGCGCAAAAAGTGGTATCCGAAAAGTGGTATCCGAAAAATGGAGATTTTCGTTATGCAGTTTCTGTCGCTGTTGGTGTGGATCCGTCGGGCTCTGGGCGTGGCTGTGATTACGGGAGCCGTCGTTGTCGTAATGGGATGGCGCACAGATCTGCTTACAAAGTTTTCTGTTGTAAAGACGGCGAAGGCCGATTCTCAGCCCTTCCTTGACAACGAAGGCCCCCTGCCTAACATGGACGGTGCCGTCGCCTGGCTCAACTCCCCTCCGTTGAGCCGCGAGGCGCTGCACGGGAGGGTTGTGCTGGTGAATTTCTGGACCTACTCGTGCATTAATAGCTTGCGGGAGTTGCCTTATATGAAAGCGTGGGCAGCTAAATACAAGGATGCGGGGCTGATCGTGATCGGTGTGCATGCGCCCGAGTTCGGATTCGAGAAAGAGCGGGCGAACGTACAAAACGCTGTGCGTGATTTGAACGTTACCTATCCGGTTGCCATCGACAGCAATCATAGGATTTGGGATGCGTTCAACAATGAATACTGGCCGGCAGATTATTTCATCGACGGGAATGGACGCATTCGGTATCACCACTTCGGAGAGGGCGACTATGGCGAGTCCGAACGTGTCATCCAGGATCTTCTCAAGGCAAACGGAGCCACCGGCCTGGATGAGAACCCAGTTCACATATCCGATGACGGAGTCGAGGCGCCCCCAAGCCGAGACGAGCAATCTCCCGAAACCTATGTCGGCTATCGTCAAGCCCAGCGGTTCACATCGCCAGAACGAGTCGCTCAGGACTCACGAAAAACCTACAGCCCACCGACGAGTCCATCTTTGAATGAATGGGGATTAGGCGGGTCGTGGAACGTCGCTGCCGAAAGCGGAGTGTTGCAGTCGACGCCAGGCAAAATTGTGTTCCGCTTCCACTCCCGCGACCTGCACATGGTGTTGGGTCCAGCGAAGGACGGCAAACCCATTCGCTTCAAGGTGACATTGGATGGCGCCGAGCCCGGTGAGAACTCTGGTGTCGATTCCGCTTCCGATGGCACCGGTGTTGTTCGACAGCCTCGACTCTATCAACTTATTCGGCAAAAGGGTCATATCGGAGATCGAACTTTTGACATCGAATTCTTCGATTCCGGCGTACAGGCTTTTTCGTTCACGTTTGGGTAAGTATTGGCGACGACTGTGTTTGAAGGAAACACCTCAGAACTACGGGAGACCGTGGCATCGAATATACGCGACCTTAAGCAGCTGGTGTGAATATTCGCGGACTTTCGACGGCTCGCGCGTACGGGAAATTGAACATCTGACAGTCGAGGCACTGAAGTATTAGATTGGGTTCTCTTCGAACAAACGAGCCACGAGAGCCGAGTCGAGATACGCGCGGACCTCAACGATTTTGTCAGCGCTGAACCGGCAGACCCAACAGTACCGATTGTCAAACCTGAGACCGTTTTGAGCGCTGGCGAGGGAGCGCAGTTCCACTATAGCCCAATCTCCGCTTACCAATGCGTGTTCAACCTGAAGCTGCGTGCCTTGCGGCAAGACCTTCGCCAGTTTCTCGAAAGTGTGGGACAGGAAATCCGCTTTGCTACGATAATGGCCCGCGAGAGGATGGGTTCCCTCTACGGTCCAATCGACATCGTCCGCAACGTGGGTAAAGAACTCACTACCGTTACCAGCCACGAGGTTCGTGAAGATGTCTCGAACCTGAGAAAGCGTTACTGACATCTGAATCTCCTTCGTCCGCGCGCTGCGCGCTGCCTCCGGGCGTTAACGAATACTCGCTCCCAAACCGAGCGCCAATTTGTCTTGCATTTGCCGTGGCAGATGAACTCGTTGCCCGGGCCGCCCATTCTTCCGCCACATTCGGGACAAACCCAATTCAAAATGCTCGAAATTAGATCCGCGCTCGTTCGGAGTGTGGTGAATTCTATGTTTTCCATAATCCCTCGAGGAACAATGAAGTGTCAGCCATCGGTGATTCGCGGTCGAAGAGGCGATGCATCTCGACTCCTCTCCACATTCGAACTTACCGAAGCTTGCTGCACTTGTGCTTATGCACTTTCCATTCCACAAGGACTTGTCACTAACCATCGCGGACTTCACGACTCCGTCGCTGCGAAAGAGGCAAGGAACGGGCGTTGTAGGTCGAAGTTTGTTTGGAGCTGAGTT
>Ga0210398_10001879_pt1 | contig 21025 bp, 18 predicted proteins | sample IncBWC4OmetaG_FD_161047 | JGI IMG/M metagenome (GOLD analysis project Ga0210398, IMG submission 161047) | Forest soil microbial communities from Barre Woods Harvard Forest LTER site, Petersham, Massachusetts, United States - Inc-BW-C-4-O | ecosystem: Environmental > Terrestrial > Soil >...
GACCCCGCCCTGCTCCGCCGCGTGATCGAGGAACTCAACCTCGCCGTCCAGCCCGATCCCACCGATGAGGACAAGCCACCGGCGGTGAAAAAGCAGTTCGTCGTCCTCGTTTCCGACCCGGATGGCAAGATGCCGAAGCATGACTTCGTCGGCTGGGTGCTGCAGCTCCCCGAGAACGAAAGCCCCGCCACGACGCAGGATCGTGTCTTTCGCGCCACCTACGAATTCAACGCCAGCAAAAAAGGCCGGCTGCTCCCGGCCAAGACCGTCGGCGATGCGCTCGAAAACGTCCCGGCCAAACACTTCAAGGACGCCGAACTCTGGGTGAAAACCAAGACCCCCGTCCTCGTCCTCAAGACCGACAACGAAATCCCGCGGGAATAGCCTGCGATCAGGCACTCTTAAATACGCCTCCCACGTGTCATTCCGAGCCGTGCGAGGAATCTCGGCTCATCGTAATATTCGAGAGCCTAAATTGAGATTCCTCGCACGGCTCGGAATGACAAACCGTTTTAAAAGTACGGCCATGCACTAGCTGTTCGCGGACGTTGCACGGCTCGCTATTCTTCCTGCCCAGTCGCACCTCCAACTGCAGCTACGTAGTTGTCTCTCAAGTAGGTTTCAACTTGTTCCGTGATATGCACCAGCATCATGTTGTCGTTATATCCTAGCGAAAGGCCATTGCCCAATGCGTGATTGTAGAATTCCGGAGTCGCGATTACTGCACCCGTCTCCTTTTCCTTAATCTCCAGGATGAGCACAACAGCAGAGCTCCCAGCCAGGACTCCAGACCAGAAGCGAGCCGTGCTATTGATGAATTTTACCTGCTTGATGGTTGGTCTGATCTCGAGTGTTCCAGTCACGGATGCATTGGGCGTTTTTTTCCATTCGGCAATAAGCGCATTCACACGCATACTCAGGTTTTCCTGAATCTTTTTTGCTGCTGCTTGATTGGCATCATAATCAGCGTATTCTGGAGCCAGAATTATGGGGTAGAGGGTGTAGTCCGCATATTGGTTGAACGATTTGCTCGGAGGAGGATTTCTTAAAGCCGAGGGCTTAATATCCGTTGTCGCACATCCCGTTAACAGGATCAAAACCGCCAGAATAGTTAGTTTTTTCATGCAAGGGAAATCGTGGCTTTACCCTGATGCAATGCAATCGGTTATTGCTCGGCACTTTTGCTGCCAACCGCGACCCACGTTTTATTTCAAAAACATGCCCTAAGGTTTTGGTTTCAGCCGAATCTCGAAGATCTTGGGCCAGCGTTTGCCGGTGACGAACAGCCGGTCGCGGGCGTCGTCGTAAGCAATGCCGTTCAGGACGTCGGTATCGGGCTGGCGATCCCCGGGCGGAAGCAAGCCGGACAAATCGATCACGCCCCGGACATTCCCTGTCGCAGGATCGATCCGTACAATTTCATCGGTTTGCCAGACATTGGAAAAAATCTCGCCCTTGATCCATTCAAGTTCGTTCAAGTTCTCGACCGGCTGGCCGGCCTCGGTCACGTCGACCGTGCGCACGACCTTAAATGTGACCGGATCAAGAAAGCGGATCCGCGAAGTGCCGTCGCTGAGAATCAGCGAATGTCCATCCGTCGTAAGGCCCCAGCCCTCGCCGGCGTAGGTGAACTGACCCTCCGGTTGGAAAGTATCGGCATCATAGATGAAGCCGACCCCGTTCTTCCACGTCAGTTGGTAGGCGCGGGAACCCACCACCGTGAGCCCTTCGCCGAAGTACTGCGCCGGAACCGAGATCTCCTTGAGCACTCGGCCGGTGTTAAGATCCACATCGCGCAGCGTGGATTGCCCATTGAGCCCGGTGCTCTCCAGCAGGTCGCCGTTGCGAAAGAGCAAGCCCTCGGTGAAGGCGGTCGTATCGTGCGGCCAGGCCTGGACGACTTCGTAGGAATATTGAACGGTGCCAGCCAGCGGCGATGCCGGCACGTCGCCTGGCGGCTGACTGCGGCCACAGCCCGACGCCAGCAACAAAGCCAGGCTGACGAGGAGGAATCGGGCGTTTTTCATTTTTGCGATGGAATCTCTCGGTAAACGTCACCAGCGTCCTGTTCAAACAAAACCGCCATGGCCGACCCGTTGCTCTACGCCGATACGTCACATAGCGCCGACCAGCTTTACTTCTGCCGTCTCTACGTGCCCGACCCGTTTATCTCCTTTGCGGCGGGCGGAAAAAGCTATGGCGTCTTCAACCGCCTCGAGTTCGGCCGCGCGCAAAAGGAATCCGCGCTCGATGTCGTGTTGCCGCTCGAATCGCTCCTCGAACGGGCGAAATCCCGCTGGCCCGACCGCAAGTGCGGCCCAGCCGAGATTATCTCGCTCCTCGCCGCGGAGCACAAGCTGACGGAGTTCTCGGTGCCGCAGGACTTTCCCGTCAGCCTGGCCGATCAACTCCGCGCGCATGGCCTCACCCTCATCGTGGCCGAGGGTGCGTTTTTTCCCGCGCGGGAAATCAAGGCCGAGGCCGAGGCGCGCGCCATCCGTGAGGGCAACCGCTGCGCCGCCGCCGGCATCGCCGCGGCCGAGCACGTCCTCCGCGCCAGCCGGATCAAGGGCAAAAAACTTTTCTGGCGCGACGCCGTACTCACGTCCGAGCGCCTCAAGGTCGCCATCGAAACCGCCTGCCTCGAGGCCGGCGGCGTCTCGCTCGACACCATTGCCGCCGGCGGCGACCAGGCGTGCGACCCGCACGCCCGCGGCACCGGCCCACTGCGCCCGCACGAGCTCATCATCGTCGATGTTTTTCCCCGCGTGAGCAAAACTGGCTACCACGGCGACATGACACGCACCTTTATCAAGGGCCGCGCCAACGACGCGCAACGCGCCCTCGTCGCCGCCGTCCGCTCGGCGCAAAAACTCGCGCTACGGCATATCCGCACCGGCGTCAGCGGCCGGGACGTGCACGGGCAGGTCGTCGCCCACTTCGAATCGCTCGGTTACAAGACCGGGCACGGGGCAGCCGGCTCAACCGGCTTTTTTCACGGCACGGGCCACGGCCTCGGCCTCGAGGTCCACGAACCGCCGCGCCTGGGCGCGACCGCCGACACCGCGTTGAAAAAAGGCGCCGTTGTCACCGTCGAGCCGGGACTTTACTATCCGGGCCTGGGCGCCTGCCGCATCGAGGACGTCGTTCACGTCACCGATGACGCGCCCACCCTGCTTTCAAAGTATCACTACGAATGGAAACTGCGTTGAATGTGCCCATGAAATAGTTTGTCATTCTGAGCGAAGCGAAGAATCCAGTGAGGCTCTGTTGGCGATATCAAATTGGATTCTTCGCTTCGCTCAGAATGACAGAAAGAATTAACTAACGCGCCTTAATTAAAAACCTGCCGCACTCTTTCTCATGTCCATCACCCCCGATCAAACCCGCGTCATCCTGGAAAAAATCTCCAAGCTGCGCATCCTCGTGGTCGGCGATGTGATGCTCGACCACTACATCTGGGGCGATGCCACGCGCATTTCGCCCGAGGCCCCGGTTCCCGTGGTGGACATCGCCCGCGACAGCTGGACCGCCGGCGGCGCGGCCAACGTCGCCCTCAACCTCGCCGCACTCGGCGCGCACACCGCCGTCGCCGGCTGCATCGGCCATGACGACGCGGGCAAAAAACTAAAACAGATTCTCTACGAGCAGAACGTGCAGCCCATCCCCGTTTCCAACGGCGGCGCCACCATCGTCAAAACCCGCGTGATGGTGCAGCATCAGCAACTCTGCCGCCTCGACCGCGAATCGCCGCCCGCCTCCTATAAAGTTGCCCCGGGCTCGCTCGACCTGCTGCTCGGCAAGGTCATCCAAGAAACCGACGCTGTCATTATTTCGGATTACGCCAAGGGCATGATCGACGACCCGCTCGTTGAAAAAATCACCGAGCTCGCGCGCGCCGCCGGCAAATTCATCGCGCTCGACCCCAAGCCCCGCCGCAAGCTCGCCTTCCACGACCTCGATCTCATCACGCCCAACAAGAAGGAATCGTTCCAGCTCGCCGGCATCGAGCCCGACCCGCACGCGCCTTTCCCTTCCGCGCAAATCTGCGCCCGCCTGCACGAGCTTTATCGCACGCGCCACCTCGTCATCACGCTCGGCGAGGACGGCATGCTGCTCAGCGAAAATGGCCAGGCCGGCAAAACGATCCCCACCGCCGCGCGCGAAGTCTTCGATGTCTCCGGTGCGGGCGACACCGCGCTCGCCGCGCTCGTGCTCGCGCTGCGCGCCGGCGCCGACCTGGAAACCGCCGCGCATTTCGCCAACGCCGCCTCGGGCGTGGTCGTCGGCAAGATCGGCACCGCCACCGTCACGCCCGCCGAACTTCTCGCCTACGTTTCGCCGTGAGCCGCGCGCTTTTCCTCGACCGCGACGGCACGCTCATTATTGACCGGGTCTATCTCGCCGACCCGGCCGGCGTGGAACTTATCCCCGGCGCCGCCGAGGGCCTGCGCCGCGCCCGCGCGCTCGGCTTTAAACTTTTTCTGTTCACCAACCAGTCCGGCATCGGCCGCGGTTTCCACACGCTCGAGGACACGCATCGCGTCAACGCCCGCATGGAAGAGCTCCTCGGCCTGCCCCCGCCCATTTTCGAAGCCGCGTGCATCGCGCCCGAAACGTCGGAGCAGCCCATCGTTTACCGCAAGCCCTCGCCGAAATTCATCCATGAAATGATTGCACAGCACGCGCTCGATCCCGCGCAGTGCTACATGGTCGGCGACTCGGCGGCCGACATCGGCGCCGCGCTGGCCGCCGGCATCAAGCCCGTGGCCCTTTGCACCGGCCGGGTCGATCCGCACACCCTGCCCATCGTCGCAGAAAAAAAAGTGCCGGTCTTCACCGACTTCGCGACGTTTGCCAAAACCTTGAAATAGATTTCGAAAAACCTTTTTTAACCGCGAATGAACGCGAATAGACGCGAATGGCTGATGAAAAACTATGCTGCTAGCGCAGCACACGGCCCAGGGCCGTGTTGGCCGTCGGGTTGCGCCAGAAAGCGCTTCCGAAGTGCTTTCTGCTCGCAACGACGGCCAGCAGAGTTTTTCAGCAGCCTATCAGTGTTTATCAGGGTGCATTAATGTTAAAATTCTGTTCCGAATCCGCGATCATCCGCGCTATCCGCGGGGAAAATTCGCGTCTATTCGCGTTCATTCGCGGTTAAAAAATAATAAGTGCCAATAAGTGTTCATCAGTGGTTAAAATTCTGAACCATGCCCGAGCTCGCCGAAGTCGAATACTACCGCAAGCAATGGAATCCCGGCCTCGGCCGCCCGGTTCGGGCGGTGCTCGTGCACGAACGCGCAAAAATTTACCGCGGCACGGATGCCCGCGCGCTGCAGGCCGCACTGACCGGCTCCACCCTGCGCTCGTCCCAAGCTGCGGCGAAACAAATGCTCTTTCGCTTCGGTAACGATAACTGGCTCGGTGTGCACCTTGGCATGACCGGAGAGCTGCGCGCCGAGCCTCCCGGCTACGCGCCGCAGAAACACGATCACCTCGTGCTCGCGACCGATAAAAACACCCTCGTTTTCACCGATCCGCGCATGTTCGGAAAAATCGAGTTTACCTCTGGCAAAACGCCGCCCGCGTGGTGGACACGCCTGGCCCCGCCGATTCTATCAGATGCATTCACGGTCGAGGCCGTCGTTGCATTTTTTCGCCGCCGGTCGCGCGCACCGATCAAAGCCGTGCTGCTGATGCAGGAGCGTTTCCCCGGCGTCGGCAACTGGATGGCCGACGAAATACTCTGGCGCGCCGCCATTCATCCGAAAAAACCGGCCGGCCGGCTGACACCAGCCGAGGTGCGCGCGCTGCATCGCGAACTGCGCTGGGTTTGCCGCCGCGCGCTCGCCACCATCGGCGAGACTTTCGCTGATCCGCCGAAGAGCTGGTTGTTTCCGCACCGCTGGGAAGACGGCGGCCATTGCCCGAAGACCAAAAAACCGCTCGCCCGCGCGGAAATCGGCAGCCGCACAACCTGCTGGTCGCCCGCCCGGCAAAAATTGAGGTAGAAACATTATGCTTAGCTAGCATGATCTGCAGTTTGTGGGCGGGGTGCCCTCACCCCGCACGTAGGCCAATCGCGGGGTGAGGGCACCCCGCCCACATCAATCCAAGTAAGGTAACCTTCAAATGCCTTCCAAAAAAATCCGTCTCGACGAACTTCTGCTGGCCCGCGGGCTCGCCGAGACGCGCACGCAGGCCAAGGCGCTCATCCTCGCCGGCCGCGTGCTACGCGGCACCGAGCGGCTCGACAAACCCGGTCGTGAACTGCCGGAAGACGTGAAGCTGGTGCTGGAACAGCCGCCGCGTTTCGTCGGTCGCGGCGGAGAAAAACTCGCGGCGTTCCTAGAGAAATTTCCCTTCGACCTGCACGGCGCACACGTGCTCGATGTCGGCGCCTCGACCGGCGGCTTCACCGACTGCGTGCTGCAGGCGGGCGCGGCGAGCGCGACATGCGTCGATGTCGGCCGCGCGCAGTTGCACGGAAAGCTCCGGGCCGACCCGCGCGTGACCAACATTGAGCAGCTCAATGCCCGACACCTGCGCGCCAGCGACCTGCCCCGCGAAAGCTATGACGCGGTCGTGATGGATTTGTCGTTTATCCCGCTCAAGACCGTCCTGCCGGCCGTGTGGCCATTCCTGCGGACGGGCGGCACGCTGGTGGCGCTGGTCAAACCCCAATTCGAGGCCGGCAAGGCCGAGGCCGACAAAGGCCGGGGCGTCATTCGCGACGATGTTGTGCGCCAGGCGGCGCTCGATGGCGTGCGCGATTTCGCGTTGGCGGAACTGCCCGGCGCGCAGCTCATCGGCGAGATGGAATCGCCCGTCTCCGGGGCCGACGGTAACCGGGAGTTTTTGCTGGGGTTAAGAAAGGAGTAGTAACCGCAGATGAACGCGGATGGACGCGGATGGACGCGGATAACTGATGAAAAACTGCTGCTAGCGCAGCACACGGCCCAAGGCCGTGTTGGCCGTCGCGTTACGAGCAGAAAGCGCTTCCGAAGTGCTTTCTGCTCGTAACGACGGCCAACAACGTTTTTCAGCAACACTCAGTGTTTATCAGTGCCCATCGGTGGCCGTGCCATCCGTAGCCTGACTAAGGATGGTTAAAAATCTGTTCCGAATCCGCGTTCATCTGTGTTCATCCGCGGTTAAAACCACCTTACAATCTGGTTTGGCTATTAGTGAAAATTAGTGTGCATTAGCGGTTAACCATGCAGCCCATCCGCAAACTCGCCTTCGTCATCAACGAGCAGAAACCGGGCGCGCACGAGCTCGGGCAGGCGCTGATGGCGATTGCGAAAAAAGCCGGGGCCAAGATCAAGCACACGACTGAGTTTCCGCTGCCCACCGGCTACTTGAAGGGCCTCGACGCCTGCTGTGTCATTGGCGGCGACGGCACCTTGCTCGGCGTGGCGAGCGAAGCGGCGCAGGCGCAGGTGCCCATCATCGGCGTGAACCGCGGCAGCCTCGGCTTCCTCACGACATTTTCGGCCGACGAGGCGCGGGCGCAATTCGCCACGCTGCTCGGCGGCGCTTACCAGGTGGCCTGGCGCTCCCTGCTCGATTGCTCGATCGGTCCCGGCAACCACGGCCTCGCGCTCAATGACGTGCTGATCAAGGACGAACTCAACTCGCGCCTCGTGCGGCTCGAGGTTTTCGCCGACGACGAACTCGTGACGGAGTTTTCGTGCGACGGACTGATCTTTTGCACGCCCACGGGCTCGACCGCCTACAACCTCTCCGCCGGCGGGCCGATTGTCCACCCCGGCGCGGAGGTCATCGCGATGACACCCATCTGCCCGCACACGCTGAGCAACCGCTCGATCATCTTCCAGCACGATGTGAAGCTGCGCGTGTTCAACCGCGGCGTGGGCTCGCGCCTGCTCGTGGCCGTGGACGGCCAGCACAACCGCGTCACCTGTGAAACTGCGCCGGTGGAAATCTCCCTTTCAAAGGTCAAGTTGCCGCTCGCCCAACGCGTGGACTATTCCCATTTTTCCGTTGTGCGCACAAAGCTCAAGTGGAGCGGCGGCGTCACCGAGCCGCCGAAGTCGGGGGGATGAAAACAAAGTCGGCGTGACGCATATTCGTCTTAGCTAACGTTAGACCGCCATGTCACTGCCTGTTCGCCAAGCCATGCCGCAGGACACAAAGGTCGTGTCCGATATTCTCCGTGAAGCTACTCGCTGGTTAGAGCAGGCCGGCATGCCTATGTGGCAGGATGGTGAGTTATCATCGTCCCGCATTACTACCGACGTTGACGCTGGATTATTTTTTGTCGCCGAGAGCGATGGCGAGGTGGCAGGCACGATGAAGTTCCAGCTTCAGGATTTGCTATTCTGGCCAGATGTCCCGCAGGAACAGTCGGCTTTCATTCATCGTCTGGCGGTGAAGAGGCGGTTTGCCGGAGGTCATGTTTCGTCGGCACTGCTTCAATGGGCTGTGTTGCGGACGCGTTCGCTCGGGCGATCTTTTCTTCGGCTCGATTGTGAAGCCTCAAGGCCACGGTTGAGAGCCGTCTATGAACGTTTCGGATTCAGGCATCACAGCAACAAACAGGTAGAGCCATATTTTGTTTCACGTTACGAGTATGATGTCACAAAGCTGGCGGTCTAACCACAGTAGCCAGAGACAACGCCGCTAGTCGTACACCAGCTACTGAGTATCTTAAAACGGTTTGTCATTCTGAGCGCAGCGAAGAATGACAAGTAGCTGGTCTGGCTTAACACCAATCCCAATGACAAATGACCAAGAACCAATGACTACCTACGGCGTCACCACCAACTGCACCCGCTGTTCGCGCTTCAAATATTTCTTGGCGAAGCGCGCGAGGTCGGCGCAGGTGACGGCGTCGATGCGCGCATCGTAATTTTTCCAGTCGTTGGCCGGCAGGCCGTAGAGCGTGTTGAGCGCGGCGTGCATGGCACGGGCTGAATTGGGCTGCAGGCTCTGGCGGCGTCCGGCCTGGAGTCGCACCTGGCAGCGGCGCAGCTCGGCCTCCTCCACCCCGCCGGATTGCACCCGGTCAATTTCAGCATCGATCTCGGCCAGCACGGCAGCGGCACTCACGGGCGCGGTGCCGGCGTAGAAATAAAACATGCCGGCCTCGAGGCCGGTCACGCGCGCGGAGCGCACGAAGTAAGCCAGGCCTTTTTCCTCGCGCACGCGCTCGAACAGGCGCGAGGCCATGCCGCTGAAAAGTTCGTCGGCGACTTCGCCGACATAAAAATCCTCGGCCAACTGGCCGGGGCCGGGAAAGGCCTGGAAGACGACGGCCTGCTCGCGCGGTTGTTTCTCGACGAAATCGCCGATGGCGGCTGGACCCTTGAATCGAGCCGAAGAAACGGGCGGCGGCGTGCGCGGGAATTTCTTGAGAAAAGCGCGGAGCGAGGGCGCGAGTTTCTTCGGGGAGAAATCACCCGCGACGGCCAGGGCCATGTTGGGCGCGACGACGAGTGCGCGGTGGAGCGCTGCGAGGTCGGCGGGGGTAAGCGCACGCAAGCCGGCTTCGTCGCCGGTGGCGTCGATGGCAAAGGGATGGTCGCCGAAGAATTTTTTGCGCAGAAGCTTCCGGCCGAGCGTGACGACTTCGTCGGCATCCTGCAGCAATTCGGCCAGCTGGGCGTCGCGCTCGGTGGCAAAGGTTTCTTTCTTGAAGGCGGGCGCGAGCGCGGCGTCGGCCAGGATGGCCAAGCCACGGTCGATGTCGGTCGGCAGGACTTCGAGGGCGAGGCCGAAGCTGTTATTGCCGGCAAAGGGTTGGAAGGCGCCGCCGACTTCCTCGATGGCCTGGGCAACTTGCGCGGCCGTGCGCGTGCGGGTGTCCTTGGTCAGCAGCGTGGCAAGGAGCGAGGTGGCACCGCGTTTGCCCGGCGACTCGTGGAGCGGTCCGCCAAGGCAGGCCAGGCGGAAGTGAAGATTGGGCAGGCGCGGGTCAGGCTGGAGCAGCAGGCGGGCGCCGTTGGGCAGGGTTTCCGCGGTGAAATCGTTTCGCTCGGCCTGGCCCAGGCTTTCGGGCACGGCCGGCGGGTTGGCGCTGGCCGGGTTCAACGAAACCGAGGTGAGCCGCGACGGCACGAGGTAGGTTTTGAGCACGCGGTGGAGATCGGCGGGCACAACCGTGGCGAGGCGGGAGAAATACGTGCGGCTGTAATCGAGATCGCCCACGATCACCTCGGCGGCGCCGAGGCGTGACGCCTGGCCGGACATGGTTTGGCGAATATTGATTTCGCCGACGGATATCTGGCGGAGGGCCTTTTTGATTTGCGCCGGCGTGAAGCCGTTCACGGTGCAGCGCGCGAGCGTGCGCTCGACGGCGGCAGCCGCGGGCTCGCGTTTCGCCGCCTCGGAGGTGAACGAAATGGTAAAGAGGCCCACGCTGTCGGGATTCCAACTGTGCGCATCGATGGTGTGCACGAGGTGCTGCTGCTCGCGGATGGTCCGCCAGAGGACCGAGCTGTCGCCATGGCCCAGGATGGTGGCGAGCAGGTCGAGCAGCGGCGCGTCGGGATGCGTGAGGCCGGGAATCTGCCAGGCGAGAATGGCCCGGGTGAGTTCGACGTCCTCGAAGCGGTGCTGCGCGCGCGGGGCGAGCTGGAGCGGTTCATCAACCACCAGGGCCGGCGCGAACGCAACGCGCGGCGCGGCGCCGAAGTGTTTATCGATGTCGGCGCGCACGGCGACAGGATCGATGTCGCCGACGACGATGACGGCGAGATTGTTCGGCACGTAGCGCGTGCGGTAGTAATTGACCAATTCGTCGCGCGTGACCGCGGCAAACACGTCGCGATGGCCGATGACGGGATGGCGGTACGGATGCACGCGGAAGGCGGTGGAAAAAAGCGTCTCGGCCAGGCGGTCCTCGGGATCGTCCTGCGTCATGGCGATTTCACGGAGGATGACGTCGCGCTCGCGGGTGACTTCATCGGCAGGCAGCGTGGAGTGCAGGACGGCATCGGCGAGAAGGTCGATCGCAACGCCGACGTGCTCGCTGGGCAGGTCGATGTAATACACGGTGCGGTCGAAGGTGGTGTAGGCGTTGATGTAGCCGCCGTGGGCCTGGACGGTGGCGGAGATATCGCGGCCGGCGCGGCGGGTAGTGCCCTTGAAGAGCATGTGCTCGAGATAATGCGAGAGGCCGGCGCCGAGTTGTGCGCCCTCGTGGAGACTGCCGGTCTTGACCCACACTTGCACCGAGGCGAGCGCGGCAGAACGGTCGGACTTGAGCAGCGCGGTCAGGCCGTTGGGCAGGACAAAACGGTCGACCGGTTCGCGCCAGAACGGTTCGAGCAGGCGCAAATCGGCAGCGAAGGAAATTTTTGGGGCCATGATAGATCAGCGGCCCCGCGGACGCCCGCGGGGAAATTTAATTTTTATCAGCCGGGCGGTTACGCCGAGCCAACCGCCTCGGTGGTGGACGAGCCAAAGCGACGCGTGCGCGCGGGCTGGAATGGCTTCACGAACGCCTCGTTGAAATCGAAGACTTCAACGAAGTCCTCGCGGCGGTCATTCTCCGTTTTGCTGAAGACATTATATTCGATCAGGTTGAAAACGATGTCGCCGAAGTCGGCACAACGCGCAACGCCCCATTCGTTGAGCACGGTTTTGGCGAGCGGGCCAAACTGCTCGAGCGCATAGGTGCGCAGGCCATGGAGCAACTCGGCCCCGGCGACGTGCTGCGAGCGGGTCGCGCGACTGGCATCCTTTTTTTTGATTCCCTTGACCGTGTGGTCGAGACCCTGGCGGACAAAATCGTAAGCCTTGCGATCAAAGCGCGAATCTTCCTTGCAGATCAGATCGACAATTTCAGAGAAAACGAGGTCTGACATAAAATTTACGGAGGTAAGTAGCAGAGAGATTCGCCTCGCGCAACTTCACAACAGGGTCTTTTGCCAAATCGCTTAACAGTTTTGCAACTTCTTAACTGTTATGATCATGATGCAAATCATTGTGTAAATTTTTACACTCATTTGTGAAAAAAATGTCGTATAAACAAAGATTTTACTCGCAATTGCAAAAGATTGTGCTAAAAATTTACACCATCATGATTGCTACACAAATCTACCCAACAATGACAGCTGCGAAAATCGCCCCCCGCACGGCTTCATCTCTCGACCAAGCCTGTGCCCGTTTAAAGTCTGCAGGAATGCGTATCACGCAACCCCGCATCGCCATCATCAACGCCCTCATCAAGCGCGGCCAACCCGCAAGCATCGAGCAAGTGCACACCGACCTGGCTGACAGCTCGTGTGACCTTGTCACGGTGTACCGCTGTCTCGCCGTGTTTGAAGAGCTTGGCTTCGTCCGCCGCAGCTTCCTGCACAACGGCACGGCGCTTTACGAAATCAACCTCAATGGCACAAACCACTATCACGTCGTTTGCAAAGACACGCACCGGGTGGAGGAAATCGATGCCGAAACCACCACTGAACTTCGCCGGTCGATCAAGCAAATCGAAGACATGCTCAAGAATCGCGGTTACAGCGATGTGACGCATGTGGTCGAGTTCTTCGGCGTCTCCTCTCCCAGCAACCGGAAGAGCTCCGAAGCCTCCGCGGCCCGTTGATAACGTTTTTTGCTATGCTGTAGCAGTCCGTCCCGCCAGGTCCCCCTTCCGTGAGGCAGCTCCCTGTGAGCTGCCTCATTTGTTTTTAAGCGATTGTCATTCCGAGACCGCGAGGAATTCCATTTTGTGGGCGGGGTGCCCTCACCCCGCATTATGCGGTTCGAATTCGGATCTCCGAGGTAGGGCGAACCGTCCCCGGTGAGCCGCCTTTCTTTCGGCTCGGCAAGGATGCCTCGCCCTACCCGCGCTACCGCGCGACCAGTCTCACATCGACGCCAGCAGGCGGCGCAGAGTCTCGTCCACCAGCTTCGGGTCGGCCTTGCCCTTGGCGGCTTTCATCACCGGGCCCTTGAATCCGTTGATCGCGCTGTCCTTCCCGCCCTTGAAATCGGCCAACGCCTTCGGATTGCCGGCAATGGCCTCACGGCACCATTGCTCAAGCTCGGCGGTGTTGGTCTCGGCTTTGAGGCCTTTGCGTCCGACAATGGCCTCGGGCATTTCGCCCGCGGCAAACATGTCGATGAAAACTTCCTTTGCGGCATTATTCAGGATCGTGCCGGCCTCGACGAGCTTCACCAGCGCGGCAATGTGCGCCGGCTTCACCTTTGACTCAACGAGAGACGTCTTCGCGTTACCTAGTTCGCGGAGGAGGTCGTTGACGATCCAGTTGCCCACCGCCTGCGCCCTACCCGGGCCGGCAAGTTTCGCGGCTTCCTCAAAGAAATTGCTGAGTTCACGCTCGGGCACGAGCACACTCGTGATCGTGTAAGGAATTTGGTACTGCTCGAGGAACCGACGCTGCTTGTCGAATGGCTGTTCGGGGCACTCGGCGCGCAGTTTCTGTTTCCACGCCTCGTCCACTTTCACCGGCATAAGGTCGGGATCGGGGAAATAACGGTAGTCATGCGCCATTTCCTTCGAGCGAAGCGATTGCGAGACGCCGGTCTGGCCGTCGTAGTCGCGCGTCTCCTGCACGATCGTGCCGCCGGACTCGGCCACGGCCATCTGGCGCTTGATCTCGTGGGCGATGCCGTCCCGCACAAACGAAATGGAATTGAGGTTCTTCAGCTCGACCTTCGTGCCGAGCTTGGTTTCGCCGACGGGTCGGATGGAAATGTTGGCGTCACAGCGCAGCTGGCCCTTCTCCATGTCGCAGTCGGAGATGCCGCCGTAGATCATCGTCTGCCGGAGCGATGTCAGGTAGGCATAGGCTTCCTCGGCCGTCTGCATCGCGGGCTCGGAAACGATTTCCATCAGCGGCGTGCCGGCGCGATTGTAATCAATGAGCGAGCCGGTGGCGGAATGGTTGAGCTTGCCGACGTCTTCCTCGAGGTGGATGCGGGTGAGCGGGATTTTTTTGTGTTCGCCCATGACGTTGCGCGCGGGGCCGGGCAGCTCGATCTCGACCGTACCACCGAGGCAGATGGGCTGATCGTACTGTGAAATCTGGTAATTTTTCGGCGAGTCGGGATAAAAGTAATTTTTGCGATCCCATTTGCAGACGGGGGCAATCTCGCAGCCCAGCATGAGGCCGGACTTGATGACCGCGTCGAGCGCGGCCTTGTTCATGACCGGCAACACGCCGGGCAGCGCCAGCACAACGGGATCGGTCAGCGTGTTCGGCTCCGCGCCGTAGCCGGTGGCGACGCGCGTGAACATCTTGGATCGCGTCTTGATTTGGACGTGAACCTCGAGACCGATGACCGCTTCGTATTTCATTTCAGATTTTTAACCACAAAGACACAAAGGACACAGAGAGCTGATTTCTGAATCGTTTGATGCGTTGCTTGAGGACTGGAACTTTAAAATGATGGGCAGACCGACTTCGTGATCGGTCGCCTTTGTGCTCTTTGTGTCTTCGTGGTTCAATTTAAAGTGAAGGATGTTTCGTGTGCCAGTCGTGGCCTTGTTCGTAGGCGCGGGCGATAGCAAGCAGGTCGGCTTCCTTGAAGGGCTGGCCGATGATTTGCAGGCCGATGGGCAGGCCGCCTTTCGAGAACCCGCACGGCACACTGATGCCGGGCAGGCCGGCGAGGTTCACGCCGATGGTGTAGATGTCGCTGAGATACATCGCGAGCGGGTCGGCGGCTTTCTCGCCTTTTTTGAACGCGGGCGTGGGCGAGGTCGGCGTGAGGATGGCATCCACCTCTTTGTAAGCGTTGAGAAAATCCCGGCGGATGAGCGTGCGGACTTTCTGCGCGCGGAGGTAATACGCGTCGTAGTAGCCGCTGCTCAGCACATAGGTGCCGAGGATGATGCGGCGTTTCACCTCGGGGCCAAAGCCCTCAGCCCGCGACTTGAAATAAATATCCAGGGCGTCGGTCGCATCCTTCGAGCGATGGCCGTAGCGGATGCCATCGTAGCGCGCGAGGTTCGACGAGCACTCGGCGGTGGCGATGATGTAATAAACGCCGACGGCGTATTTCGTATGCGGGAGGGAGATTGCGCGGATTTCGCAGCCGAGTTTCTTGTAGTAGGCAATCGCGGCCTGCACGGCGGCGTTCACCTCGGGATCGATGCCCTCGGCAAAATATTCCTTGGCGATGCCGAGCTTCCACGGGCCTTGGCGCTTCGCGAGCTCGGCGCGGTAGTCGGGGATCTCGGCTTTGAACGAGGTCGAGTCGTTCGCATCGTGGCCGGCGATGGCGCCGAGCAAGACCGCCGCGTCCTCAACCGTGCGGGTGAACGGGCCGATCTGGTCGAGCGACGACGCAAAGGCGATGAGGCCATAGCGCGAAACCAGGCCGTAGGTGGGCTTGAGGCCGACGACGCCGCAGAGCGCGGCCGGCTGGCGGATGGAACCGCCGGTGTCGGAGCCGAGCGAGGCGATCGCCTCGCCGGAAGCGAGGGCCGCGGCGCTGCCGCCCGACGAACCGCCAGGCACGCGCGTGAGGTCCCACGGGTTGCAGGTGGATTTGAACGCGGAGTTTTCGGTGGACGAGCCCATCGCGAACTCGTCGAGATTGAGGCGGCCCCAGCAAATGGCGCCGGCTTCCTTGAGCTTGCGCGTGACGGTCGCATCATAGGGCGAAACAAAATTTGCGAGCATCTTGCTCGATGCGGTCAGCGGTTGGCCGGCGACGGAGATGACATCCTTGATGCCGATGGGAATGCCGTCGAGCGGCCCCCTCGCCTGTCCGGCGGCGCGGCGCGCATCGGACGCGTGGGCCTGCGCCAGCGCATCGGCTTCGTCAAACGAGTTGAAGGCCTGCACCTTCGCATCGACCGCCTTGGTGCGCGCCAGCACCGCCTGCATCAGCTCAACCGAGGAAATCTTTTTCGCCGCGAGCTGTGCGGCGAGATCGGTGACGGGTTGGAAAAAAAGCTCTGAGGGCATTCCGAAATTTGTTTTTACAGAAGAAAACGAAGGGAACAAAGCGCCGGTGGTTGGCTCGAACCAGAGGAATCGTTGCGCAGATTGAAAACAGGATGCGGAAAAAACTTCATCGCTTCGTTTCCTTGGTTACCTTCGGTGAGAAAATTCATTCCACGACTTTGGGCACGGCGATCATGTGGTCGCGTTGCGCGGGCGCGTTTTGGAGCGCAAGCTCGACGGGCAGGCCGTCCTTCGGCACGTCGTCGGCCCAGACGTTGAACAGCGGAAAGGCGTGCGCGGTCGGCTCGACGCCACTGACATCCACTTCCTTCAACTGCGCGATATAAACGAGTACGTCACCGATCTGGGTTGAGAAACGGGCCTTTTCCTCGGGCGTGAGCGCCAGGCGCGCGAGATTGGCCACGTGGTCGAGATTGAGATCGGTGGGTTGGGACATGGTATTTATTTTAACCACAAAGACACAAAGGGCGCGAAGGGGAAACTCGAGTCAGCTCTTTGTGTCCTTCGTGCCTTTGTGGTGAAGTATTATTTCCGGATTTGGTAAGGCGTGGACTTCACGAGTTCGTCCTGGATTTTTTGGAAAACCGCGTTCACCTCGCTGTCGGTCAGCGTGCGGTCGGCGGCGCGGAACACCAGGGAGAACGCGAGGCTCTTTTTTCCCTCGGGCAGCCCCGAGCCTTGGTAAACATCGAAGGCATCCACCGACTCGAGGGCGAACGTGCTGCCCACGGCGGCGCGGGCGGTCGCCGTCAGCTTGGCGCCGACTTCGCCGGCGAGCGCGGCCGCATCGACGACGAGGGCGAGGTCGCGCAGCACGGCGGGAAACAGGCTGAAGTCGGCGTAGCGGCGGCGCGCGACAGCCACGCCGAGTTTTTCCGGAAGGATCGAGAAAACACCGCAGTAGATTTTTCCCTCAATGCCCAGCGCGCTGATCATCGCAAGATTGAGCATGCCGAAGCGCACCGTCCAACCGTCGCGAATGATGTCGCCGGCGGTGGCGGAATGACCTTCCTGCCAGCCAAAATACGGGCCGGCCACCCGATCAAGCGTTTGGCGGGAGAGATCGACGCCCGCGGCGGCGGCCAGGATTTCGACGTGGCGCTTCGCGGTGTAGAAATCGGCCGGCTCGCGGCGGAGCCAGGCGCGGTCGGCGCCGTTTTGTACGAGCAGAAATGCCACGCTGGCGGTTTCGAAAATGCGCCCGTCGCGCTCGACGAACACGCGGCCAGCCTCAAAAATGCGAGAGACCGCGACACCGCGGGACTGGTTGAGCTTGACCGTGTCGAGCAAGCCCATCGCCAGCGTGGAGCGCAGGTGCGACATGTCCTCGACCAGCGGGTTGGCCAGCGCGAGTTCCTGCGCGGAGGTTTGCGAGACCCAGGTTTGCAGTTCCGAGCGCGAACGCAGCGTGTAGCTGAGGCATTCGTTGAAATTTTGGCCGACGAGATATTCGGTGACGCGGCGGGTGAAGCGCACCACGGGAGCGTCCTCAACGGGCAGGCCGGGCGCGATCACCGGACTGGCCGGCACCTTGTCGGTGCCATGGAGACGCAGCACCTCCTCGACGAGATCGATGGGACGGTCGAGATCACCGCGCCAGCTCGGAATCGACACGATCCATTGCGGCCCGGTGAGCGGTTCGTCTTCGCGCGCAATTTTCAGCTCGAGCGATTCGAACGCAGCCTTCATCTCGTCGGCGGGAATATCGAAGCCGAGCTTGCGACTGATAAACGCGGGGGTGATGGCGATTTCGCGCTTCCACGGGACGTCGCCACCGACTTTGTAGAGCGGGCCGACGACCGAGCCACCGGCGGTCTCGAGCAGGAGATCGATGGCGCGGTGCGCGTCTTCGACGAGCGTGTGCGGATCGACGCCGCGCTCGTAGCGATAGGACGAGTCGGAGGCGAGGGCGAGCCGCTTCGAGGTCCAACGGATGGACTGCGGCTTGAAATAGGCGACTTCGAGCACGAGATCGGTCGTGGTCTCGTCCACTTCCGCGTTGGCGCCACCCATGATGCCGGCGATGACGAGCGGCTTCTCCGCGTCGGCGATGACGAGCATGCGCGAGGAGAGCGTTCGTTCCTTGCCATCGAGGGTGGTGAGCTTTTCGCCGTCGGAGGCGTGGCGGACGATGATTTTCCGGCCGCTGATTTTCTTGGCATCGAATGCATGCATCGGCTGACCGGACTCGAGCATGACGTAGTTGCCGACATCGACGACATTATTGATCGGACGAAGTCCCACAGACTTGAGACGCGCCTGGAGCCATGCCGGGCTGGGAGCGATTTTTACGCCGGCGATGATGGTGGCGGTGTAGAGCGGACAATCTTCGTCGGCTTCGACACTGACGGATGAGAGCAGGTGCGGATGCGGCGCGGCATTAGGCAGATGGCCGTCGAATTTGGTCGGCGGATAAATCAGGTCGCTCTTGAGCCAGGCGGCGAGTTCGCGCGCGAGGCCGAGGTGCGAAAGGCAGTCGGGGCGATTGGGCGTGATCTCGACATCGAAGACGACGTCACCGGGGGGAAGCACGTCGTTGATGGGCGCGCCGAGTGCCGGGCGGCCGTCGAGAATGAGCAGGCCGTCGGCGTCCTCGGCGGCGCCGAGTTCCTTAGCCGAGCACATCATGCCGTCGGAAAGTTCGCCGCGGATTTTGGACTGCTTGATCTGGAAATCGCCGGGCAACACGGCGCCGGGCAGCGCGACGGGCACGCGGTCGCCGACTTTGTAGTTTTGCGCGCCGCAAACGATGGTCTTCACTCCGCCGGCGGGGCCGATATCGACGGTGCAGATGGAAAGCTTGTCGGCGTTGGGGTGCTTGTTGCGCGTGAGAACCTCGCCGACGACGACCTGGTTGAGCTTGGGCGCACCGGTGCGGTGCGCGCCCTCGACCTCGAAGCCGAGAAACGTGATGGCCCGCGAGATTTCCTCGACCGAAGCGTCGAGGGGTTTGATAAAATCTTTAAGCCAGTTGAGAGAAATTTTCACAGGAGATTTTTAACAGAAGGTAACAAAGGCAACGAAGCGCTTACGGTAGATTTGCACCAGGGAGAATGAGACGCGTAATCCCGTTTTTCAGAACCACTTCGTGGAAGTTGATGAGCAGGCCAATCGGAATATCGAGCAGCTTCATGTAGCTAAAAAGCTGAGCTTTGTGGATAGGAAGAACTCGTTCCACCGATTTGTTTTCAACCAACAGACAATTTTCAACCAGTACATCGAATCGAAGGGGTTCTTCAAAAGCCAAATCTTTGTATTGGATGCGAATCAGCTTTTGATTCGTCGCCGTCAGCTGGCGGAGGGACAACTCATGCATCAAGCATCGCTCGTAGATCGATTCGATCAAGCCCGGCCCTTTGTCGCGATGGACCTCGATGGCAGCGCCAATGATCTCGCCACTCATGGCGTCTGCTTTGGCGTAGAGCGGATGCATATAAAAAAGCGCTTCGTTACCTTTGTTGCCTTCTGTGAAAAAAGCCCTCAGGCAAATTGCCGGAGAAAGCGCAGGTCATTCTGGTAGAAGTAACGGATGTCATCGATGCCGTAGAGCGTCATGGCGAGGCGCTCGAGGCCCATGCCAAAAGCGTAGCCGCTCCAGATTTCGGGATCGTAGCCGACTGTCTCGAAGACCGAGGGATCGACCATGCCGCAGCCGCCGATTTCAATCCACTCCTTGTTGACCTTGGGGAGATGCTTCGCGCTGAGATCGACCTCGAAGCTCGGCTCGGTGTAGCCGAAATAGTGCGGGCGGAAACGCGTCTTGGTGCCGGGACCGAGCAGTGACGTGAAGATGTAGTCGAGCAGCGCCTTGAGGTCGCGCACGGTGACGTTGCGGTCGACATAGAGGCATTCGAGCTGATGGAAGTTGGCCGAGTGCGAGGCGTCGGTCGTGTCGCGGCGAAAACAGCGGCCGGGCGAAACAATGCGCAAGGGCGGCGGCTGCTGGAGCATGGTGCGGATTTGCACCGAAGAAGTGTGCGTGCGCAGGAGATAGCGTTCGCCGGGCGTGTGCGGGGCGATGTTGCCGAAGTGCGTGGTTGCGGGGAAATAAAACGTGTCCTGGGCATCGCGCGCGGGGTGGTCGGCGGGCGTGTTGAGCGCGTCGAAGCAATAGAACTCGGTCTCCACCTCGGGACCGTCGGCGACGGCAAAGCCGGCCTTGCGCAGGATGCTGCACATTTCCTCGCGCACGAGCGTAAGGGGATGGCGCGTGCCCGGGCCGGGGTCGGGCGAGGGCAACGTGGGGTCGATCGACGCGCCGATTTGCGCCGCGATCTCGGCCTGGGCAATGCGGCGGAGCGCGTCGTCGAGCAGCGACTGGAGCTGGGTCTTGGCCTCGTTGATGAGTTTGCCGAGCGCGGGTCGCTGCTCCTTGGGCACAGCGCCCATCTGCTTCATGAGCGCGGTAAGTTCGCCGTTGGGACCGACGAGGCGGGCCTTGGCCGCCTCGAAGTCAGGCCGCGAGGGCAGCGCGGCGAGTTCGGCGGTGGCTTTGGCGAGCAGCGCGTTAAGTTGGTCGTGCATGGGAAAATTTGATTCACCACGAAGACACGAAGGACACAAAGAATGAATTAAAATCGCTTCGGGTTCTTTGCGCCTTTGTGGTGAAAACAGGATTCATTCAATAAAAAGGACGGCGCCTCGAATTACGAGACCCGTCCTTGGAAGAGCTGGCGCGTTGGGATCAACGCGCCCTGCCTTGGGGCGGGCCACCTGGGCCCGCGTTGGAAGTTAGGCTTTTTTCGCCGCTGCGGCCTTGGCCTTCAACGCGTCCTGGGCTTGTGCGACCAGGGCGTTAAATGCGATCTCGTCGCGCACGGCGATGTCGGCAAGAACCTTGCGGTCGAGCTCGATATGGGCGGCGCGGAGGCCTTCGATGAAGCGGTTGTAGCTGAGGCCGGCGGCGCGGCAGGCAGCATTGAGGCGCACGATCCACAGGGATCGCCAGTTGCCTTTTTTCTTCTTGCGATCACGATAGGCATATTGCCAGGCGTGCTGGACGGCTTCCTTCGCATAGCGAAAGAGCTTGGATTTGTTGCCGAAATAGCCCTTGGCGTATTTCAGCACTTTCTTGCGGCGCTTGCGCGACGCGGGGGAGTTAGTGACACGAGGCATGT
>Ga0210398_10001881_pt1 | contig 21008 bp, 21 predicted proteins | sample IncBWC4OmetaG_FD_161047 | JGI IMG/M metagenome (GOLD analysis project Ga0210398, IMG submission 161047) | Forest soil microbial communities from Barre Woods Harvard Forest LTER site, Petersham, Massachusetts, United States - Inc-BW-C-4-O | ecosystem: Environmental > Terrestrial > Soil >...
TGCATCCTTGCCCCGCTGCAGATCGGCCATGGTAGCGGTGCGCCGAGGACTAACCCATCGGTCGAAGAACGCCTGACGTATAGCTGGCTCGCTCTGGCCCTCGGCGATCAGCCCGGCCACGATCTTGCCAAACGGTCCGCTGAAGGCGTCGATCAAGCGCCGCACCCGAAGGCGCAGAGACTCTTCCGCGGTCAGGATCGTCGGCTTCTCCAGGTTGGGAGCCATCCGCTCGCAGAGCATGGCTAACACCAAGGTTGCCTTGGTCGTCCACCATCTATAAAGGGTGGGTTTGCCGACCCTAGCCCGCTTAGCGACCTCTTCTATGGTCAAGTCTCGGACTGACTTTTCCTGAAGCAGGGTATAGACCGCGTCCATGATGGCGGCATGCGATGCCGCCATCTCGCTTGGTGGCCGACCTTTGCGGGCAGTGGCGAGCACGTTCTTCTTCATGGAACTAAGTTTAACGGAACGTAGCGTAAATTCAATTGACACAGGGTATCGCTTTATTATAAAACGGAACGTAAAGTAAATTAAATGATCGGTCCGATGACTGGCTGAAACCAGTATCACCGCAAAAGGAGAATGCAATGAATAATCAAGGGCGTCCGTACGAACCGCTGACATCCCAGAATGCCGCGCTCGTTCTCGTCGATCATCAGGTCGGTCTCATGACGGGGGTCCGGGACATTTCCACGGGCGAACTCAAACACAACGTGGTGGCTCTGGCCAAAGCTGCAAAAGCACTGAAACTCCCAATCGTCGTGACCACGACTGCGCGTGACAGCATGTGGGGTCCGACATTTCCCGAACTCGTGGAAGCGCTGCCAGGGATTGAAATCATCGATCGATCATCGGTCAATGCCTTCGACGACACGCGTGTGGCTCGCGCGATCGAGGCGACCAAACGCAAGAAGCTGATCTTCGCCGGCATCTCGCTCGAAGTCTGCGCGGCTTTTCCGGCCATCACCGCCGTGGGAAAGGGGCTCGACGCCTATGTGGCGGTTGACGCCTCCGGAACATTCAGCGAGACCAAGCGGCAAGCTGGCCTCCTGCGCATGCTACAGGCGGGCGTCATGGTCTCGGACTACTCGACCTTGATGGTGGAAATCCTCAAAGACAACGCGCGACCGGAGGCCGGCGAGGTCTACGGGGCTATGGACATGGGCTGGGCTAAGCTCGTCGGCCAGATCGCCCAGGCCTTCGGAAAGTGAGTGGGACTCCTCTCCGGGTTGCGTGCTCCCGATGACAGGCTGGCGGCAGCGGCCCGCTGCAACCGTTGCCGTCCTTCACAAGGAACGCGGCGGGCGCAGCAATTGTTGGCCGCTGCACTTGCAATCAGTGCGGCCCTACCGATTTGGGCACAATCCCATCCTTCTCCTTCCATTGCGCAATCTTCGCATGCCTCGAATGCCGACGGCCCGCAAGCGACTGCGGGAAGCTCAGGCGTGCCGGATTAGTAGCACGCGAGGCGGCGGGCCTGCTCTCGTCCGCGGCACGGAAGGCCCGTCTGAGCCGCGATGCTGTTGGGGAGAAAAATGGAGCGGCGGCGGTTTGCTAATTTTCCTGCCCTGTTCGTACTCACCACGTTTCATTAGTTTTGAATGATTTAGACAGCTCTCAGTTGCGCTACATGACCTCATTCGCGGCTTATAGTGCACCAACTGTGCACCAAAATTCGCCCGCCGTCTCCCCGAGTTGACCATTCCTGACATCTCATCGACCGGCCCAAATATCTTCGCTAACGACGCGACGCAGCCCTGCGGCCCAACGCACCTGCCTTGGGCGCGCACTATCCGATTCCAACAGGTCCATCACCTACGTTGACTTCTCTGTGTTTTCAGCAGTTTGGGGAATCTGCCTTAACTATTTGAGTAGAAAATCTTCCGAATTACTGACGGCTCTGAGCCTTGCTCGATCTTCCAGAAATCAATGGCAGAGCTCTCGGATCACTAAATTGCATGGCTAGTATAAATCGTTATACCGTTCCCATCGGGGTCCTTTATGCAAAAGAGATAATGTCCAAAAACAGCCTCATCAGGGATCTCTCCTGCTGCGATTCCCCGACTGATTAGCTCCAACCTATATTTTTTCAATTCATCCAGGCCTTTGCCTATAATCATGAGGTCAAATTGCTCAGAAAATCTTTTATGGAATTGTCCTGTCAAACTTTCCGCTACGTCTTTTCCAGCCAGCTCATCAACGGATAACAGTACAAGATGAGTGCCTCCACGTAGTTCAATAATTGCGACCTTTTCTTCAATAGCAAATGGAGGAAGGCCGAGATTCGAGTAGAATTGGCAACTCCTCTTAAGGTCAGCCACCTTAAAAACAAGGTGAGCCACTGCTAATTCTGGGTCAACGACAGTCTTCGTCTCGCTCATGATTCGCCTCACAATTCAAAATTGCCCCACCAAATACGATCAGCACCGTTCATCGTTTTGCAGAGCCTTCAAAAGATACCATACGGTATCTTTTGAAGCAAGCACTTTATTTGTGCAGCTGGCTCATCCAATGGAATACAATTTTGAGAAATTGAGGAGACATTCGAAAATGAAGGCGACTAAAGTAAAAAACGCGTACATGAAAAAGAAGGACCCCCTCTTCGTTAGAGAATCCCTCTTAAATGCCGCCTTCGAACTCGCTGCGACCAAGGGGATGGCTGATGTCACCGTCAACAAAGTGAGTGAATTGGCGGACGTTACCAAGGGGGCTTTCTTTCATCACTTCGGTAGCAAAGAGACGTTGGTGACGGAGCTGATGCAGATGCTGTTGACCCGATTGGACAAGCAGTTTGACCGACTGATGGCGGAGGAAGAGAATTCCGACGGATGCTTTACTCGTGCATACATTAGAGCCGCATTCTCTGAAGGTGCAGCTGAACGTAAATGTTGGGGCGCGCTCTTGAGTCTGATGGCCTCTAAAGATCAGGTCGCATGGGTTTGGAATAACTGGCTGAGCGAACGCCTAAAGAGGCATTCGAAAACTGATTCGAGAATCGAGCTTCGTGTCGTAAGACTTGCAGCAGATGGCGTATGGCTTGAGAGAATCATGAACGCAAAATCGACAAACCTGAAGGGTGTCGAAGAATATCTCATTGAGATGACGCGATTCCGTTAAATTCCTCGAGCTAATTGCGGACAAGGTGAAATCGGGAAAGCTCGAGATTGTGCTAAACCAGTTCGCTCCGACGAGCACGGGTTTCTATCTTAATTATCCGCCGCGCTCGCAGGTTCAGCCAATGCCTTTGCGTAAATCTCAACCGATCGACCAAGCTCCTGAGCTGCTTGGTCCGCACATCAAGTACTAGTGCACCCCAGAGCTCGCCGCTCCTATGATCGCCAAGCTGCTGCTCAATGAATCGGGCGAGACTGGGATGTACTACGACGAGAAAGGCCAACCGATGCTCGGGTCTGCGCAGGTGCGCGACCCAGAGTTCCAGGACCGCGTCGTCTCTGAGACCCGCGCCTTGCTCTCGACGATTCCAAAATGAAATAGGGGAGGCTTTGGCCCCTTAGGGATCAGTCTTGCGAAGTCGCCTTGTAGGAACTGTTTCCGCGCTTGGCATCGACTCTAGATGAATTGGTCGCAACCCCGAAACGATCGACATGCCAGTGAGATTTAGGCAGAGTCTTTTGACGCGACGTTCTCGAATCTCCACTGCGATACAAATTCGGATGGGTGCAGGGTTTGCGGAAGTGATTTGAAAGCGAAGACGCTTTGGTTGCAGAGGCCTGCAACCATCCGAACTGTTTTAGTCCCGCCTTTCTGGTTGGAACTGATCAGGCTCGCAGCGTAATCAGCCTGCAAGTCAAGGCCATCGCTTGACGATTGCTTCCATGTAGCCGTCACAATCCGCACCGCCTTCCCTACGTCCGAATGAGTGCCTCGATCCTCGATCTAAGGTCAGCAGTCAGCAATTGAGCCTTTATCCGGCGAGGGTTCGATAGCATGCTGTATACCCGAATCTGGGCGCTTCACGAGAGGTTGGGGCTGGGTTGCCCAATACGGCGCACATGCAAAAGCTCACGATCCATCCGGTTACTCCCGATTTCTGGCCCGCCCTCGAGGACTTGTTTGGCGATGAAGGCGCGTGCGGCGGCTGCTGGTGCATGTACTGGCGCATTGGGAATGAATATCGGCGCAGGTCGCCGGAGGCGAACAGGGCGGACTTTCACGAGGTCGTGATCAAGGGTCCGCCTCCAGGCCTGATTGCCTTCGACCGCGAGCTTGCCGTTGGCTGGTGTCAGCTCACGCCGCGCGCTTTGTTGCCCTGGCTTGATCGTGCCTGGCAGCGGATCGATGATCTGCCAGTCTGGTCGATCTCCTGTTTCTACATGCGCAAGGGATATCGGAGGCAAGGAATAACCTCGGCGCTGATCCAGAAAGCGATCGAAACAGCAAAGAAAGCTGGGATATCCTGTCTCGAAGCCTACCCGCTCGACGCCGATCTTTCTCCTAGTGCTACGGGCACCGGGTATGTCTCGACATTTCTGCGAGTCGGCTTCAGGGTTGTTAGCCGCCGCTCGCGCGCGCGTCCCATCATGCGTCTCGATCTTCGGTCAGATTCCAAAGTCGCTCCGCGACGTACACGGGTGGCCCTGCAACACTGAACAGCTGCCCGCCTGGAATACGTGTCGTATATTTACAATAATGCAAATCACGACGCACTCAGGGAACACGGAAGGCAGAAAAATCTGGAGGTTCCAGAGTTGTGGACGGATGACGGGCGAACCAGAACGACAATCTCAACAACGAGAATCACAAATGCGCATGGTTGGGGGTCGCGTAGGTGCTTGAAAGAGAATGAAATTTAGTTGTGGAGGCCTACAACCATCCGAATTGTTTAGTGCTGCCCTTTGGGGTGGAACTGATCCGGCTCGCAGCGTTGCCAGCGATGCAAGGCCATAGAGCTGGCCATTGCTTCCGGCCGACAATCCGGAGCAATCGGCGCCTGTGCTAGCTGGGTGTCCTGCGCGCGGGCCGGTATTCGAGGACGATGAGCCGCGAGTCCAGAACTTTGGTATCGATAAGTTCGAGGCTCACTTGTGGATAGCCAGCATAGATGGGCTCCCTACCGGCGCTGCCAAGTATTAGGGGAAAGACCATGAGCCGGAGGCGGTCGACGAGTCCCAGCTGCATCATGGTCTTCACTAGGCTGATGCTACCAATCGAGCGGAGCGGATCGGGAGGGTGCTCATTCTGACGCTGAGTTCATCTGTCGCGGATGCCGAGAACTGAGCCAGCGCCACGTAGGTAACGCGGCCCATGATTATGAGTTGGGGTTTGTCAATATGGTCGCGCACCCAGTTCCCGAGTTCCTGGCCATAGCAACCGAAGTACGCAGACTGGTCCACGCCAGAAGCGAAACCGTCGAGCGAGATGAACAAGTCTGCGGTAAGCTCTCTCATGCGGAGTCTCATTCATCGACTTCCAGCCTGATCCACAGCATATGGCATACGTCTGACCGCTACTAGAGAAGAAGTCTAGGTTTCCCTTAACAACGAGAATCGCAAATTCGGATGGTTGCAGGCTTTGCACGCTGATGCTGCAAATGTTGACGATGAACAGCGTGTTGGCTCACCGAGCCACGCGTGGGACTGGAGGGCACGGGATATTCACGTTGGTTCGAGTGCATGCCGGTAGAACTGGGGATCGAGGTATGGGGAGCAAATTGACAAGACGAGTGACACCGCGATTTGAAGTTTTTGATGGCGAGAGACCGGCCCATAAGATCGGCCTCGGCCGAAGAAAACGGTTATTGGACATACACGCGTCAGTCACGTTGGCGCGATGCATCATCTGTGCAGCACAAGGAAGTTCCGTCAGAGGAGGAATTTGAAACTTCTAGTGTTTGGAGAGTATCCTTCGCTGGGAGCGGGACCCGAAAAAGCAGTCCCATCAAATCACCACCGCATGAAGATGAAGGCTCCTCTGCTCAGTTCTTATAGCCGGTGCATTTGGCGAATCGCCGTTCTGGGTTTCGCCATCGCATTGCCAATGGCCGCAGCCGCTTCTCCGAACCGGCGACTCACTCCAGCGGATGTTCTTTCTGTCATGCAACGCGTGGCGGATTGGCAGCTCGCGCATCCGTCGGTGCACCCCACGACCGACTGGACGCAGGCCGCCGGAGACGCGGGGATGTTGGCTCTGGCGGGCATCTCCAGTGGCCCGAAATATCGTGAAGCGCTGCTCGCGATGGGCGATGCCAACGGCTGGAAACCCGGACCACGCTTGTATCATGCCGACGATTTGGCCATCGGCCAAGCGTACGTAGGTCTTTATTTTCTTTATCGTGACCCAAAAATGATCGCGCCGTTACGGTCGCGGCTCGATGCCATTCTCTCCGTGCCACCCAACGTCGAAAGTCTGGATTTCCATCAGCCTTACGACCAGGTCTCCCAACTGTGGTCCTGGTGCGATTCGCTGTTCATGGCCCCACCCGTTTGGATGCAGCTCTTCGCCGCCACTGGCGACGAGCACTATCTCGATTTTGCAGTGAAGAATTGGTGGCGTACGACGGACTATCTTTACGATCCAAGCGAACATCTCTACTTCCGCGATAGCACCTACTTCGAGCGGCGCGAGGCCAACGACAAGAAAATCTTCTGGAGCCGCGGAAATGGTTGGGTCATGGCCGGGTTAGTCCGCATCCTGCAGTTGTTGCCGGCAAACCATCCGAGCCGCGGACGGTTCGAGCGATTGTTCCAACAAATGGCGGAGGCGATTCTCGGTGATCAGCAACCCGACGGCCTGTGGCATTCCAGCTTGCTCGACCCGGACAGTTACCGGCTCAAGGAGTCGAGCGGCTCGGGTTTCTACGCCTACGCGCTAGCTTGGGGCGTGAATCAAGGTTTGCTCGACGGCGCAAAATTTAAGCCTGCGATTCGAAAAGTGTGGACAGCCCTTGTCGACAGCGTGGACGGCGAGGGCAAATTGATGCATGTTCAACCCATCGGTTCCGACCCGAAAACGTTCGCAGACGATTCCACCGAGGTATACGGTGTCGGCGCGTTTCTGCTGGCGGGCAGCGAGTTATACCGCATGGTGGTATTTGAGAATGCCAAGCCGCTGGTGATCGAGGTGGCCAATCCGGCACAATTCTACCGCCATTGCGAAACGGTGGAACTGAGCCTTCCTCAATTGGCCGGTCGGGGACTGCGGTTGACAAACCTGGCAGTGATGGACGGCCTCGGGTCCCGCATACTCGATTCGCAAACTTACGCCAGCGAACCAGGCCGGTCGCTGGACACCCTCATTTTCCAGACGGATCTGGCGCCGGGGGAGACGCGGACCTACTACATCATGGACGCTTCCGCTTTGGCTGCCGTGCCGTTACCGATTGTGAAAACCTACGCGCGGCAAATCGGCGAGCGCTACCGCGACATGGCCTGGGAGAGCGATCGAATCGCGCATCGTGCGTACCACCAAGACTTGATTCCAGCTGAGGGCACGGTGAGCAGCGGCGTGGATGTCTGGGTTAAGAGCACGCGCGCCCTGGTGATCAACAAGTGGTACAAGAACGGCGATTATCACAACGATTATGGCGAAGGGTTAGACGATTATCGCGTCGGGCGCAGTCGGGGTTGCGGTGGCCTCGGCATTTGGGACGGTCACACTTACTACGTGTCGAGCAATTACCGCAGCGCGCGAATCATCACGACCGGGCCGGTTCGTTCCGAAGTCGAGCTGACCTATGACGCCTGGGATGCCGGAGAAGGAAAAATCTCCGAGACCAGGCGCATCCGCATCGACGCTGGTTCAAACATGACTCGCGTCGAAAGCATGTTCGCCGGGCGCCATCGCCCGAGGTTCGAAGTCGGGATCGGCATCGCGCAACGTCCAGGCAACGGCGCGATCGCCAAAAACCAAGAAGAAGGTTGGATGAGTTATTGGCAACCCGCCGACCGGGACCGCGGAAACATAGGATGCGCGATCGTGCTACCGGACAAGATCGAGGAATTCGCGACCGAAAGCGCCACGCTGCCCAAGCTGACGCAAACGGAGCTCGTTACCCCGAGCAACGAGGGCTTGCCGCCAGTCGCCAATTTGCTGGCCTTCACGCCGGCGGAGGCCGGTAAGCCACTCCTGTACTACCTCGGTGCGGGTTGGAGCAAGAGCGGCGATTTTGCCGCGGAAACAGACTGGGAGAATTACGTGCGACAATTCGTCGCAGGACTTCGTACACCGCTGAAAGTGAATCTCAAAAATAAATAGCTGTCTCGGCTGCCGGGCAGAGGCACTGCGCATGGCCGTCTCACCTGCTCTCGGCGGTGGGAGTCAAGGAGGCCCGCGGCTGTTCTATTGCCTTGCGGCGAAGGTGAAGATGTCCGTTTCGCCTGAACGGAGAAAATCCAAAAAGTCCAACCCGGAGTATTTACCCGTCTGGCACACATTCAAGAGCAAACCAAAGGCCAGACGACCCCTTTCTCATGGGAGAGCACGGTCATTGCCTTCTTGCCCTGTGCAAGAGACCGTCAGGTGTGCCCAGTCCCCTGATGGTTCCTACTCCTCACCGGTGTTCGTGTCGTATCTTCGCATACAGATCGATCTTGCCTTTCATATTCATTCAGATTCTCCCGTCTGGTAAATCAACAAAGGGCCTGTTCTTTCTGGTGGCGTAATTCTGCGGCGATCTTTGACCGGCGATTGGAGCTGCCTTTTTGTTCTGCGTTCTGCTCCATTGTCGCCCCAATGAGACGCTCCTCGGAGCGGGGTCCGCGGCACGCGCTAGTAGTAGTCACAAACCAGTGACACAGAAGCGCGTCTAGTTAGGTCTCCGGTAAGCGTCATCCGGAGACAATCGTCGACCCTCATGGTTGTTCATATGCCCGGCGGGTTCAGTAGCGGTGGACGGGAATTCCCGCCAAATGGTCAGCGCCAGGGAAGCGGTTTTAGCAGACCCAAGAATATAAAGATTCCCCAGACAATCTCAACCGTGCCCACCAGGATGAGGACGCCGAGATGGGAATAGAAAGCGAAAGGATTGTCTTGTCTGTTAGGCCGGTACATCCGGAAGAAACGTGCCATAACGAGTTCGCCCGAGATATGGCCCCGCCAAGCATAAAAAAGAGTACCGATACCTAATGCCAGGAGACTGACTGTGCTCGCTATCCAGGCCATTATCTGTCACCTCTTGCTTGTCTCGCAGGCAAGACGGTCCTGCCTCAGTCAGACGCCCTAGAACGCGATAATCCCGCACTTTTAATACTGTACGCCGAAGAGTGAAGGTTTTGTGACCAGGTCGAGAGCTACTGCTGACCTCGTTACGGCAGTACGGGCAGTTCTGGACGGGCAGAAATTGGAATCTTCCAGCAGAGACGACGGGCAAGTGGATTGCAGCCGAGTTCGAGCATGACAGCGCAAGGCCGGTCGACGGTTGTGCCGCACCACAATTGCAAACACACGTCGTCTTTTTCAATCTCACCGAAACAGAGGACGACGAAGCCTATGCAGGTCTCCGCGGGATGGGATTGGATAAGAAGCACAACGGGGCCATGACAGCCCCGCCGCCGCCGCTAATGCCGGGAGCATGGCGGCGACGAGACTGGCGGCTAGTATTTTGATCACGGATCGCATGCGCACTCTTGAGTTCTCTCGAATATAGGACGCTGACACAGCGTTATTTTTCAAAAACAAGAACGTCAAGATCTCTCGGACGAGCGCAAACAGGAATCGACTCAGAGCCGGTATCGCTGTTCCTTGCGATCTCGAGTGAACCGAAATGATTATCGCTGAAGCCAGAGAAGCCGCCAAACCCTCCGGTTCTCCAACGGCCAAGGCAATGGCGCTGTGCGAGAGCTGCCAAAACCGGTCATCGCCGCCATTTCCGGTGCGGCCCCTTGCCGGCGCTTTCGAATTCCCGCTGTCCTGCGATCTCCGCATCGCTGAGCATGGGGACGAACACTCTGAAAGACCTGTCTATGCACCCATCGATCGTCAATCCACCCGGGTGCGGTGGCCGCGAACTCCTTCGGGGAACGCTAAGCGGGAATCGGTTGCCTTTCAAAATTGGTGTCGAAGCGTATGGAATGGAATTGAAACTTGCGCTAGTGGCCAAGGGGCTCGGACTGGGTCTCGTCCATCCGAAGATCCTTCCGACGCCTCCTTTTCGGAAGCAAGTTCGCGTAATTTCGGTGAGCGACTTTCGTCCTCGTCTATCGACGTGGGTCCGGCACTCCCCGCAGGTTGGCAGGCTGTCGGGTCCCATCACCAGTCTCCGCGAGACTTTGAAACGCCGTCTGCTAAACCGAAACCCAAGAGCGTCCTCGAAAACCTAGCAATGCCACAGCGCCTTCGACGGCGGCCTGTCGTGCCACACGCGTACAATCAATCAAGGCGTCATCGAGTATCCAAACCACCGCCTGGCTTGCAAGGAGGGGGGCGCCACTTCGATCCCGACCACGTTCACCAAAGGTATTCTCAAGCGAGGATCATGACTGCCGGTGCCCTCGCCAACGCGAATGCCTTTGAATTTCTGGGTGTGACCGGAATGCATTGGGCACAGCATGTACGCGCGCTGGCGGTTCCGCGAGATGAATTGCCAGGACCTTCAGCCTATTAGTGTCCGAATTTTTGCGCGCACTTCAGCCAGTTCGGCCGCCGATATCTTTCCTTTCTGCTTGGCACGCCTTTTCCGCCAATCAAGGCTCTTGACCTGATCTGCCAGAACTGCGGTCGGGCTCGCGCCCGCAATCACCACTTCGAAGGGATAATACTTGATCTGCGTAGTCATCGGGCAACAGACCATGAGACTCGTCTTCACGTTGTACGCAGCGGGGCTCAGCACAACTGCGGGTCGGTGCCCAGCCTGTTCATGTCCGGTCTGTGGATTGAAGCTGATCCACACAATGTCACCGGCGTCGGGCACATAAGACCGCACCCTTACAATGCCTCTTTCCCAACGGGTCTGCCGAAATCGGTCTCGTCATGCAAATTCTCACCCGTGATCTGCTTCACCAGTTCGTCCAGATCATACTCCTTGCGTTGTGCCGGCTCGATGACGATGCGGCCGGACTCTTCGCGTACGTCAACGGCGTCGTCTAGATCCAGGTGCGCGGCCTGCATGACGGCAGCAGGAATTCGCACCGAAGCGCTGTTGCCCCATTTTTTGACTACGGTTCTCATAACGCCGTTACTCCTGTAGAGACATTGTAGCAACATCCTCTCATACCCTCAGGCCGAGTGTCAACAATGTCGATACAACGAGGGCGACTTAGCTTTTCGCCCGGGCTCCCGCGTTGACCAAGTCACCGTTCCTTTTCTCGAAAATTTCCGTGGAGCGACAGTTTAAGGATTCGCGTCCACTGTCGCTCTCCATCGTGATTCGCACGAGCGAATACAACACGGCAACATCGCCGAATTTCTGAACTTCGGTCCGGGGAAAAACGAGAGACACAAGCTTGCCGTGATGCTGGGCGAAGGCTTGAGCGCCTGCTAGAAACTCCGCGCGGTTCTGCCAATACTCTTCTCCAGGATTAATCGTCAAAAAGTCGTCCCCAATCAGCCTATTCAATTGGGGCTGATCATTGGAGAAGTAACTATCCCAAACAAATTGGCGAATCTTCAGTATTTCGTCGCGTTCGGCATCATCCAGCTTCTTGCCTGGCTCTCCCGCGAAGACCTTTCGCGAAGAGCAGCAGCAAAAGCATTTGTGCGTTTCAAGGCGTGAACCAGTTTGAAAGTGACCATTTCTTCGTACGACTTCTCGAACACGAAAATCCGGTTCGCGGATCTTTTGACTCAGATCATTTGAGACATATCCATAAGTATGTTTTCCAGGACGTGCCGGCGCTCAAAGAAAGCAACGATGGATGAGCTCTGGGCCGCTGCCAAAATTTGCCGCGTGGCCAACGTCATGCGCCAGTATCTAGAGTCGCTCTAGTGACTAAACCGGCGCCAAAAACATCTCGGCTTCGGTCCGCGAGAAACTTCGCAACATCTTCAATAAGGACATGAGCGAGAAATATGGCGCCTTCTAGCGTGCCTTCACTTCGGCGGCAATATTGAATCTAATGACTTGTCGACGAAGCATCTAGGCACTTGACGTCGGGGTTCCAGGCGGCAAAAAGGCCGCTCGGACTCGGCTTCCAGGTCCAGACGTGAAGAAACCAGAAGCCGATCGGATCCGCCTTCGTGAGGGCTTGCCCCATGATGCGCGGCGGCTCGGTTGATTTCCATGCGGAGATCGGCACAAGGAATTCGACGCCATTCAATTGAAAGGTACCGTCGGGCATCTTCTCATAGACCAACACCTCCGGATGCTCTAGGTCGAGCGTCGTGTCTAGAAGGGCGTTGTTCTGAAAGTGATAACCCATCGCACCTGCCGGTTGATGTTGGACGCAGTCGGTAACGCGCTTGTAGCCGGCCGCTTCGGCAGCCTCAGTCGTCTTGAATTTGGCGGTTGCGAAACGAATTGTCATGATGTCGCGATCGACTGCCTCGCCAAATCCGCTTGGAACGATGCCCGGCGCCTCGCCCACGTCCTTTGTGGGGGTTTGCGCCGCGGTTCCGCTTACCAATGCCAATACCGCCGCCATCACTCCGAACATCCACGCTCTCAATCGAGTTCTCATTGTTCCTGCTCCATCCTTCGGATTTGGTTCTTGCTTTTCGCTACGCAGCCATCCTCGAGCCGACCTGCAAATTACACGGGAGCGATGAGGCCGCTCCCGCTTGTAAATGCAAAGAAAATCGCGCACACAACCAGAAATCCAAAGATCAAGTTGCGCGTCATGAGCGCCTCCAGGATGCTCTCGGCGCTGCGGCAGCTTAGCCGAGGCGATCACGGCTGCTTACCGCGCAGCCGTAGGGCCGGAGGGAAGAAGCTCCAGGGGGAGAGACGCCATGCCGTGCACGTATCGCCATCCGGACGGGGTCCGTACATAGGTATCGCTAAACCAGACGTGCCATTCGAACGGTTTTCCCTTATCGACGCCTTTTAGCCAGAGTTTCGACGTTATGACCGCGGTGTCGCCCCACACTCGAACGGTCTTATCGGTGTCTTCGTTGTGTTCATACTGGACTCGCTTCGTTCGCGCGTCGTTGAGCAGGTCTGCCTTGTTGTGGGTCTCTCCAGTGCCCCAAACGACGACGAAGTCGTCGGCCAAGATTCGGCCCATCGTGTCGGCGTCGTTGTTCTTAACCGCGAGCTGGTACTTGGTATCGAGCGCAGCTACAGTGCTTTGATCTGTTGTTGAATCAGCGCTGGCGACCACGCCTGCCAGCATTGCAAGCGTTCCAAGCAGAACGATGCTGAGCTTTGTTGTTTTCATAGAGTCACTCCTCGGCATTCGGCCAATTATTTGTGGTTGTTCAGCTCAACTGGCGGCACTTGGTCAACCGGATGCGCCAGGCCATCCTAGGGCGCTGTGGACGAGGCGAATACGTGTTTTTGACAAACGGTCCTGCCGAGATGCCGAACTGGATTCAGGTCCTTGCGAGCGCGGTTGGTCATCGCGGTAGGCCACTCCATCAAAAGCCTGCTCAGGCGGAGAGTCAGCCGTGGCAAAATGCAGCAGTAATGTCGCCTCGGATGCGTCAACGGATACGGCTGATCGCAGGAGTCTGGCTCGGCTGGACGATCGCTGGGCTTTTCTACATCATCCAGGAGACGGTGCCACGGCTCTATCGAGGCGGTGCCGTGCCATGGAAATATGTGTTCGTCGGGTGGATGACGGGCATGTATGTTTGCGCCGCGCTCACACCAGCACTCCTTTGGCTTGGCAATCGCTGGCCGATCGAACGCCGAGTCCCGTACGTCGCATTGCACCTGTGTTTCAGCGTGGTTTTCTCGATCTTAGCCACGGTGATCGAAGTCCCGATACTGTTGCTGCTTGGCGTCTTCCCAGCTCTGCCGCCCCCTCCGTCGATCGCCGCGGGAGTCGGAATCATGTTGTCGTTCGGCATCCAGGGCGGTGTCATCCGCTATTGGGCCGTAATCGCGCTTCATGCGGTGTACCGGTCGCAGAAAAACGCCAAGATTCGCGAGCGGGAGGCTTTCGAACTGAAGGTGCAGGCATCCGAACTCGCCCAGCAGCTTACAACAGCGCAGCTGAGTTCCCTGAAGATGCAGTTGCAGCCGCATTTTCTGTTCAACACGCTTGGTGCCATCATGGTCCTGATTCAGCATCAGAAGACAGCGCAGGCCGAAGGCATGGTTGAGAAACTAGGGGATCTCCTCCGCCTCACGCTCGATGACGTGGAGGCCCAGGAAGTCCCGCTCTGGCGCGAACTCGAATTCCTGCGGTTGTACCTCTCAATCGAGCAGGTCCGGTTCGAGGACCGGCTGCGAGTGCGCATTGCGCCGGCTAGCGCGCTGTCCGAAGTTCTCGTGCCCCATATGGTGCTGCAGCCGATCGTTGAGAACGCGGTTCGCCATGGTCTTGGTCAGAGCGAGGAGGCGGTGACAATCGAGGTGGTGGCCACCAGTTCTAATGGGTCACTTAACCTCATCGTGTCCGATGATGGACCTGGGCTCCTCTCGCCGAGGCCCGGTCGCTCCGGAATCGGGTTGACGAATATTAGAAACCGGTTGGCGCGACTCTATGGCGAAAGCGCACATCTCGTCCTCGAGCAAGCAGCGGGCAGAGGTGTGCGGGTTACGATCACACTACCGATCCGGACGGTTCCCCCCGAGGGATCACGGTGCGATTGAGGGTCCTCGTTGTGGATGATGAGCCCATCGCACGCGAAGGGCTAAAGCTGTTGCTCGGCCGTCAGCCCGAGGTCAAGTCTGTTTCGGAAGCGCGGAACGGACGAGAGGCGATCGCTCTCATTCGCGAGCAGAGACTGGATCTCGTACTTCTAGACGTGCAGATGCCGCGGACCGATGGCTTTGCGGTGGTCCATTCCGTTGGAGTAGAGCGCATGCCGCCGATCATCTTCGTGACCGCGCACGACCAGTATGCGATCCGGGCGTTCGAAATCGCAGCGATCGACTATCTCCTCAAACCGGTAACCGAAGAACGCTTTGCGCTCGCGTTCAAGAGGGCCATTGACAGGCTGCGAGGTGCGCCGCACGAGGACGCCACAAAGCAATTGATGGCGATGCTCGGTGCCATCGCGAATCCGCCGCGGCAACTTGAGCGATTCGCGGTTCGGTCCGGCGAGAACACCTCTTTCGTGCCAGTCAACGAGGTCGACTGGATCGAAGCGTTCCAGAACTACGTCCGGCTCCACGCAGGTCCGGCAACTTACCTATTGCACGTACCGATGAACACCATTGAGGGCGTGCTCGATTCCAATCGCTTCCTGCGCATCCATCGATCGCACATTGTCAACGTCCGGCGTATCGCGCATCTGTGGTCGATCGCGCACGGTCAGTATGAGGTCGAACTCAAGTCGGGGCAGCGTCTGCAATCCGGGCGCACCTACAACGAGCGCATCCGCCGCGCCCTTGCAAATCCATTCTGACCGCATCGCGGATTTCCATGGAGGGACTCTGGCAGCTCGCGAGTGCGTCAAAGCGCTCTTTGAAGCCAACGTTTGACCAATTCGCTGCATGGCCTCGTCAGTACAGCAGCTTCTCGGCCGTTTGTGAAAATCTCAAACTATAGAGGTTCCCAAAAACCGCCGCTTCTGACCTGCAGCCCCTACTAGAACAACTGCACGTCAGGAGGTGCTCTCGTTAGTACAACGGTTCCCTTAGACCGTTGCACCCCGGAGCGCAGCAGTTTCTCGGAGCGTCGTCCATAACCACGCAGGCTTAAGCTGCTTGTGCAATCGTCACAGCGGCCACTTGGCTGGAAAGTTGGCTTTTCGTCGAAGTGCGCCGATAGCGCGTCCCGCGGATTGCATCGTGGACCCGAGCCAAGCAATTTGGCTGCTGGCACCATGAAGAGTCGGAAGAGAGACAGAGAATTCCGACTGGTGGGATTTAGCGTGCGATCGCAATCCCCGTAATAGGCTTCTTAGCAGCGGCATGGGTTGTCACTCGAATCGCAAGGCCACGAGAGGATTGACGTGCGTGGCTCGACGTGCAGGCAGATAGCAAGCCGCCATGGCAATCGCCACAAATAGAATCGGCACCGCGACGAACGTCAATGGATCGTTGGGCGCCACCTGGTACAGTAATGTCGTGAGCGACCGAGTCGCTCCCAACGCCACGAGAATGCCCACCGCGATTCCAACCACCGCTAGCTGCAATCCACTTCCAATGACCATGCGCATGACTTGCACGGAACTTGCGCCCAGCGCCATGCGAATTCCGATCTCATGAATCCGTTGTGAAACCAAGTGCGCCATCACGCCATAAATCCCGATAGTTCCCAGAAACATGGCCAGCGCGCCGAAGAAAACCATCAGTTTCGTCACCACGCGGTACCCTGCGTCCACAACAGCGATTAGGGTTTCGAGTGGAGCCGAAGAAATAGGCTGGTCGTGGTCTACCGACCAGATCGCATCACGGATAGCCGTGGCCATCATCGTGGGATCAGCCGATGAGCGAACGACAAATGTCAGAGTTGAGGAAGGAAATTGGGCTAGCGGGACGTAGATTTGCCACGAGCCCCGCTCCCGCAGGTGATCTCTCATAATGTCTCCCACTACGCCGACAATTGTGGAGACGGTATGTTGCTCGCCAAATCGAATTTGTCGTCCAATGGGGTCTTCATTCGGCCAAAATTCCCGCGCGAAGCTTTGCGAGATAATCACGACTGGCGAACTTCCTTGCGAGTCCGCAAAATTAAAAAGGCGGCCTTTTACTAGCCCAATCTGCATCGTCGAAAAATAATTGGGGGACGCGGCCCAAAATTCCGCTCCGGTTCTTTCTCCCGGCTGAGCAGGCCTCCTAACAGCCTCCACTACGACACCCTGGCCGAAGCCGCCGAACGGAATGTTGCTGGCCGCGCCCAGCGACGCTACTCCCGGCAACGCACCGAGCCGAGCTAGAACTTCTTCACCGAAACTTCTCCTCTGCGACTCATTTATGTATTTCGTCCTGGGCAGCGCAAGTTGCGCAGTCATGACATTTGCGGGGTTGAAACCGGGGCCAGTCCGTACAGAAATGATGAAGCTCTTCACCAACAGCGTGGTAGAGATGAGCACAACAACGGCTAGCGCAATCTCCCCTGCCACAAAGATCTGACGCAGACGGGCGCCGCGCTTACTGCCCGAAGCCTGGCCGGAGGCCTCCTTGAGGGTGCGATTGACGTCGAGCCTTGCATTCTCGAACGCCGGCGCGAGACCGAAGATCAGGCCGCACAGCAACGCGATTCCTAGCGTGAACGCCAGCGTCGTGGAATCCAGGTCAACGTGTCCGTAATTAATCATGTATCCCCGAATGCGGCCGGGTATCCACGACTCAATCAGCTTCATCCCCCAAAAGCCGAAAAGAGTCCCCCCAACCCCGCCAAGAAAAAACAGAAGCGCCGATTCCGTCAAAAGCTGCCTAGCCAGCCGCCCCTTCGTGGCGCCGAGGGCTCCGCGTACGGCGAACTCCCTCGTACGGCTTGTCGCGCGAGCCAGCATCAGATTCGCGACGTTCGCGCAGGCGATCAAAAGGATTAGCCCTACGGTCACAAAGACAATCATCAGTTCGGGCGCGCCCTCTTTCCTGCGGATATCCCAGGTCATGGAGTTGACGAGCCAGGTGAGATTGGCGTTCGTCTGCGGAAACTGCTTTTCAAGGCCTGAAAAAAACACCCCCGCTTCCGCTTGAGCTTGCTCTTGCGTCACGCCGGGTTTCAGCCGGCCAAATGCGGGAAGCCAGGAGCCGCCGCGGTCGGCGCGCTGCTTATCGGTAAGCGCCAGGGGAGTCCATAAATTGGCAATGCCCATCAACGGAAACTGAAACGTTCCAGGCATAACGCCGACCACGGTGTACGCTTCGCCCCCAATGGTAATGTTGCGCCCAATAATTTTCGGGTCGCCGTCGTATCGGCCTTGCCATAATCCTTCGCTAAGAATGACCACGTGCGGAGAGCCTGAGCGGTCGTCATCTGCTGTGAAGGTTCGGCCCAAGATGGGCTTGGAGCCCAACGTGTCAAAGAAATTCGAAGTCACTCGTCCGCCGTCGACTAACTCGGGACTTCCATCGCCAGTTAGATTGAGACTCGCGCCGGTCCAAGCCACACTTTGCTCGAACGAAGTGTTCTGCTTCTGAAAATCAAAGAAGTCCGCAGGGGACGTGACGTGTTCGCCGGTCCACCCATTTTTCTTGTCGTGTGTCGCGAACACCATCAACCGGTCGGACTGCGGATAAGGCAATGGTTTGATGATCCAAGCGTTGATGCAGCTGAAGATGGCCGTGTTGGCGCCGATCCCAAGAGCCAGCGTCAGTACGGCCACGACACAGAACGTTGGGCTCTTCGCCAGCATTCGCACGCCATAGCGCAGATCCTGCCAACAAGCCTCAACGAGAGTTTCCCAACTGCCGGCCCGGACGATTTCCTTGGTAGTCTCAGGGCTTCCCCGCTCTAGGCGGACGACACGAACCGCTTCTTGTCGGCTCATGCCTTGCTTCATCTTTTCTTCGGTGGCCATCTCTAGATAAGCGCCGAACTCCTCATTCAAATCCTGATCGACCTTTTCCTTTCGGAACAAGGATCGGAGGCCGCTTGTGATATTCCGCAACATGGACCTGGGTAGCCTCCTACCCATAACGCAGGGCCACAATGGGATCGACGCGCGTTGCGCGTCGGGCCGGAACTGACGCTGCGAGGATGGCACAGCCAGAAAGAACTATTGCGGCCGCCGCGAGTATCGTCGGGTCATAACTCTTGACACCATGAAGTTGGTGCGCTAGCAAGAGGCCTCCCGCTAGCGCGGCCGGTATCCCGATGGCCAGACCCAAGGCGAGTTGGACTAGCGCAGAACGCAGCACAAGCCCGAGCACATCGCTGCGGTCGGCGCCGAGCGCCATGCGAATGCCGATCTCATTGGTTCGTCGCGCGACAGCATAAGCTGTTACGCCGTACAGACCGATGCAGGAGAGGATGAGTGCCAGCACGCCGAAGAGCTCCGTAAGCCGCGCCGCCGCCATTTCCAAGTAGGCGCCCAGTTCCTCATCCAACTCCCGGTCGACCTGTTCCTTTCGGAACAAGGATCGGAGGCCGCTTGTAATGTTCCGTAAGAAGGACATGCGTAGCCTCCTACTCGTAGCGCAAGGCCACCAAGGGATCGACGCGTGTAGCGCGCCGGCTGGGGATATAGCAGGCGAGCAAAGCGACGGCGATCAGCAGGAATGCGATGATCACGAAGGTGGCGGGATCAGTTGCACGGATACCGTAAAGCAAAGAGCCAAGGTAACGCGTCACGCCGATGGCGGCTCCGATGCCAACCAGGGCGCCGACCATAGCGAGGATGAGTCCCTGGAACAGCACGAGACGGAAGATTTCGCGGCGCTGCGCACCCAAAGCGGTGCGGATCCCAATTTCACGAGTGCGGCGGGCGACCTCGTAGGAAAGCAAGCCGTAAAGTCCGACACAAGCGAGAATCAAAGCAAGAGCACCGAACAGGGAGGAGAGCTTGGCGACGAGCCGCTCGTTGAAAAGGAGGCGATCGATGGTCTGGGTTTGCGTTCTCATGTCAAACAGCGGCAGAGTGTCATCAAGAGCGCCGACGATGCGGCGAACTTCGGGAACCAGAGCCTCGGGCTTGGTGGACGTACGCAAAGCGAAATACGCTTCGCCTTCTTGAAGCGGGATGTAGGCGGTGGGTTCCAGAGGCTTGCGCAAGTCATCGTACTTGGCGTCCGCAACCACGCCAACAATCTCGCGTTCGGCTTTGTTCCCGCGGGGAGTTGTGCCCCCGAGATGCAGGCCGATAGGATTTCTGCCTTCCAAGAAGCGCCGAACGAAAGTTTGGTTGACGATTGCAACAGCCTGCGTTGACCGCAGGTCCGACGCGGCAAAAGTTCTCCCGTTCAAGAGTGGAAGGCGCATGGTTTCAAAGAAGGAAGAGCCGACCGCGAGCATGTCCGTTTCGACGGTGGTTTTCTCCGGCTGGCCTTCGATGTGGACGCCAGAAGTCCATAGCCCGGCGCTCAACAGCGTGCCAGAAGAGTAGCTTGCGGAGATCACCCCGGGCATGGAAGCGAGTCGAGTCTGCAGTTCGCTGTATAGAGTTTGGATTCTGTCGTTGCTGTAGCCGGTCAACTTGGGATTGATTCCGAAAAGAAGGACGTTATGTGTGTCGAATCCCGGATCAATGTTCCGGAGGTTAGCGAGCGTGCGCACGAGCAGGCCAGCCCCGGTGAGCACGACTACGGAAAGCGCAACCTGAGCAACGATCAAGGCACTGCCGAGCCCGAAATGGCGGCCAGAGACTTTGGTCGCGTCGGAACTGGCGGCGCTTTCTTTCAGCGCCGGTCCCACATTGATGCGACTGCCGCGAAACGCAGGCGCAATTCCGAAAAGAATTCCCGTGAGCAGGGCCATGCCTAGAGTAAAAGCAAGAATTCGTGCATCGGGCCGCGTGTCGATGAACAGAGTCGAATAGGCATTCTTAGAAATAAAGGCCGCGAGAGCCTGTGCGCTCCAATCGGCGAGAACAATGCCAAGCGCAGCCCCGGCGGACGAAAGCAGCAAGCTCTCCGTGAGGAGCTGCCGAATAATTCGGGCTCTTCCAGCGCCGAGCGCCAGGCGCACGGCCATTTCTTTTTCGCGAGCGGTCGCACGCGCGAGCAGGAGCGCGGCAATGTTCGCACAGGCGATGAGCAGGACGATTCCGACTGCAATGGTCAAGATGTAGATCGGCTTGTCATAAAATTGCCGAAAACCAACGAGGCCTTTCTGCGCGGGCAGAAGCGCGAGTTGAGGTTCGTCGATCTCTTTCAGGAGTGGCTTTGCCCCGTGCAACATCTCATTACGGAAGACAAGGTTCGTTGCTGCCTGAGCCTGCGCCATGGTGCCGCCCGGCTTTAGTCTTCCGACTATCGCAAGCCACCAATTCGTTGCATCGTCGATGGTCCGTCGCTGGTCGTTCCAGCTCGGCTCTAAGGACGCCGCCTGTGAAAGGGGTACCCAAAGGTCGTGAGACTTTCCCGGCGTCAGCCGTGTGAAACCAGGATC
>Ga0210398_10001882_pt1 | contig 20987 bp, 18 predicted proteins | sample IncBWC4OmetaG_FD_161047 | JGI IMG/M metagenome (GOLD analysis project Ga0210398, IMG submission 161047) | Forest soil microbial communities from Barre Woods Harvard Forest LTER site, Petersham, Massachusetts, United States - Inc-BW-C-4-O | ecosystem: Environmental > Terrestrial > Soil >...
AAGCGGCGCTATTGCGCGCCGTGGCGAATTCCCGGCACCCGGCACGCCCTTGGACACAAAACCGCCACCCAAACCCTCAATGTTCGAACCATTGACCCAGGTCCACAAACCACTGACGCTCGACGGCGAACTCGGCGAGCTTCCCGAAGATGGAGGCCTGGTGGAAACACCGGACGGCCCTCTAGAAATCGGCATTTTCGATAGGCTCATACCATCCGCGCCCGAGGAACCCGCCGGACTGCTCGCGCCGCCGCCGCAGGCCGCGAGCGCCAACAGGGGCACACTCAGACAAAGGCTCAGCGCCGGAGATGGCAAGATCCTCATCGAAACAGTGGGCCGATGTTGCATCCTATTTTCCTTATTCTTGGTCATCAGAGCACGTATCCCACGTCCTCTCCCCCTACGAGTTAATGCCTCTCACTGTTGTCGGCCGATAGTACTCGCGAGAATCGAATAAATCTGTCATTGATTTGTGCGGAGAATGTACTCATCTGTAAATTCCGCCCTTGGCGGCACACGTTGTGAATCGTGCGATTTCATTGCAAATCTTCGGCGATCAATGGGGCGATCACCGCCCACATCTTCGCGTAGCCCAAGTCGTTCGGATGAATGTGATCTTTGAAGAGCGAGTCATTTGTGCTGCCGTCCGCGTTCACCATCACGTCGTAGTAGTCGGCATACAGATAGCCGTTCTCCTGCGCGATCTGGACCAGCTCTTGGTTGAACGCTTCAATCTCGGCAAGGTTGAGGTTCGGATTCGGATAGTCCGTCGGAAGAACCGAGCACAGGATCACCTTGATGCCGGCGCTCGATGCCTGTGATGCCATCGCAACGATCGCATCGGTGTTGCTACCTGATTGCCCTCGTTCCTGAAAATCGTTGATACCGCCGAGGATTACTACGATCGCGGGGTCACTGTCGATAACTTCGTTATGAAATCGCGCGAGCATCTGTTCAGTGTTATCGCCGGAAACCCCGAAATTGAGCGTCGGCGAACTGTCATACGCAGGCAAATTCCAGAGGGCCGTGATGCTGTCGCCCATGAAAGCGACGGTACCGGGCGCGGCCTTCGCGACGGGCGGATATTCTTTGGAGCTGCCCGCACACGAGGTGAGGGAGACGATGATGATCAGTGTTGCAAAACGTCTCATACTCGCAACGGTGCGGATTCGGGGCTCGGGCGATGTCGGGAGCGAGGAAAAATCGGTATGGCGCAGAGCTTCGAAAACAGCCAGAAAACAATGGCGACGATGAAGATCTGCTTCGCTACGAGCTCCGTGCCTTCACGAAACACGGAGGGCGCCTCGAAACCTAGAATGAGAATCAGTGGCATCGACTTCGGCAGCATCGAGCGCAACCAGGAAAAACCGCCGTAGGTCAACGGCAAGATGAGTACCGCGCCGGCATAGCCGAATAGCGCAACCCCCAAAGCAATCACCGACTGACCTCCCACCGGAGAGACAGTATCCAGTCCGGTGCTGGCCAGGATGTCGCGGAACGGGAAAAACGGCGCTGCCCACGATCGGTAGTAGCCCCAATCGCCCAAAAGGATGATATCTCCCCCGAGCGCTTGGTAGATTGCGTTTGGCAGCAGGTGGATGACGACGAAAACGATATACCCGAGCGAGTCGAGAATGGCATTTGGATTAAACGGCACTCCGTGGTCAAGGTAGTAACCTGTTACGAAAGTGGCGGACAAGTTGCCGAGTGCCGGCTCGGCAAAGAGCAAAAACAGGAGGTTGGAACCATCCGCGGCTTGGCTTCCCCGCAGCGATGCGACAAGCATCAGAATGGCTGCAAAACCCATGGCAGAAAGCGCCGCGACTTTCTTCGAAATGCGGCCTTCCAGCACCCGAACCATCACGATAAAAAGCACCAGCTCAAGAACGATCAGCCGGGTGCCTCCAAACATCCGCAATGCGATAACTGCGAACGCAAACAACAGGAATAGGCCATCCCTGCGAAGTGTCAGCTTGGTACCTACAATTCGAAGCGCAAGGATGGCCGCAAAGATTTCATACAGTCCGGCCGTCATCGTGAACAGCGTGCGGTTTTCAGCGAACTTGTCGTCGCCGAGGACGTAGCTGCCCGCCAACAACGAGGCGCCGGTATCACGGATGAGCAATAGTTGAGTGACGGTGCACAACAGACCCAAGAGGACCAGAGGCCATGCTGCGCCGTTTATTACCGGTGATTTTCTGATCTGCGCGATATCAAAGCGCACTTGTCGCGCGAGTCGTTTGCCTAGAGAAATTCGGCACAGAAAAAAGCCGCCTACCAGCACCAATGAAGACACGAAAACCGATGCAGGGCTGACGTAGTCCGCGAAATAGTCTTGTCCAGAAAACAGCAAGTAAGCGGCAAGCGGTCCTGGAATGTAGAGGACGATCGGCCACCAGACCAAGGAATCGGCGTCCAGCCGTCTGGCGGCCGCAGATATCCCGATATATGCAAGACACCCCATGACGATTATGGCGGACCACTGGACCAAAACAGGCACGCCATCCATCGGTCGCGACTCAGCCCAACGCTGTGCGCAAGACAGCCTTGCGTTGGAGCGACGGATGTTCGACCAGGAACCAGGAGGCAATCCCCGTCACGATAGCCGCCAAGAACACAGTTATCGCCGACAACAAGGGTGCCGCGGCAAAGAGTCCCAGGGCGATGAAGGATTGAACTATGGGGAAATGGTAAAGATAGAGTCCGTAGGAAAAGTCGCCATATTTGCCGACACGGGGCAGGCGCGAGCCGGCGATCGCGCTCCAATAGACCACAGCGGTCACCGCCGCAGGCGCGAGTAGATCATTCAGCACACCGAAAGTGGCCGCGTAGGCCAACACCCCGATACAGGCCCAGCTTGCACGAGGCATATGGCCGTCACGGGTGCGGTTGTAGGCCCATGCGCCGCCCACAAAGAACGACAACTGGCCGGGCAGCTGCTTGGCGACCTTCGCGAAGACAGGCATACCGCTAGCGTCTGCGATTGTGGTGAAGCCCACCTTCCACGCCAATGATGCAAAAAAAAGAATAGCCAGAACGCGCGCCGCCCCAAACCGGCGTGTCGCCCAGACCATGATCGGCACAAAACAATAGAATGCCACTTCGATCTTGATCGTCCACAGCGATCCGTTGACAGCCGTCTCGGCGTTGTGCTGGAAGACGCCAGGAAGGCTGGGCGCCGAAAAATTCGACAACAAGAGATTGAACCCAAGATAGCGCCAGAAGTCGTGATTACCGAAATATTCGGCGGCCGGCAGCGTTGACAGCATTGAGAGCAATACCGCAGCGCCCAGCACCACCACCACATACGCCGGAGTGATGCGGCGAATTCGCTTCGCGGCATAGGACTTCAGCGATGATGAGTTCTCGAAACTCATCGTCACCAGGAATCCACTGACCACGAAGAATGCCTGCACCGCAAAGGTAGAGGACACGTACTGGAGCCACCGTAGTGAGGCTGCCTGCGACAATATGCCGATATGATAAACAACGACCATTGTCGCGAAGATCAAGCGCAAGGCGTCGAAGTTGTTTCTGCGCAGGCGCATGCTTGCCGCCGCAAGGTCGGGCGCTGGGGGGCGGAAGTAGGACGTGAGGGACATGTGGGGTTGCTCAGTTCTGCACTGCTTGGAGAACCTGCGCAGGGGTTACGGCTTTGACGCACGCATATTCATTTTCCGATCCCTCGCACTTGGGAACGTTGTAGCAGGGATAGAAGGCGCAGCCGCCCGAATTGGCCATCGTGTTTCCCATCGGCGGGGCCCACAGGTCCGGGGGGTTACCCGCGTTGATCATGACAGACCGCACGCCTTGACGCTGGGCCATATGCACGGAGAAGCTATCAAGACCTACCATGACGTCAAGCGCCGCAACTTGGTTCGCAAAGTTCGGGATACTCCCGGTCACGAGACGCACGCTTTCACCGAAATGAGCGAAAAGGGTGTGCAGCGCGCCAAGGTCGGCGGGAGCGCCGAAGGCGATGACTTCGTCGCCCCGCGCCAGCAGGCTCTGCGCAAGCTGCCGCCAGTTCTCACCCGGCCAAAGTTTGCAAGCCTGGGAGGCGAACGGCTGCAGCCCGACGCGCAACGGGCGATCGGCACGGGTCCGCCCAAGGCCAACGCCATGTCCGAGCAGAGTAGGATTGGAGGCCGGGATGAGTTTCTGCAGCATCATGCCGTAGGCCGCATATACATTGCGGATGTCGGCAGGCACTGTGACAAATGGAGCGCCCACACCGAATGGGTTGCGGATCAGACGCCTGAACGGATGACCCTCGGCCCAGCCAATGAATAGATGGCGCGGTGTACCCGCGATCCGGGCAAAGAGCCGGTCCCGAAGGTCTCCGATCAGGTCGATCGTCACGCTCGGGCGGCGGCTGCGCACTCGCAGTACGGCATTCATGAAGGTAAATATCGCAGATCCGGCCATCTGCTTCGCGGTTCCCACGGGAAACTGCGAGCATATGACCTCGCATTGCGGAATTTTTTCGAACAAGAAGGCCACCTGCGGCCGCGTCCAGACCAGGTACCCTCTCGCGTAGCCCAGCGCCACCAATTGCTCGAGGAACATGCTTTGGATGACGGCGTCACCCAAGTTGTGTGCCACTATCAAACAGGCAAGCCGTTCCTGTTGTCGGTGCGGTTCCATCAAACCTTCGCGGTACCCAACATGCCGCGGTCTCGAAGCTCGGTCAGCGACCTCTCGAAGCCGGTATTGGCGGCATCAAATTGTTCTGCCCACGCCAAAAACCGGTCCAGGCCATCGATGAATTTCCAACGGGGCGAGAAGCCGGCGAGTGCGCGAATTCGACGCAAATCGGCGACGTTGTGACGGATATCACCGACACGGAAAGCGCCGGTCACCTGAACAGGTACGTTGGCCTTGAAGTAGCTCACGATCGCGTTTGCAACCTCCAGTACGCTTGTCCTGACACCCGAACCGACATTTACCGAGAGCACGCCACGAATGGCTGGATCGATGCACGCGGCCGTTGCGTCGATCACGTCGTCAATGTAGACAAAATCTCGACTCTCGTTTCCGTCTTCGAACACGTTTATTGGTTTGCCCTGTCGGACCAGGTTCGAAAACACGGCCAAGATGCCCGTGTAGGGATTGCTCAGGCTCTGGCCGGGACCGTAGACGTTTTGGTAGCGCAGTGCGATGCCATCGACGCCTAAGGCGGGGGCAAACATTAGTACCATCTGCTCCTGGATTTGTTTCGTGAGGCCATAGAATGACGACGGACCATGCGGCGCGTCCTCACAGGTGGCCGTCGATGCGACTTGACCTGTGCACACCGGGCAAACGGGCTCGAACCGACCGCCGGCCATCGCCTCGGCAGTACGCGGCGCCGGATACACCGTGCCATGCATGCCACAGAGGTACTCGCCTTCACCGTAAATGGCTCGCGATGATGCTACGACCAGTTTCCGCAACGCCTTTGGGCGGTGATTCACCAGTACGTCGAGGAGGATCGCGGTGCCGCGGATGTTTACGCGCTCGTAACGCTCGATTGCATACATCGACTGGCCCGTGCCCGTCTCAGCGGCGAGGTGCACGATCACTTCTTGATCGGCGACAAGCTCGACGATGATATTGGAATCGCAAACGTCGGCCTTGATGCATCGCGCAATGGCCTGGAGGTCGGGCGAAAATTTCGCGGCGGCGCCGTGCACCTGCTCGCTGAGATTGTCGAGAACGGTGACGATCGCACCTTGCGCCGCCAGCTTTTTCGCCAACCGCGAACCGATGAACCCCGCTCCGCCGGTAATAAGGATTTTCACAAGTGTCGGTGATCCGCCTCGTCAATTCGTTTCGCGTCTCGCGGCTTCAGCACCGCTACCAGATTCGCAGAGAACTCGATCCGCTCCCCACCCATGAACACATACCGAAAGACGAGTCCGATGGCAAGACGCAAGGGCCACCCTGCCAGTAGCTTGACCCGGCGAAGCCAGGATGCGCCTGCCAGCGGCGTCACCGGCCGACGTACGGCCACCAGGTGGTACCCTGCTAATTCTGCGACCTGGCGGATCATTTTCGAGCCGATGGCAGTTTGGTGGGTCAAGTCGCCATTCTGGAGATAAAGTGCAAAGGGGTTGTCTGCGTTGGGGAAGCGGAACAGCAATCGCGTGCCTTCATGCGCACACGGCCTCAATTGACGAAGGAACGCGATCAGGTGATCGCGGTCGATGTGCTCGAGGACATCGAACGCCGCAATCAAATCGAAAGGGCGGGTCGAGTCGTCACCCAGGTTCGTCAGCGAGGTCGATGCATGAAAGCCGTGCTCCTTCGCCCGATGCACAAGGCGTTCGTTGATCTCAACGCCGACCGTGTAATGCCCTTCGGAAACGGCCCACGCGAGAAATCGTCCGTTGCCGAATCCAAGCTCGAGGATCCTGAGCTTGCCCTCCGCCGGCAACGCGAGGGCCGAAATCTCCGCGCCGAAGTAAGCCCGATCTTCGTCGTTGCATCTACCGAAGGCTTCCCGAGTCCAGCCCTTTTCGATCTCGTAGTCCTCGTAACTCAAACGCTCACCCCTTGCCTCACCGATCGAGGGTAGAGACCCTGGAACATCCGCAACTGAATCGCGGAATTTATGCCTTCGGCCAGCGCCACACCGACCGCCACACCGATAACGCCGGCAAGTCGATCGCCGCAGACGACAAGCACGGGCACCAACACCAAGTTGAACCTCGTCAGCCGCAGGATCGCGACGTAGGCTCCCGCGGCCTGAATCAACGCCGTCAGAGACAGGTTGATGCAGCGAAAGATGATCATCACCGAACCGATGCGCTCCAATGGCACAGCGCCCGAAAAAGTCGGCAACCAATGCTGCATCGGGTAGAGCGAAAAAAGAAGCACCATCAGCATCATCGACAAGCCAAGAACCAAACCGCCATTCAACGAACGAAGGGCAATGCCATGCGCCGATGCGATATCGTATTTACCCATGATGATGCCGGACGTTCGGGCGTAGATGGTTGACGCGAACGCCGCCGCGACAAACGCGCACGGCTCCAGCACCCTGGCCGCGAGAGTGTAGTTTCCAAGCGTCTCGCCACCGGCGAAATGGGCGATGTAGAACTGATCGAAACGCGTATAGGCTGTGGCGATCAAGGCCGCCCAAGCAATCGGGGTCGCCTCGGCGAACCAGGTTCCAAGTGTGACGGGTTCACCGTAGGCCGCCACACCACGCATACTGCGGCGCGCCAAGCGAAGCACGAGTACGACTATCAGGGCCTCGCCGAGCAGCAGCGCGCCGAACTGGAATTCTATCGACCACCCCTGCGCCACGATCACGAGTTGAGCGGCCAGTGACAATGCACCGATGCCGGTCAGCGCCACGGACGTCGGCCGCAGCAGGGCGCGTGCTTGCAACCAGTTCACGCCCAGGTTCAGCCACAGGCTGGTCGCGGCCGTAGCGCTGATCATCAGCAGCAGCGTGACCGAAGGAAGCGTCACCACGAAAGACGCAACTACGGCGGCCAGGGTCATCGCCACAAGGCTTGCGGCCACACGCAGCCGGACGACCCAGCCGAACGCCGCGGCCGCCCGCGCGCGGTCCGGGTGGGAGAATTTGCGCAGCGACAAGGTGTCGCAGCCCCAGTCGGCGACGACGCGCGAAATCTCAGCGATCGTCATGCCCAATGCGATGGCACCAAAGGTCGCGGCGTCGGCGCGACGCGCGACCAGGTACAGCGCAGCCAAGCGCAGCCCGATGAACGCCGCCTTGGAGACCAGCAGCGCAAGGGCGTCGATCGCGAACCGCAGGCGTGAACTCATAGGAGAATAGGAATCATAACCGGGTACCGTCACGCAGAGGGACGCAGTCCGCAGTTGTTCCCCTCGCTGGCCGGTCTATTTGACGCTACACTGTACCGCAGAATGCGGTGCCGCTGTACGTTTTGTAGCCTTGATATCAGTGTTGATTCCTGCCTCGAGAGGCGCAAGTGCGAGCCAACCGGCGCATGAGCGATACGACCGACACTTTGCTCATCGGCGGCGGGTTCTTCGGGTATGCGCAAGAAATAGTTGCAGCCCTCAATGCCAGAAATAGACGAGCGCAATGGTTTGAGGACCGTCCCGCCACCGACACGCTGACGAAGTCTCTCATTCGATTGACTCCGTCCCTGGTCGTAAAGAGGTCCAACGCCTATTTCGACAACATCATATCTCAGACTCGAAATAAACCCATACGCGACGTACTGGTAATCAAGGGAGAAGCGCTCTCAATTGCGAGCATTCACAATCTCCGTGCCGCATTTCCAAATGCCCAATTTACTTTGTATTTTTGGGACAGTTATCGAAATATGCCAATTGATAGTGCCGAAAAGGTACCCTTATTCCATAAGGCCTTCACATTCGATCCGGTGGATGCGCGCGCAGATTCTCGGTTGCAATACCGGCCCCTGTTTTTTCTCGACGATTACGCGCGACTACCGGAAGTCGAACAAGACATCGATGTGCTTTTCTTCGGCACTGCGCATTCGGATCGTCTGGTTGTCCTGCGCCGTCTATCGAAACTGCTGCCCAAAGACACGAAAATCAAAACGATACTTTACTTTCCGTCCCGTCTGATATTTGCCGCTCGACACATCGTGGAGCCTGCAATTTGGATATCTCCCAATCACTTCATTTTTCAACCTCTCGGCAAGTCAACAGTCAAATCCCTGATAGCCCGCGCCAAAGTGGTGATAGACATAGAGCGACAGGTGCAAAGTGGATTGACGATGCGCACCATCGAGATGTTGGGCGCGGGAAAAAAACTGGTTACTACGAATGGCGGTATTGTTCAGGCCGATTTCTTCAATCCGGCAAACATAGCGGTTATTGACAGGCGCAACCCGGTTATCGATCCTGGTTTTCTGGCCGGTGCCTATGAACCGGTTTCTGCGGAGTTGTTGCGTCGCTACAGCTTGACGGGTTGGCTTGACGAAGTCTTGCCATCCGCACCACAGTTGTGACTCGTTGCCCGACTTCGCATGAAAGTTAGTCCCCAGGTTCGCCATGTTTTCGTCATAATGTCCACATTGCAAATGCAGCAATCGTCAATTTGTGAGTACCGTGAATTCTGCGCGAATGGATGAGAGTGAGGTCACGATTCTTTCCGTCGTTCGCCGTCTTTGGCCGAAGAGATGGGCAATTGCCGGTATTACCCTGGTATTCGTCGTTGCCTCCGGGATTGCAGCATGGACGCTCCCCAAGGAATATGAAGCAAAAATCACGATATCGCCGACCTCTTCTCCGGCGGGAGGGGGGCAGCTTGGCGGATTGGGCGGCCTTGCTTCGCAATTTGGCGGACTTGCGTCGCTTGCCGGAATTTCGCTTGGTGGAGAAAACTCCAAGAAGGCCGAGTCGGTCGCCGTTTTGCAGTCCGAAGCACTGACCGAGCGTTACATCAAGGAAAATAACTTGCTGCCCGTGATATATGAAGAAAAATGGGACTCCTCAAAATCGAAGTGGAAAACGAGCAATCCGAAGAAAATTCCTACCCTCTGGAAGGCAAACGAATATTTCAAGAAAAATATACGCGACGTAACCACAAACACTAAAACTGGCCTCGTGACCATGTCGATCAAGTGGAAAAGTGCCGCGACCGCCGCGAAGTGGGCAAACGACTTGGTCGCAATGACAAACGAATATATGCGGTCAAAAGCGATACTCGAGGCTGAACGGAACATTGAGTACCTCAAGACGGAGGCATTGAAAACCAATATCGTAGAGGCAAAACAGGCAATTTACTCAATCATGCAGAATGAGCTAAATCACGAGATGCTGGCTCGGGGAAATGAAGAATATGCATTCCGAATCGTGGATCCGGCCGTTGAACCCGAGAAGGAAGTCTTTCCGATAAAAATAGTTTGGCTTTTATCCGGCTTATTCGGCGGCCTGCTTGTCTCATCTTTGTTTTTCTACTTGCAAATGACCTGGAAATCCAAGACGCAATGGTCGTAAGGGTCAGATATCGGTCTCGCTCAACCACTGCGCAGTGATTGCCACGCCTTCCTGAAGCGAAGTTACGCAGCTCCAATTTGTCGCTTTGCGAAGCTTGGACGCATCGAGAACTATCCGAGGGACGTCAAACGACCTCGAAGCCATCCATGTGACCGACGGTTCCCGCCCGACCACCGTCTGTATTTGGGAAAGTATCTCGCGTAACGACAATCCAGTACCCGTGCCCACATTGTACACGCCGAACACGGGGTTCACGGTCGCCAGATACACCGCGTTGGCAACGTCCCTTACATAGATGAAATCTCGCGTTACGCCGCCGTCGCCCCAAACTTCAACGCCCTGACGCTTCAGTGTTTTGTACAAGAAAACCGTGAGCGCACCCAGCGCGCGAAGCGGACTTTGGCGTTCCCCATACGGATTGGAAAGTCGAAGCGCGACGTAATCGAGGCCGCGCAAATGCCGGTACACATCAAGATAATGCTCGATGGTCAATTTAGATACGCCGTAGGAGCACATCGGGCGCACCGCATGTGTCTCGTCGACCATATCCTTGGCACCTATATCGCCATATACGGTTCCACCGGAGGACAGAAACACCAGCTTTCCGACCTTACGCTTGACGCAAATATCGAGCAAATACAGTGTGCCAATGACATTCGACTGAATGTCGAATTCCGGCGATTCGTTGGAGCTCTTCGGCGTCGTCGTGCTGACGCAATGGATGACGGCATCGAACCCGGTGGCGATCAGTTCATCGAGTGCGCCGACGTTGCCGAAGTCACCGGTGTAGAACTTGATTCCGGCGGGCGAGCGGCGGAATCGCTCGGGATATAAATCATAGACCGCGACATCATGTTTTTCAGCCAGGAATTTGTCGACGATATGCGACCCCAAAAAGCCCGAACCGCCGAGAACTAGAATTCGCATGGTTCGACTTCAAGAAGTGCGGGTCTGCCGGATATCTCTGGAGGAATCGTCAAAAAACATCGCGCCGCATGACCACGCTGCGAAAGGTCCGCCAAAGTATGCCCATATCCGCCCGAAAATTGCGCCGCCGGATGTAATCCAAGTCATATTCGATGGTCTCGCGTTTGGTGAGGCGGTCCCGACCCGTACACTTGGATAAGCATGTAACGCCGGGTTTGACCGACAAATACTCGTCCCGATATTTTCCGTAAAGCGCCATGACTTCCGGTATTTCCGGTCGCGGACCAACCAGTGATATATCCCCCAATACGACATTCCATAGATTCGGGAGTTCATCGATGCTGGTCTTTCTGATGAAATTGCCGGCGCGCGTAACGCGAGGATCAACCTCATGATGAAAACAGAAATCCAGGTCCGGCTTGTTTGAATAATCGTAGTAGCTGGGAAAGCGATCTCGCGCGTCCTTGTACATGCCGCGAAGCTTTACAATCTTGAAAGGACGGCCGTCCTTTCCCAGTCGTGTTTGTATGAAGAAAGGCGATCCTTTGGATTCGAGTCTGATCGCCGCCGCGGCGATCAAGATGATGGGCGTTGCGATGACCAGCAACACCGACCCGAATACCAGATCAAATGAACGCTTGGCGGCACGATAAACAACCCGAGTTTGCGGGCGGTCGGCGACCGCCCGAAGGTCATTCATAGGTTCGACCGATAGGTAAGTCACCCGGTCCTGATCGTGGGTCTTGTGGGCCGTCTGGATTGTCTTGGCCGCTTCCGGATCGATGCGTTCCAGACCGACATGCTCTGCCGGCGCGCGTGTTTCGGCGTCATGGCGCGCCCTCACTGCTGGGGAACCTGATGTCATTCGCAACCGGCCTGATTTTCGTTTGGCATTCAACTGCTCCCTGTCGTGATCAATGACGCTAATACTCATGTGCTTACTCCAATGACAGCAAGCGCCACGCCAAAATTCAGTTTACTTCCCCTGCTCTTGGTCTCCCCCCAAGGCTCACGAATCATTCTTGTCAGGCCCGATGCGCGGGCATCAACCTGTATTGTAACGACATATTAGCCCATTCACGAACAAAGAGTGCTACCTGTAGCGTGTCGGCGACATCCGCGCCTTGACCATTAACGCAAGCGTCCGACAGCCGTTGACGCCGCTACAGCGGAATCGGTGGCGCAACGAAGCCGGGAATTGAAAAACTTGCCGGACACTGGTGCATGTTTTTCAGATGGTGACCGCTTCGATTTATCGCTATAGACTGCAATTCAGCGTCGAAGTGTGCAGTGCATGCAAGGCCACGAATCTCGCCGTCACCCTTCCAAAGCTCGACCGCCGGTCGCCTCGCGTGGAAGAAGTGTCTGAGGTTCTTCTTGTGTGGAGGATGAATTGTCGAAAACAGCGTTAATTACGGGTATTACCGGGCAAGATGGGGCCTATTTGGCCGAGCTTCTGCTCGCCAAGGGCTACGAAGTGCATGGCGTCAAGCGTCGTGCATCGTCGTTCAATACGGACCGGATCGATCATCTGTACCAGGACCCGCACGAAAAGAACGTTCGCTTCGAACTGCATTACGGCGATTTGACCGACTCGACCAATCTCATCCGGATCATTCAGGAAGTTCAGCCGGACGAGATATACAACCTTGCCGCTCAAAGCCACGTGGCGGTATCGTTTGAAACCCCCGAATACACCGCCAATTCCGATGCGGTGGGGACCCTCCGGGTCCTGGAAGCCATCCGGATTCTGGGGATGGAGAAGAAAACGAAGTTCTACCAGGCTTCCACGTCCGAGATGTTCGGCAAGGTCCAGGAAGTGCCGCAGCGGGAGACCACGCCGTTTTACCCGCGTTCGCCCTACGGGGCGGCTAAGGTCTATGCCTACTGGATTACAGTCAATTACCGTGAGGCTTACGGCCTGTTCGCCTGTAACGGCATCCTGTTCAATCATGAATCGCCGCTGCGCGGCGAGACCTTCGTTTCCCGCAAGATCACCCGGGCCCTGACCCGCATCCAGGTCGGGCTTCAAGAGACATTGCACCTGGGTAACCTGGATTCGCGGCGGGATTGGGGCCACGCGCGGGACTATGTCCGCGCCCAGTGGATGATGCTGCAGCAGCCCACGCCGGAGGATTTTGTCATTGCGACCGGAAAGCAGCACTCGGTCCGGGATTTTGTCGCCGCCGCGGGGGCTCGCCTCGGGATGAGAATCGAGTGGAAAGGCAGCGGCGTGGAGGAGGAGGGGATCGACAAGAAGACCGGACGCACCCTGGTTCGAGTCGACCCGCGCTATTTTCGCCCGACCGAGGTCGAAACCCTGCTCGGCGATCCGAGCAAGGCGAAGCAGAAGTTGGGGTGGGCTGCGGAAGTCACTTTCGATCAGCTGGTCACCGAAATGGTCACAGCTGATCTGGATGCTGCAAAGCGCGACGCCATGATCTCCAAGGAAGGCTACAAAATTTTCAATCACCACGAGTAGTTCAGTGGCGCTCGCTCTGGATTCAAAGATCTACGTCGCCGGTCATCGCGGCTTGGTCGGTTCGGCCGTGGTCCGTGCCCTGCAAGCGCGCGGCTACAGCAACCTCTTGCTCGTTACGCATCGCGAACTGGACCTCACCGATCAGAAGTCCGTGTCGGATTTCTTTCAGCGCCAGCGCCCAGAGGCCGTGATCATGGCGGCCGCGCGGGTTGGCGGCATCAACGCCAACAACACCCGGCCTGCTGAATTCATCCGTGACAACATGCTGATTCAAGACAATGTCATCGACGCGGCTTTTAGCGCCGGGACTGAGAAATTTGTGTTTCTGGGATCGAGCTGCATTTATCCCAAGCTCGCACCCCAGCCCATCAAGGAGGAATACCTGCTCACCGGGGCGTTGGAACCGACGAATGAATGGTATGCGATCGCCAAAATCGCCGGGCTCAAGATGTGTCAGGCGTATAGGCGCCAATACGGGTTCAATGCGATCTCCCTGATGCCCACCAACCTTTACGGCCCAGGCGATAATTTCGACTTGCAAAATTCGCACGTACTGCCTGCGTTGATTCGGCGGTTTCACGAGGCCACCGTACGCGGTGATTCGACGATCTCCGTTTGGGGCACCGGCACACCACGCCGCGAGTTCCTACACGTCGATGATCTGGCGGACGCCGTGATCTATCTCATGCTGGCGTATGACCATGAGCAAATCGTCAATATTGGCTGGGGCGAGGACGTGACGATCCGGGAATTGGCGGAAATGATCGCTGCGGCGGCGGGGTTCAAAGGCCGTTTGGTCTTTGATCCGAGCAAACCCGATGGCACGCCGCAGAAATTATTGGACACGTCCCGCCTGAGTGCTCTCGGGTGGAAGCCTAAAATCACTTTGCAGACGGGCATCGAGCAAACCTATGAATGGTTCAAGCGCCACGTCTCTGAAGCTCGATTGATCGCATAACAGCGCAAGCAAACGGAGAAGGTTTGAGTAACGGGGCGATTTTGGTGACCGGAGGTGCCGGCTACATCGGCAGTCATGTGGTGCGGCAATTGGGGGCATCCGGCGAGCGCGTCGTCGTCCTCGACAATCTGGTGAAAGGATTCCGCCAAGCGGTAACCACGGGCGACCTCATAGTAGGAGACGTCGGTGACCAGCCCTTGGTTTCACGCCTGCTGGCAGAGTACCAAGTCGACACCGTCATGCACTTTGCGGACCATATCAGCGTGGCCGAGTCGGTGGCCAACCCCTTGAAATACTACGGTAATAACACCTGTGGAACCCGGGCGTTGCTGCAGGCCTGCGTCGAACAAAACATCAAAAATTTCGTCTTTTCCTCCAGCGCTGCGGTCTACGGAGTCCCGGCGGATGGGTTTGCTGACGAGACATCTCCGACGAACCCGATCAATGCCTACGGCACCTCCAAGCTCATGAGCGAGTGGATGCTGCGGGATGTCGCGACGGTAAACCCCCTGCGTTATGTCGCGCTGCGCTACTTCAATGTCGCTGGGGCACACCCCGGCGGACAGATCGGTCACTCGACCATCGGGTCGCACTTGCTCACCAAAGTCGCCTGTGAGGCCCTGGTGGGGAAGCGCCCACACGTCTCGGTGTTCGGCACCGACTACCCGACGCCGGACGGTACGGGGGTGCGAGATTACCTGCACATCGAGGATCTGGCCGCGGCCCACCTGGATGCCTTGGCGTATCTGCGAGGCGGCGGTAAGTCGACCGCACTGAATGTGGGCTACGGTCATGGCTACTCGGTGCGCGAGGTCTTGGCGATGGTCGAATCGGTCGCCGGCAAACCCTTGAATATTCGCGAGGAGCCACGCCGCGCGGGCGATCCGGCCTACCTGGTGGCGCGGGCCGACCGGGTGCGCAAGGAGCTGGGGTGGCGGCCGCGTTATGACGATTTGCAGGCCATTGTTTCCAGCTCCGTGGCGTGGGAGCACAAGCTGCTCGAGGAGCCTTGGGCCTGACTTTAATTCAAGCTTCCTCAGCTTTACTTGAACCCGCAAAACGGCTAGGCTTTCGCGCTACTTTTCCTAGCTAAATCAGAATATTACACATGCGAATTACGATTTTCGGCTCAGGTTACGTGGGCCTGGTGACGGGCGCGTGCCTGGCGGACGCGGGCAATCATGTGCTCTGCGTGGATGTGGATGAGCGCAAGACGGCCATGCTGCAGCGGGGCGAGGTGCCGATCCACGAGCCGGGGCTTGAATCCCTGATCAGGCGCAGCGCCGAGGCGGGGCGCCTGCGCTTCACCACCAATGCCCAAGAGGGCGTCGATCACGGTCTGTTCCAGCTGATTGCGGTGGGTACGCCGCCGGACGAAGATGGGTCGGCGGACCTGCGCTACGTCCTGGCCGTGGGCCGTACCATTGGCGAGCACATGAACGACTACAAAGTCGTGGTGACCAAGTCGACGGTTCCGGTCGGGACCGCGGACAAGGTGCGTGGTGCGGTACAAGAGTCGCTGGACAAGCGCCACGCGCGCGTGGAATTCGACATGGTGTCGAACCCGGAATTTTTGAAGGAGGGCGCGGCAATTTCCGATTTCATGAGGCCCGATCGGGTGGTCATTGGCACCGACAGCGACCGCGCGACGGAACTGCTGCGGTCCTTGTATGAACCCTTCACCCACAATCGTGACCGCATGATCGTCATGGATCTGCGATCGGCGGAGCTGACCAAGTACGCAGCCAACGCCATGCTGGCGACCCGGATCAGCTTCATGAATGAATTGGCGAATCTCGCCGAGCGTTTCGGCGCCGACATCGAGTCGGTGCGCATCGGCCTGGGGTCAGATCCGCGGATTGGCTACGCCTTCATCTATCCTGGCTTGGGCTACGGGGGCTCGTGCTTCCCGAAGGATGTCCAAGCCCTGAAGCGTTCGGCTGAAGAAGTGGGCTATGACGCCAGCATCCTCGCCGCGGTGGAAAGCGTCAACAATCGCCAAAAACAGGTCTTGTTCAACAAAATCAAGGCGCACTTTGGCGAGCTTCGCGGCAAAACGATCGCCATCTGGGGTCTGGCCTTCAAGCCCAACACCGACGATATGCGCGAGGCAGCCAGCCGCGTCCTGATGGAGTCGCTGTGGTCCGCGGGCGCCAAAGTGCGCGCCTACGATCCGGTGGCCATGCCGGAGTGCCTGAGGATCTACGGCGACCGGCCGGATCTCACGCTCTGTAAGAACAGTCACGCAGCCTTGGCGGGCGCTGACGCGCTGGCCATCGTCACGGAATGGCGCGAGTTTCGCAGTCCGGATTTCGAGCACATCAAAGGCGCACTGCAGACGCCGGTGATCTTCGACGGGCGCAATATTTATGAGCCGGAACAGATGGCGCAGGCAGGCTTTAGCTATTACGCCATCGGCCGCGGGAAGATCCCATGACTGCGGTGATTCCCGTAATACTCTCGGGAGGCGCAGGCACGCGTCTCTGGCCCCTGTCGCGCGAGATGTATCCGAAGCAGCTGTTGGCCCTCACCAGCAAGCAGACCATGCTGCAAGATACGGCTACGCGGCTACGGGGGATTGCCGGCGCCATCGCTCCCATCGTGGTCTGCAATGAGGCGCACCGCTTTACGGTGGCCGAGCAGATCCGGGCGATCGATCTCACCCCCTCGGCGATTCTGTTGGAGCCCTCGGGCCGCAATACCGCGCCGGCCGTCGCGCTCGCGGCGCTCAAGGCCCTGAGCATCGATCCCGATGCCACCCTGGTGGTCGCACCGGCGGATCATGTGATTCGCGATGTGCGTCAATTTCAGCAGGCTGTCGAAGTCGCGCTGTCGCTGGCGCAGGACGAGCAGCTGGTGACCTTCGGCATCGTGGCGCACGCGCCGGAAACCGGGTATGGCTATATTCGCCGCGGCGAGGGGCCCGGCCCCGCCTATCCGGTGGCTCAGTTCATCGAGAAGCCGCCGCTCGATGTGGCGCAGCAATTTGTCGCGAGCGGCGATTATTACTGGAACAGCGGCATGTTCGTGTTCAAGGCGAGCCGGTATCTCTCGGAACTCAGCCGCTTCGCGCCGGACATCCTCGCCGCCTGCACGGCGGCCTTTCAAGCGGCCAAGATCGATCTGGATTTCGTGCGCATCGACAAGGCCGAATTCATCCAGTGCCGCAGCGAGTCGATCGACTACGCGGTGATGGAGAAGACGCGGAGCGCGCAGGTGTTGCCGCTGGATGTCGGCTGGAGCGATGTGGGGTCCTGGTCCTCGCTGTTCGATGCGCTGCCGGCGGATGAGGAGGGCAATGTGCTGCAGGGCGATGTCCTCGTCCACGACAGCCACGATTGCTATGTGCATTCGACCAGTCGCCTGGTGGCGGCCGTCGGCATGGAAGACCACATCATCGTCGAGACCAAGGACGCCATCCTGGTGGCGCCCAAGGATCGGGTGCAGGACGTGAAAGACCTGGTCGCCCGGATCAAGAAATCCGGGCGCAGCGAATCGGCGCTGCATCGTGAGGTGTTCCGCCCTTGGGGCAGCTATGACAGCATCGACAACGGCGATCGCTTCCAGGTCAAGCGCCTGTCGGTCAAGCCGAACGGCGTGCTGTCGCTGCAAATGCACCACCATCGGGCCGAACACTGGGTCGTGGTGCAGGGAACGGCGCGCATCACCTGCAATGACAAGACCTTCCTGTTGTCGGAAAACGAATCAACCTACATTCCGATCGGTGCCACGCATCGCATCGAGAATCCCGGCAAGGTGCCGCTGCACATCATCGAAGTACAATCCGGTTCCTATCTGGGCGAAGACGACATCGTGCGCTTCGAGGACAGCTACGGTCGCAAGGGCACCAGCACGTGAGTTCAATCGCGTGTTTCAAGGCGTACGATTTACGCGGCCGAATCCCCGGTGAATTGAACGACGACGTGGCGTATCGAGTCGCGCGCGGTTACGCCCAATTCCTGAACCCTGAGCGCGTGATCGTCGGCCGCGATATCCGCCTGAGCAGTGCAGGTCTCACCGATGCGGTTTGCCAAGGATTGACCGACAGCGGCGTGGACGTGTATGACATCGGGGTGTGCGGCACGGAAGGCGTGTACTTCGCCACCTTCGACGGTGGCTACGATGGCGGCATCATGATCACGGCAAGCCACAATCCGCCGGATTACAACGGCATGAAGTTCGTGCGGGAAGCATCGAAGCCGATCAGCGGCGACAATGGCCTGGCCGATATCCGTCAGTTTGCGGAGCGCTCCGAGTTCGCCGCCCCGAAGCGCTCCGGTGTCCGTCGCCGGATCGACACCACCCAAGCCTATGTGGCGCACCTCTTATCCTATGTGGATTTATCGGCGTTGAAGCCGCTAAAAATTGTGGTGAATGCCGGCAACGGGGGGGCCGGGCTCATCATCGATGAGCTGGAACCGCATCTGCCGTTTGAGTTCATCAAGGTTCATCATCAGCCGGACGGACATTTTCCGAACGGGATCCCGAATCCCATGCTGGAGGAGAACCGCAGGCCCACGGTGGATGCGATCCGCAAGTCCGGCGCGGATTTCGGCATTGCCTGGGATGGGGACTTCGACCGCTGTTTTCTGTTCGACGAGCAGGGCGGCTTCATCGAGGGGTACTACATCGTCGGCTTGCTGGCCTCGATTTTGCTGCGTGGCCAACCCGGCGGCAAAGTGGTGCACGATCCGCGCCTGACCTGGAATACCATTGAAATCGTCAAGGCCGGCGGGGGCGAAGCCGTACTGTCCAAATCCGGCCATGCCTTCATCAAGCAGCGCATGCGCGAGGTGGACGGGGTGTACGGCGGAGAAATGAGCGCGCATCACTATTTCCGCCGGTTTTCCTATTGCGACAGCGGCATGATTCCGTGGTTGGTGGTTGCGCAAATCCTGTCCGAATCGGGCCAAAAACTCTCCGCTTTGGTGGGCAAGCGCATCGGCTTGTTTCCGGTGAGCGGCGAACTCAATTACCGGGTGCCGGATGCCAAGGCCGCCATTGCGGCGTTCGAGCAGCGCTACGCGCCGGGGGCCCTCAGTCTCGATCGCACCGATGGGGTTTCATTCGAATTTCCGGACTGGCGCTTCAACTTGCGCACTTCGAATACCGAACCCCTGATCCGGCTCAATGTCGAAGCGCGCGGCTCGGTTGAACTCATGCAGGCGAAAACCGCCGAATTGCTCGGGCTGTTGAAATCCCAGGGCGCGGTCGCCGCCGACCATTGAACCCATGGTCAAACCTAAGCTCAGTGTCGTCATTCCGGTGTACAACGAAGAGGCGGTGCTGCCGACCCTGTTTGCGCGACTGTACACGGCGCTCGATGCGCTGAAGATTTCATACGAAATCGTGTTCGTGAATGACGGCAGCAAGGACCGTTCGGTGGCGCTGCTGCGCCAACAGTTCCAGGAGCGCCCGGGCGAAACCCGGGTGGTGCTGTTTCACGCCAATTTTGGCCAGCACTCGGCGGTGATGGCGGGGCTCGCCTACGCGCGCGGCGAGTACGTGGTCACCTTGGACGCCGACCTGCAGAATCCCCCCGAAGAAATCGGCAAATTGGTCGGCAAGCTCGATCAGGGTTTCGACTATGTGGGCACGATCCGCCAGCAGCGGCAGGATTCTTTGTGGCGGCGCACGTTTTCCAAGGTCATCAACAAGATCCGCGAATGGATCACGCCGGTACGCATCACCGACCAGGGATGCATGATGCGCGGCTACTCACGCTCCGTGGTGGCTGCACTCAACCAGACGCGCGAGGTGAACACCTTCATCCCCGCGTTGGCGTCGATCTATGCGATGAACCCGATCGAGGTGCCGATTGCTCACGAGGAGCGCCATGCGGGCCGGTCGAAATATTCGATGTACAGTTTGATCCGACTGAATTTTGACTTGATCACGGGTTTCTCGGTGGTGCCGCTGCAGTTGTTTTCGATGATCGGCATGGCGGTGTCGCTGTTATCAGCCCTGTTCTTCGTCTACCTGATCGTGCGCCGCTTCACGGTAGGCGCGGAGGCCGAAGGTCTGTTCACTTTGTTCGGCATCGTGTTCTTCTTCATCGGTTTGGCGCTCTTTGGCATCGGCCTGTTGGGCGAATATGTCGGGCGCATCTATGCGCAGGTGCGCGAGAGGCCGCGCTATATCGTCGAAGCGGTTCTGGAACAGGACACCGATCCCAACAGGGCCATGCCCGGCTTTTTGTCGCGGCGGATCACGGATCCTTCCATCCCGTGACCAGTGCGGTGGTATTCGCATACAGCGAAGTCGGCGTTCGCTGTGTGCGCGAACTGCTGGCGGAGGGTGTCGACATTCCGCTGCTGTTCACCCATGCGGATGATCCGGCTGAAAACCAGTGGTTCGGCAGCGTGGCGCAATTGGCGGCTCAGCACGGACTGAATGTCGTCACGCCCGCCTCGCCCAACACGGCGGAGTGGGTTGCGCAGGGGGCCTCGAGCCACCCTGATTTCGTATTTTCCTTTTACTACCGCTACATGCTGGACCGGGCATGGCTTCAGGTGCCGCGCCGGGGGGCGCTGAACCTGCATGGATCCTGGCTGCCGAAGTACCGGGGGCGGGCACCGGTTCACTGGGCCATCATCCACGGTGAATCGATGACCGGCGCCAGCCTGCATTACATGGTGGAAAAGCCGGATGCCGGGGCGCTGGTCT
>Ga0210398_10001883_pt1 | contig 20984 bp, 20 predicted proteins | sample IncBWC4OmetaG_FD_161047 | JGI IMG/M metagenome (GOLD analysis project Ga0210398, IMG submission 161047) | Forest soil microbial communities from Barre Woods Harvard Forest LTER site, Petersham, Massachusetts, United States - Inc-BW-C-4-O | ecosystem: Environmental > Terrestrial > Soil >...
TACTTCCTCTTTCGACTTTTCAGGGAACAATCTCGTCCGGTCCTACGGCAGAAAGTTCTTGTTCGCTTTTCGATTTTATCGGGAATAAAAATACGCGGCCTAAGTTATCAACTCAGAACGTTACAACTACGGAGGGCAAATGCCAGACAAGAAGCAAGATCTTATCGATCAGACGCTGCAAGACCTCAACAACGACGGAGTCGATCGTCGTGGTTTCCTGAAGTGCATGGCATGGGCGGGTACCGGGCTGGTCTGGACCATGAGCGGAGGCATTCCGGTATCCCGGGCCTTCGCCAAAGGTTACGGCAAAGATGCCGGCAAAGGCGCGGACTTCACCTTTGTGCAGATCAGCGACAGCCACATCGGCTTTAACAAGCCGGCCAACCCGGACGTTGCCGCGACCCTGCAGACGGCGATCAACAAGATCAATGCCATGCCCCAGAAACCGGATTTCATCATTCACACTGGCGATTTAAGTCAGCTCTCGAAGCCGAGTGAGTTCGACACGCTGGACCAGGTATTAAAGGGAGCATCCGCAAAACAGATCTTTTTCGTGCCGGGAGAGCATGACATGCTCTCCGACAACGGCGAGCAATATCTCCAGCGCTATGGGAAGGGCACCATGGGCACGGGGTGGTCCAGTTTCGATCACAAGGGCGTTCATTTCGTCGGTCTCGTAAACGTCGCCAACTTGAAAGCTGGAGGCATGGGGTCGCTCGGCAACGAACAACTGGAATGGCTGGAGAACGATCTCAAGGGCCGCTCTGCCAGCACTCCGATCGTGCTCTTTGCTCATATCCCACTCTGGACCATCTATCCAGATTGGGGATGGGGAACCGACGACAGCGAGCAAGCCCTGTCGTACGTCAAACGTTTCGGTTCCGTGACGGTGTTGAACGGTCATATCCACCAGATCATGCAGAAGGTGGAAGGCAAGGTTTCGTTCCACACCGCGATGTCGACTGCCTTCCCTCAACCCGCGCCGGGAACAGCTCCCTCGGCCGGCCCTATGAAAGTGCCGGCCGACCAGTTGCAGCGGGTGTTGGGTATCACTGATGTGAACTACGTGGTTAGTGGTCGCAGCCTGGCAGTCGTCGATTCACCACTCGGAGACGCGGGCGCTTCGGCTTCTGGGACCGCAAGCACGCACCTGTCGGTGGTGGACCCGATCCATGGCTAGAGAATGGCGAGGATCCAATCCAAAACAAGAAAAATCAAGCAAGAACATCGAACTGGAAGGAAAAAATAATGACGAAAAAAAACATGTGGGTTGCAGGTGTGGCGACGCCGGTAATGATTGCAATGTTGCTATTGTTCGCAGTATCACCGAGCGTCAAGGCAAGTGACCAGCCCTCCGCGGCAAACGCGGCGGTGAAAATCGACAATTTCGTTTTTGGGCCGCAGACGATCACTGTGCCCGTGGGCACGACCGTTACCTGGACCAACGCTGACGACATTCCACATACCTCGGTCAGTACGGAGGGAGTGTTCAAGTCCAAGGTGATGGACACGGATGAAAAATTCTCCTACACCTTTACCAAGGCGGGAACGTATCCCTACTATTGCACGATCCATCCGAAGATGACCGGCAAAGTCGTGGTGCAGTGAGTGCAGATTTCTAGAGGGCGTGGGCAGCGCGTTAGTTAGAGAACAAGGCTATGCCCCGCAGAGTGCACGAATATGACTGTAGACTCGCCACAACTCGCCGCAACGGGAGTAGAAAATGATGACCTGGATCTAGTCCACGCCACTAAAAACGGGGATGTTACGGCTTTTGAGCAACTCGTAAGGCGATACGATTGCAAACTTCTCCGAATCGCTCAAAGCATCACGCACAACAGGGAAGATTCGCAAGATGCAGTTCAGGAAGCATTTTTGAAGGCCTACCAAAACCTGTCCGCATTTCGCGAGGATTCCAAATTCTCAACCTGGCTCTTTCGCATCACCGTGAACCAGTCGCTCATGAAGTTGCGCAAGCAACGCACAACAAGAGAGGCGTCCCTGGATGAGGCTTCTCAGGTCGATGGTGACGCGCTTCCGAAAGAGGTCACCGACTGGGCTCCTAATCCGGAACAGCTCTATTGGGCTTCTGAATTACGAGACATCCTGATCAAGTGCCTGCAAGAGCTGAGCCCAATCTTACGGACGGTCTTTGTGTTGCGTGATATTGAAGGACTGACCATAGATCAGACAGTAGAAGTGCTGAACGTGAGCGAGGCGGCAGTGAAAGCACGGCTATTCCGAGCTCGGCTGCTGCTTCGCGAAAATCTGACCAAGTACTTCGGCAAGCAGACACACTTGGCGCGAGCCCAGTTATTCTTTTCAGGCAGACGGACGGGCCGGATTATCGGCCTTTTTGGGTGGTGCTTCCGCAAATCGATGGAGAAGACTCACCCGATCAATGTTGCCGAGTTTGGTTGAGTCTGAGATGCATGCCGCGACACGCACGGCAGCAACCGGCCGTGTCAACCATTGCCTCAACAACGCATGTTCACGGTGATTCCCTCAGTTTTCACTACGCAGTACTCTCTACTCCGCACTCCCATTGATGGTCCCGCTAAGTGTAACGAGTCCGCGACAAAGAGTTAACAATCAAATGACACACTGTCCCGTATCTCGCTTTTAATCGCCGAGTCTAACTATCCATACGTTGTGAAAACAGTTAATAAGTGAGGCGCAGACAGACTTGTGGAATAAAATCTCACGAGCACAGTTATCAACGTTGAAACAATGCAAACATTTCAATATGGAGGAATCATGAAGAAATCTTATTTAACCGTTGTACTTACTCTGACTTGCCTGTTTGGGTTGGGCGTAAGTGCGCACGCTGAGGACACCGGGGGAGTTCGTGTGAATGTTCCGTTTGAGTTCGTCGCTGGAGGCGCGACCCTGCCTGCCGGCACGTACACGCTTGGCCGTCTCTCTCTTGAGGCATTTTCAGGTATAGCAATCAGCGGCTACGGCCATGGGGCGTTTGTTCTCCCTATCGCTGTCGGTGGAACTGGTGCTGGGCAGCCAGAGCTTAGTTTCGAGCATGTAGGGGGCAAATACTTTCTCAGCGAGGTTGAGACACCGGGAGGCGTCTATACCTTCGCATTACCGCGGGCGTTGGTCGCGTTGGCGCAGGTGAAGGGTCAAGCTACCGTGTCCTCGGGTGGTAGTAACTGAGTCGAAGGCCATATCAGCATTCATACGGTTGTGGGGGGGTGTTCCAGGATAAGAAGTACATCAGTCGACCTGAATCCCCCCTTCATTCCGCAACAACAGCTTCACGGTAGAAAAGCAAACAACGGTATTGAGCGACGTCGTTCAAATCATAAAAGAAAGTTAAGGAAGACAATATGAAAAAAGCACTTTTGTTATTCGGTTTGCTCACGGCGTTGACGATTCCGTCAGGGTCGTGGGCACAGCAGACCGGCTATTCCCAGACCAACCTGGTCTCCAATGTTACCGGCGTAGCCACTACCACCGATCCTCATCTGTTGAATCCCTGGGGAATTTCGATTTTTCCTGGGCAGGATTTCTGGATCGCCAACAACAACAGCGGAACTTCCACTCTTTATGACAGCAACGGCAACGAAAATTCGCTCGTCGTAACCATCCCTGGAGCTGGCAAAAACCCTAACGGCAATTGCACTCCGGGATGCCCCACTGGAACCGTGGCTAACGGCACCAGCAGCTACTTCAGCGGCGGTGCGTTTATTTTCGACACCGAAGATGGACTGATCATTAACTGGCAATCTAGCGACAACACTCAGGCGACCGTCGCCTTCGACAACTCCTCCAGCGGCGCAGTCTACAAAGGCCTCGCCTTGCTCAGCAGCACTTCGCTTTTGGCGGCAAACTTCAACAGCGGCAAAGTCGATGTCTACAATCAAAGCTTTCAACCCGCCGCGTTGGCCGGTGCGTTCACCGATCCAAATCTTCCTGCGGGTTTCGCCCCGCATGGCATTCACGTCATCAACAATCAGGTCTATATCGCCTATGCCATGCAGGATAGCGCTAAGCACGATGCACAGCCTGGCAAAGGCTTGGGACAGGTGGATATCTTCGACGCCAACGGCAACTTCGTGAGCACCTTCATCGCCTACAAGTCCCAGACTCCAAACCAGCTCAACGCGCCTTGGGGCATAGCGCAGGCTCCGGCCAGCTTCGGAACGTTCGCCAACGACATCCTAGTGGGAAACTTTGGCGATGGCACCATCAACGCCTTTGACACGCAGGGTAATTTCATGGGCCAGCTCAGCGACTCTTCGGGCAACGTGATCGTCAATCCCGGTTTATGGGATATGGTCTTCGTTGGAGCCACCGGTCCGGGAGCCCCAGGTACTCTTTACCTCACGGCAGGTGGCAGCCTCGGCCAGCCCAATTTCCCCGCTGGAGGGAGCGGCACTGCCGTATTCGCCAGCCTTACTCCTGCGGCAGCCGCCGGCAGCGCCAATTTCTCTCTGAGTCTTTCGGCGCAAAGCGCCACGGTCAACACCGGCGGTTCGGCTAACCTCATGGTCAGTGCCGCCGCGGTGGGAGGATTCAGCGGTCAGATTGCGCTTACCTGTGCCGCTCCTGCTGGTTTAACCTGTGCCTTCAGTCCTACGACGATCTCTCCCGGGGCCCCTGCCGCAAACTTGACCATCTCTGCCGCCGCAACTCCGCCCACGGGCGGAGGTGGCTACAACGTGCCGGGCATGGCAGCAGCTCTGCTCCCCGGCCTGGGCCTGCCCTTGGGATTGTTCGGAACGGTTCTTACCACTCGCAAAAAAAAGGCGCTTACACGCAAGAGCATTCGGTGGATGAGCTTACTGGGCCTGCTGCTTGTGGTCTCACTGTTCGCCCTGGGATGCGGCAGCGGCAGCAAGGCTACAACCACCCCAACCACGTCAGCAGCGCAGCAGGTCACGTTAATGGTGACGGGCACTTCTGGCTCGCTCACCCAATCCGCTGCTGTAACGGTCACCGTCAATTAAGCACGTCCTGAGGAGGGCGCACTCGGTGCGCCCTCCTCTGGGGCCGATGTTGGTTCGGTTGACCGCCAGGGATCACCAAGAAACGCAGGGAGGCAAGGATGGTGGAACTAATGTCTTACGGACTTACAGGGGTGACCGCAGTGCTGGTTATAGCGTTCTGTCTTGCCTGCGGCGATGAACTCCCACGGACTCGCGAAAAGTACTCGTACGATCTACTCAATAACGCAGACGTGAATGATTCTCCGCGGGTCAAGACTAGGGCTCGAAGCCTATGGTTCCAGGGGGAAGCCGGTATGCAACAAGAGACTGTTCCGGCATCATTGCTGCAGAAAACATCGCGGGTTGGGACAGGCCACGGCGCGATCTACAGCGGTAGTTCTCGAAACGATCGCGGGACACCAGAGGCCTTCCATGGCTGACGCGGCTGCTTCCGTACTGTCATTACACACGAGGTCCATGCCGCTGCTGGCTCATCTGGAGGAGTTGAGAAAACGAATCATCTTTTCAGTCCTCGGTGTCCTAGTCGGATTTATCTTGTGCTGGTCCTTGGCAGACCGCATTTTCGGTTTAATGCAGCAACCCATCATTGGGGCGCTGCGTCACCACGGCATCGGCGGCGGGTTGGTGTACCTAAACCCAACTGAGCCTTTCAATCTCTATCTTGAGGTGGCGCTTGTAGGTGGACTATTTGTAGCCTCTCCATTTGTGTTCTATCAATTGTGGCTGTTCATCGCTCCCGGACTATATCGTAAGGAAAAGCGGTATGTTATGCCGTTCTTACTCAGTACAGTTGGTTTATTCACGGCCGGAGGTCTTTTTGGTTACAAGATGGTTTACCCGGCGTCCCTGGATTTCTTAATCGGTTACGGACAACGCTTCCAGCCGATGATAACGATCGGAGAATATACCAAGCTGTTTGTGACAATCATTCTCGGTCTCGGACTGATTTTCGAAATGCCAATTCTCGTGTTCTTCCTGGCCCTAATGCGAGTGATCACCGCGCGCTGGATGTTGCGGAATCTCCGATATTCCATCCTTGCCATTTTTGTTGTCGCGGCAGTCATCACACCCACTGCCGACGTCCTGAACATGTGTCTTTTCGCCGCCCCAATGCTGGCTCTTTACGCCCTCAGCATGGGAGTGGCGTGGTTGGTGAATTCCGCCCGAAGGCGGGCAACCGGCGCCCTCTAGTCTGCGGTGCCGCTCTCCCTTTGTGCATCTCCCGGCCTCAACCCCAGGTCCCACGGAGCGGTGTGGATACTCCTGGTACTAATATTTCGCTGACTTGGGAATAAAAATACGCCTCGCCGAGTTTTGGAGATAGCAGAATCACAATCGTGGGCGGGGATGACTTGGAGGTGAAAGCAATCTCAAGCCACTTATCCGGTGTTTCTTTTCTAACTATCGCGACGAGACTGTCAACGGTGTTTCTAAAGAGTTGACAATCAGATGACATCCTCGATGTATCTCGTCATTGATCGCCCGTGTCTAACGCACAGTACTGCTGGAACAAAATCATGAGCAAAGGAATTGGATCACGAACATGACAAAAAAGCTTCACCCATACAGCATTAGTCGTCCAGTTGACCGCCGTTCTTTTCTGAAAGGTGGTCTTCTGGCAGGAGGCGCAGCAGTGGGCGCCGGTTTGTTAGCAACTGGACCTCTGGCCCGCGCACAAGCCCTGACACAAAAGAGCGGGTCCCTCAATGCGGGGGATGTCGCCATCCTCCGGTTTCTAGCGGCGGCAGAACTGATCGAGTCCGACCTTTGGACGCAGTATGCGGAACTGGGTGGTATCGGCACGAATCCGCCCATTGAGGTTGACCCGAACCAAGCGCTGAACAACTATCAAATCGCGTTGTCAAATCTCGATTCCGATGGCCCTCAGTACATAACCAGCAACACGAACGATGAAATCACCCACGCCACCTTCCTCAATGCCTATCTCGAGTCCAGAGGAGCCGAGCCGGTTAACTTCGACGAGTTCGAAACTTTGCCGGGAAGCACAGCTACCGGATCAACCGGCATTGGGCGCCTCACGAACCTGATGAATCTCAATGTTGACACCAGTTGGTACGTTCGCTACCGCAGCGCGACCAATCCGGATCTCGGCGCCACCTTCCCCCAGGCAATCACTCTAAAGGGGGTTACCGCCATTCCCAGAACGGATGCCGATTTCGAGGGCAGATCCAACCCCAACTTTCCTGGCAACGACCATATCCAGGCGATCGCCAATGTCGCAGGCTTTCACTTCGGATACATCGAGCAAGGCGGTTCGAGTCTTTACGCAGCCCTGAGTCAAAAGGTGACGGATCCGGAAGTGCTTGAGATCACTCTTGGCATTGGGGGAGATGAAATTGCTCACTTTCTGGAGTGGGTTGATTTTGCGGGCAATGGAGTGCAAGCCCCTGTAGCACCGTTTAAGGACCCCATATCCGGCCTGACATTTCCCAATTTTTTCAGCCCACTGAATCCCCTGATTCAGCCCAACCTGATTTTCCCTGTTCCCACTGAATTCAAGCCCCACCTTCCCCCTGTCTCGATCATTCGCCCGTTGACCGATAAATTTGGCGGCGCCGTGGCGACGATCAAAAGCTTCACTGCCGATGGACTATTCATCGGCCAAAGCCAGCAGTTCCTGAAAACCGTGCAAGCTATGGCTGTCGAAGCTGACTCCGCGGTGCGCTTAGCGCCGTAACTGAAGCCTAACTGTCCGCCTTATGCGGATTGTTTGCTGTCTGAGGGGGGCGCCGCACCTGAAACGGGTCACGGCGCCTGCCTTTCATCAACCACGCATTGTTGGCACGTCTTTCGACGAGAAATTGAGGAGCATATATGTTAGAAGGTCTTTTTCAACCGATGCATCTGCTGATCATTTTCGGAATTGCCTTGCTGGTGTTTGGACCCAAGAAACTTCCCGAGCTGGGCAAAGGAATCGGAGAGGGCATTCGTGGCTTCAAGTCAGCCATGAAAGCTGATGAAGAGAAGCCGGCCAGCACAACCACAACCGTTGCGAACGACCAAAACGTAACCAAGGGGTGAATCGTGGGCTTTGGCATGGAAATCCTATTCGTGCTTATGCTCGGGCTGTTGGTACTGGGACCGAAGCGGCTGCACACACTCCTGGCCCGGGTGGCGCGAGCTAAAGCTGAACTCGAGAATGCGACGCGTGGCTTAAAGTCTCAACTCGCGGCCGAACTCGATGCGGCATCTGGGGCCGGCAAAACCGATTGCTCTCACGTATTAGTTGGGGACCGCGACCTTTGTGCAACTTTCAAAACTGTACCGGAGTCCCGGGAGGCTGCGGAAGACGTCCTGATGGGAAACTGAAGAACCACTTCAGCATTTTCAAGACCGAGGCTTCGATCCGCGATTCTCGGCAGTGGTATTCACGTTTCAAGACCTTGCAGTTTCTTGTGCAATCCGGATCGCGTGATCGGCCGCGATGAACCGCTGAAGGAAGTGTGGGATAACAGAATCATCCTTCCATCCGTACCGTGGCCAATCATATCCTTAGACTTCGCCAGAAACTGGGGCGTGGTATCGCCAAACCGTTACACCTCCGCACGGTAGACAAAATGGGCCATAGGTCCGTCCGCTAAAGTCCTCGTCTTGGGCGGGATCCGCTAGTTCTAAACAACATCACGAAACTCTGCACTGACCTGTTCACCCATTACGTGACCAGTTAGAACAATTCTATTTGCACCTGGAGTGTTTGCCGCGGCCTACGCTTCGATTCCAAGTGAGACATCTGGAAAAACCGACAATCGTCCTAATCACCGGAGCGGCGTTCTGACGTCGGCTGGCCCAAATGGATTAAATGAGATGTAGCGTGGGGATTCTCAAAGAATCTCTCGCGAACCAATACACCGAGTTCTTGGAATAAATCGGGGGGCGACTCAGTTAGCACTAACAGAGCGCAATTGCCCGCTGAACGTTGAAAAGGCGCAAGAAGCCCGTGTCGCGCTACTTGAGATCTTTTCAAACGAGGAATGGAAGTAAGACAACATGACATATCGAGCTATAACATTTGCGTCCGCGGCTTTGTTTGTTACCTCTCTAGCTCTTGCTAGCGATACCTGGGTTCTCGACTCTAACAGATCCAATGCCCGAATATTTCGAGGCTCCAGAGCGAACTCAGAATCAGTGAACACTCGTGTCGCACGCGTGACCGGGAAAGTAAAGCTAGACGCAAACGATCTGGATACCTCGTTCTTTGATCTCAGTATTTATCCTGCGGATGGGAACTGGGGGAAGGCACTCAGCCCCGAGGGTGCTTTGCCGATGGGCTACGCTCCTGACTCGACGGATCAGATCCTGCTGACATTCACGTCCACGCGCATTGTGAGGGCAGAGAATGGCAGGTTGGAAGTCGTCGGAGATCTTACATTGACCCACGTGGGGCGCAACGTCACAGCGATGCCAACTGAAGCCTATGCCGGGCCAGTGTACGGTGATCCTGTCATTCACAATGTAACTCGCGGAATCACTTTTTTGTTCCCGAGTCCGAGCGCTGCGAATTTATCGGAATCTTTGACTCCAGCAGTGCAGCAGACAAGAGGAGTGCTGGAGGTTGAGGGGGCAGCGCGCGTCGAGCGTGAGGAGTTTCCTGAACTGCTAAGTGCAATAGAAGATACGAATTGGCCGTCGGTCGTAGAAAATGAACACTGCCAGGCTTCATATTCTGGGGGAGGAGAAGGCTACAGCGGCCCCGTATGTACTGGAGCGTTGATCGCAGCGACTCAAACTGACAACTGTCAGGCGACATACTTAGGGGGAGGGGAAGGCTACAGCGGCCCCGCATGCGCTTCAGCTGCGGGCAACCAGACGACAATCGTTCTGGACCTGAAGTTCCTCCACAAAGTCGCAGAACCGTCAGTAGAGGCACATTCGGGCAAAGGGTCGAGTGGGAATGCCGCTCCGGGTAGGCTGAACGGCAGCTCGAATTAACGAAAGCAGGATGAGGCCAGGCCACGTGTACAGAATGATAATAAAGGTGAATGCCATGAAAACGATTTTAAGAATTCGAACTGTCACTTGCGTAGTGCTGGCGGTCGGAGCACTTTTGTCTACACCGGGCGCTGTCGCTTCTGACAGTGATTTCTATCCCTCTTACTTGCAGGCAAAAGTGATTGCACACCTGCCACTGTCCGGTGGAGCACGGCGAATGTTCTCGCTGCAAGAGGGCGGTAGGCAATTTCTGTACGTGCAGCAATCTCCCCAGCAAGGGGTTACGGTGATTGACATCACCAAGCCAGAACGCCCTAAGGTGGTCAATCAAGTGCACCTGGAGAACTTAACCATCGTGAGTTTCGGACTTGCGATCTCCGAAACGCCCAAGAACCCTGCGACCTGGGGTGCTTCCCTCGGAGATGGAAACGCGGAAGGCTCTCCCGGAGACGATGCTCTGGAGTCGGTTCGCGTACTCGATGTAAGCGACCCCGCCCATCCGCGGTCCGTTCGAGACTTTGACGGGGTCACTAGCATTTTGCAGGACTCGGTCCGCAACTTGCTTTACGTCGCGAATGGAGCCGGAGTCTGGATCGTCTCACATCAGCAAGTGTTACGCAGTCATGAGTGCAGCTCGTCGGACACGATATCGCCCCTACCGAACTGCGATTAGCGGCTCAGATGAGAGTCGAGTAGCAGGGCAGTTTCGGGACTCCAATCGCGGACGTAGACAGATTGCCGTCGTGTGGTAACAAACAGGCCCAGCATTCATCGCCTGGGTTGAGCAAACCAGGTCGCAGCGCAAAGGGATCGAAGCCTATGTCGAACATTTCAGCTATTGTGGCCGGCATTGCCTTTGTCACACTGGCTGCCGCCAACGTGGTAGTGATGCTGGAGGCTTCTCAGCCCTCGCGCAGCATAACGACGAGAACCCGCTTGATCGCTGTTCACCGGGCGAGTGGGTACCTGTTTCTGATCCTGCTCTGCATCATGGCCTACAGCATGAGTCAGAGGCTCGCTGGTTTGGGGATAACCGGTCATCTGCCTACGCACCTGGTTTTGCATATTGCGCTTGTGCTCGTCCTCGTGCCTCTGCTTTTGCTCAAAATATTGATCGCACGCCGTTACAAGCACAGCCATTCGTCGCTGAAGGCATTAGGGGTAACCATTTTCGTGATTTCGTTCGTGCTTGTGGCCATCCCCACCTTTTCAGAACTTCTTCGTTCGGCGAACCCGGGAAGCTTGGGGCTGAGGCTCGCGACCGGCGTGGTTGTTGCAGTGTGCCTTGTCCAGAGCGCCTTGGTGTTTAAGAATAGGAATCAGTCACATGCTTCCGCTGAGTCATCGCGTATTCCCGAGATTCCTGCGCCAGGAACCCCATTAAACAACCACGAAAGCCCAAAGAGCCCAATGCATCTTCTGCTGTCAAAGATGGAGCAGCAAACGCACGATACCAAGACGCTGCGCTTCCAGGTTCTCGACGATCGACTGCTTTGTGCTGAGCCAGGGCAGTTTCTGACCTTTCAGTGGGAAATCGATGGCCAACGAATCACGCGTTCTTACACCATTTCCTCCTCGCCCGTCCACGAGAACTATGTGGAAATCACGCCCAAGCGCATGGAGAATGGATGTGTATCTGTTTTTCTCAATGAGCGGGCCCAGTTAGGCCTCACGGTGAAAGCAAGCGGGCCGTATGGCCGGTTTTACTTTGACGAGAAACTCCACAAGAGCATAGTTCTCATTGCCGCCGGAAGTGGGATCACACCCATGATTTCGATGCTGCGCTATATCGATGATCTCGAACTCGCTACCCCTGTGACGCTCCTATATTGTGTGCGCACCGGTGCGGACATCATTTTCGAAAACGAGCTGCTGAGGCTTAGCCGGTCTCTTCCCAACTTCAAGTATGAGGTTTGCCTGTCGAGACCGGGCTTAACCTGGAAGGGGCGTAGCGGGCGCCTGACTGAAGAATTTGTCGCCCAGAACGTTACCGATGTGGATGCACACACATTTTTTCTCTGTGGTCCCAGGGGATTCATGGACAACGCGCGCCAGATTCTGGCGACTCTCGGCGTAAACCAGGACCGGATCCTTCAAGAGAGTTTTGGAGAAAGCAAACGGTCAACGAAGTCCAGGCCACTGGAAACCCGCCCGGTCGAAACCGTCGTGTTCATCCATTCGCAGAAGGTATGTCAGGTTTCTACCGGGAGCACTGTGCTCGATCTGGCAGAACAAAACGAAGTGCACATTCCGTATGGCTGCCGCCAGGGCCTATGCGGCACCTGCGCTACGCGAGTTCTGAGCGGCACCGTTCAAATGGACGTCGAAGCCGGGCTGACGGCTGAGCAGAAAAATGCCGGATATGTGCTTCCTTGTGTCAGCCGGGCCGAGGGAACGGTTGTCCTCGCCGCTTAGTCTGGCTCCCCGCCGGGAATAAACACATCTGGATCTGCTTCATTCGAAGAAAGTTACATCCACAGAAACGATGGTCTCTAGGTTTGACGGATCTTCTCTCACCCGATGCATCTGCTGGTTATCTTCGGAATCGCCCTGCTGGTATTCGGACCGAAAAAGCTTCCGTAAAGGGGTCGTAGGGATTCACGGCTTCAGACAGCCATGCACCCGATAAACAAGAGCCCGCGCCGCGCGAGCAGCTGACGTCGACCTCAAGTGCCTAAAGGTCGTCGACGACTTGCGTATCACTTATTCACACTTTTCTTTTGCAACTCGGGAATAAATCACATTTTTGCCGGTTCTTCTTCAATAAGAAAGGAGGCAGTTCACGTTTCTTCACCATCTTCGGCGGCAGGGGGCCGGTTCGTGGCAAACCGCTAACTGGTAGGACTGTCGTGTGACCTTGTCGAGCATACGAGTTCAGGTGACAACCTGCACTAGAGGAGTTTTCTTATGAAGCCCAAAAGAACCGCACTCTATGCCTGCCTGCTGGCGGGCATAGTTCTGACTGTAGCCGTAGTCGCACAGCAGTCCCTCATGCCAGCGCCCGCCGCCTTCGCGACCCCATTACTGGCGAACCACCCAGGTTCCCAGAGCGTCAGTAACGGCATCCCCGAACCGGCGATCGCTGGTTTTGTCCACGACACATTCGCCCTTGATCAGAAAAACTTTGAGGCAAGAGAAGGGAACGACACCGGGCTGGGCCCCGTTTACAACGCCACCTCTTGCGCCGATTGCCACCAGAATCCGGTCACCGGGGGACCCAGCCAGATGACAGAAGTTCGCGCCGGGCACAATGACGCCAACGGCAATTTCGTGAACCCGACCATCGTCATTAACGAGGGGCAGAACACGATCACGGGCCGCTCCATCATCAACGATCGCGCCATCTGTCCGCAAGCCGAAGAACATCTGCCGCCGACGGAAAACATTCGAACTCTGCGGGCGGCGCTTAACACACTGGGAGACGGTTTCGTCGAAGCGGTTGACGACACCACTCTGCAGGACATCGCCAATCAGCAACCGGGAAAGAGCAACGGACTGATCCACGGCGAGACCGTGGAGGCGCCAATTTTTGAGGCGCCGGGCGTGACCCGCATCGGGCGCTTCGGCTGGAAGGACCAGCATGGCAGTGTGATGTCGTTCGCCGCCGATGCCTATTTGAACGAGATGGGTATTACCAATGCTCTGCGCCCGACAAATGTCACTCAGGTCTGTAACACCGACACTACCAGCCCTGAAGATACTGCCGATCAGACCGGCTTGACCGGCCTCCAACACTTCACTCAATTCATTCGCGGTACCCAGGCGCCACCGCGCGACCTGACTCTGGTGGGCAAGCCCGACGTGATCGCTGGCGAAACCCTATTTGACAACGCGGGTTGCAGCACCTGCCACGTGAAGACGATGCGGACGGTGCCGCCTGGGACGGTTCTGAATGGCGGAACCTTTACTGTACCCGACGCCTTGGGTGACAAGCTCATCCACCCCTTCGGCGATTTCCTGCTGCACGACGTGGGAACGGGAGATGGCATCGTGCAGGTCGGTCCTCAGGACACAGCGCCAAAGCTGCGCACTCCGCCGCTTTGGGGCTTGCGGGCTAAGTCACGTCTCATGCACGATCTGAGGTCGCTCTCCCTCGAGAGTGCGATTCTCCGTCACGGCGGGGAGGCGAGCACAGCCCAGCAAGCCTTTAAAGCGATGACTCCAGCGGAGAAAAATCAGCTATTTACGTTTTTGAAGTCGCTGTGACTCCAGAATGGCCGAGATCGGCCGGGATGGGAAATCGACAGACGCAGACGCGGCACTCCGAATGTACTCGGCGTGCCGCGTTCGGTCGAGTGATGCTTACTTTCCACGCCATTCGCCCCGGAACTCCGATGCCGGGAGTCGTCTGGCTATCGCGAGATTGGAACCGGATCCGAACGGCCGACAGAACTTCGACATCCAAGGCGATCGTTTGAAGATGAGTTCAGATGCCTCCTAAGCGTCATTTGAAAAGCTAATGCGGATTATGGAATAAAAGCGACGGGCACGAGTTATCAACTCGTGAAGGGGAAAATCCGACACATTCTTAACTCAGCACTATCGAGGTGGACTGTGAAACTTAAGTTTAGCGCGGTGATGTTTTTCGGATTGAGTGTTGCCTTGTTTCAAGACTTGCCGGCACAGGGACAAACGCAGGCAAGCTCCACTTTTGAGGTGGTCCCAACCCCGAACGAGAACCTCAACAACGAACTTTTTGCGGCGTCAGCGTCTTCCCCTAACGATATTTGGGCGGTGGGGCAGTCGGCGATCCACTTTGATGGCACAACGTGGACAGCGTTTCCCGCTCCGATGATCAAAGGCGACAACAACAGCTTCCTGCAGGGGGTGGTCGATATTTCCCCGACCTTGGCCTGGGCGGCGGGAAATGTGACGGACGGAGCGCATCCGGGACAGGTGCTCGAGCAGTGGAACGGAACCAAGTGGAGCCTGTTTCCTGGCCCCAAGTTCGGCAAGAAAGATCAAGCCGATGTCTTCGCCATGACCGCTAGCTCTGCGAATGACGTTTGGGCGATCGGCAGCCTGATGAACCGCGGTACCGGGCTGGTCTCGCCGCTTTTCGAGCACTGGAACGGCACGGCGTGGACGGCGACAACCGCGGAATCGAACAATCAGTTTTTGTTTGGCGCGTCCGCCGACGCCACGAACGATGCCTGGGCGGTGGGCTTCAGCGGTTCAGACAACATCGGAACCGCAGCGATGCACTGGGATGGCGCGAACTGGAAGAGCGTGGCGACTCCCAACGTAGGCGAGGGCACAAACAAGTTGAACGCAGTGCTGGCGCTGGCGCCGAACGATGTGTGGGCGGTGGGCTTCTCCACTCCGGTGGCGCCTCCCAAACGGGCTGCCACGCTGACTTTGATCGAGCACTTTGACGGCACGAGTTGGGCAGTGGTACCGAGTCCAAATGTTTTGCCGAATGGCGCAAATCAATCGAACCGTTTGCTTGGATTGACGGCGAATTCGGCAAATGACATCTGGGCGTTCGGCTCCTACTTCCCATCCGACGGATCGGGGCACCAGATGACACTGCTATTGCACTGGGACGGGGCCAGTTGGACGATCGCATCCAGTCCCAGCCCAGCGAAGGGCGGATTTCCTTGTGATCTGCTGTGGGCCGGAGTTGTCCCGTCACCGGGAAACTTGTGGATTCTCGGGTCCGTGCACGACGAAACGCTGGCTATACATACGACGACTGGGGCAGATTCTAGTTTAGTTTCCAGTTTTTAGTTTCTGTCTGACGGGTGCTATCGGTCCACAGAACCGGTTATGCCCGGTCAGATTCCGACTGGGGATACTCAAACCGGGAGCAAATCTCCCTGAATGAAGATTCAGAGACGGACAGCGCAGGTTCTACAGGCCGTTCTGTTGCGCCAACCTGATGGCCACGCTATCGAAATCGAAGAGAAGTAGGAGGAGATTTGAGTAGCAACGTCCACACCGCGTTGTCCAGAAACGACTGGCACCCTGATCTTGCCCACGATTTGCCATCCCAGTGTCTACAGGGCGATCCAAACATTGACGACCCGGTGAACGATACCGGACTCGGCCCGCGGTGCGGCGATTTGCGAGTTTCGGGTGATTCGCTGTTAGCTAAGCCTGATTTTGAAATGCGAAGACGTTCATGACAGAAGAGGAAATTCGACTGGCCGAATCTAGTACGCGCAAAAAGCACGGGAAGCGTTGGGGGCCCTATCTCAGCGAACCTGCATGGGGCACAATGCGGGAAGACCACAGCCCGCACGGGAGCGCCTGGGAATATTTGCCACACGACCATGAGCGTTCACGCGCCTATCGCCGGAACGAAGATGGCTTGGCCGGGATCAGTGATCGCCGACAGATGATTGGCTTTGCCCTCGCATTGTGGAACGAACGAGATCCGATTCTAAAGGAACGGATGTTCGGTCTAACTGGAAACGAAGGCAATCACGGCGAGGACGTGAAGGAATACTACTTCTATCTTGACGGCACGCCTTCGCACTCCTGCATGAAGTATCTCTACCAGTACCCGCAAGCGGAGTTTTCTTACGCGAAGCTGGTAGAGGTAAACCGATGGCGCGACATGAGCCATCCGGAGTTCGAGTCACTCGATACTGGTTCATTCGACGAAGATCGCTACTTCGACGTATTCGTGGAATATGCCAAGGCCGACATCGAGGACATTCTGATCAAGATCACGGTCACAAATCGTGGCCCGGAAGCCACAAATCTTCGAGTACTCACCACAATTTGGTTCCGCAATACTTGGTCCTGGGGAAACCGTGCCCGACGTCCGAAGCTGCACCTAGCGCGCCCCGTTCCCAATCCTGTCATTGAACTGAACGTCTCCGGTTGTGGCATTTCCTGATCATGTGGGCGATGTTCGGGTTCGTGTTCGGGCATCTGGTGATGGTAATACTCCATGGCTGGAATAACTTCGTCTCCATGTTCACAGGATGGAAGAAGGACCCCGAATACCGATCAGAATAGTGATGGTCTGTAACTGCAGTGACGCTCACGGTGAGGAACGATGCCGGAAGAAGTGAGTTTGCTGGAACTCCCAGCGAAACCATTCAACGAAGAGATGCTGATCCAGCGTATCCGGAACGGCGAGCACGGTCTCTTCTACGAGCTGATCCGGCCTTACGAAAGGCGCGTGTACTCTGCGGCCTTTGCCATCTTGCGCAATGAGGCCGATGCCGAAGACGTAGCCCAGGAAGCGGTGCTGAAAGCCTTTAAGCACCTCCGGCAGTTCCGTGCGGAGGCGCGGTTCGGCACCTGGTTGACCCAGATCACCATCAACCAGGCGCGTATGTGGAGAAGGAAAGAACACGCCGACAGGATGGAGCCGATCGTCGACCGTCAGGATGAGGAAGGAAACTATACTCCCCGCGACTTTGCCGACTGGCGCGAAGTCCCTTTGGAGACCCTGGAACGCAAGGAAGTCCGGCAGAAGCTGGCCGAAGCGTTGGCTTCGCTCGGAGAGAAGTACCGCGAAACGTTCGTCCTGCGCGACATGCAGCAGTTGAGCATCGAAGAGACCGCCAAGGCTCTCGGGATCTCAACCGCATCGGTCAAGACGCGCTTGCTGCGGGCGCGGCTGATGCTTCGCGATTTGCTAGCGCCGGGGTTCGGCGGCAACTGGAGCAGTAAGCCGTTTCTTGCTAAGGGGACCAAGCCATGGTAGTCAGCTGTGAAGAAGTGTGGCGGGAGATCTCGAATTACCTTGAAGGTGAAGTTCATGCCAGCCTGCGCGCTGCCATGGAAGACCATCTCCGTGGCTGCAAGCACTGCTGTGCTTGACGGTACGCGCAATGTGGTTCAGCTGTACGGCGACGAAAGGTTGTTCGAAGTGCGGCTGGGGTTCAGCCATCGTTTGCACCGGAGACTGGAAGAAAATATGCCTGGTAACCGCCGATGCTTTCTCGGAGGGATGGTCGCCGCCGCCGCGGCAGTGCTGGTCGCCGGCAGGTTCGAGGTGGCTGGATCTTCAGTCTCCCGCCGTGCAGAGCTGCGTTCAGAATTTGCACAGCCTGGTGCTGGCGTGCCCCCGGATATGTGGGTGATCGTTTCGGGGGTGGGAAAGCTTTTCACGCAGCTGGGTGTTCCTTCATCCACGACAAAGCCCGTATTCAGACAATCGACCCCGGGAAACGCTGCGACGGGGATACGGCCCTTGCGTCCGCTGCATGAAAAAGTATCCGACCGCCTGATCTCAGCTTGTGCCGATAGCAATCGGCAGGCCTCCGCTCGGGAAGACCAGTGCATAAAGAGCAGGCGCGGGTATTCTGAACTGGAGCCGACGGAAAGTCTCAAGGTAGTCGGTGATATTGCCTGCACCAGCTACCCTGAACTCGAACGTGAAGAACGCAGGCAGGGGGCTAGTTCTGCTTCATGTTGGCGTCTGTCTTCATGCTGACGTCCTGTTTCATGGCATCGCCAGACTGTGCAAAAGCCGAAAGCGACACAACCAGAAGACGCATGCCATCAACCTGCGAATCATCTTGTTTGTGAACTTTTCTCCCATTCACGTTCGAATTGACGCCGACGAACTTGGGCGCATAGATGGGATGTGAAGTACCGCGGAAAGTTACAGGATCCTTCCTCCAAATTGTGCCTTTCGGAAGGTCTTCAGTTGGTAGTTCATAAGACCGCAAGAATTCTTCGCTGCCGTGCGACTTCTTGCGAATTGGAAAGACGGAAATCGGTTTGCGGAATACGGAGCATTCACGCCATGCAGCTCTTTTCACAATCGTACGCGAGACGGTGTGGCAGAGGCATACAGTTGTGACCGCTTCTCAACAGCCGGTAGGACGCGCACGTCGGCCACGAATCGTGCGAGGAGCGGAGAGGAGTTATCTCTCCTCCAGACCAATGACAATGGTAGCGGTGAGATGAAAGTGTTTGCGTGGGTGAATACTCCAGAGCTTCGAAATTGCTCTTTAACCCTTAACAAGGATCTGTGAGTTGCGGTGGCGAAACCGCAACTCACAGGAGGAATTCGTGACAGTTAGAACGCTGCTATTCCGTTGAAGCCGCTGAGTGGTGAGACGCCGCTGGCAACCCCAACGTTAAGTAGCGCCCCATCCTTCTGGATGGCAAAAATGCCGATGGCTCCAGCCGCGGAGTTCAGAGTGTAGATGAACTTGCCGTCGGAACTGACCGCGATATCGAGGTTGCCAGACCCCTCAGGGTTCTCACCGACAACTGTTCCCGGCAGGGCAGTCAACAACCCGCTGTTCGCGATGGCAAATCCCGAGATGGTGGACGAGCCGGCATTGGACACGTATACGAAGCGGCCGTCAGGGGTAACCACATTCCAGCAGTTCGCGGCTCCTAATGTCGGAACGCTGGTGCTGATAGGAGTTAAGGCGCCGTTGGAAGCGATCTCATAGGATGAAATAGCCGACCCGTTAGGTGCTGTAGAAGGGCCGGTCTCGGAGACCAGAGCCGCTCCGTTCGGAGCGATACTCACTGAGAAAGCGCCAGGGCCTGCGCTCTGGTTCTCCACGATAGAAGACAAAGTGCTGTCGCCTTGGACAGTGAACACGTCAATGAGGTTGGTCAAGCGCTCGACCACAACCAGAAAGCTGCCGTCGGGACTAAATGCTAACCCTCCTGCACCCGAACTATTAGTGGAAAGAAAACGTGTGGAGTTGGGGATTTGCGTGAGCTTGCCGTGATCCAACCGGAAACCAACTACATTGCTGCTGCCGCCTACGTTGACCACATACACGAGATTACCGTGCTGGGCCACTGCATTTGGTTCGCTGCCGCCGGAGATTACTTTGTCCACCAGCGATAGCTCGGAACCGTGAACACTAAACACGGAAACATTGCCGCTGCCAGCATTCACGGCGAACAGCAGCGAGTGATCCTGGCTGATGGTCAATGAGCCTTGAGATTCCAGGGGATCGTTATTACCACCGCTGCCTCGGCCGCCGGTCGCGAATCGGCCGGTTTCCTGTAACCTGCCATCGGTGCCACGTTGGTAGGCGATCACTTCGTTTTTGTCGACCGCGTTGGTCATAACAAACACAGCGCCTGCACTGTGTGTATCTGCCTCTTGTGCTTTGCTGAGCCCTGGCGAAGCCAAACCAATAGCGAGTCCGGCCATGAATAGCGTGCGAAGTACCTTACCCATTTTCATTAGCTCCCAAAATTTGAGTCGCATGCCACCTGATCAATGAGGCAACTGAAGGCAATTAATCCTTTGCCTACCGGTTCAAGCGGCGCGTGTGAATGAGAGCGATTCGCCCGAGAAAAAGTTACAGAGTTTGCGATTGTTTTGAGCGGAGGACAATTCCGTACACTTTGATGGACCACCCAACGATAAGCCTGATTTTGTCGCCGATCTCGATTGTGGGTTGCTCGTGAAGGGGAGCGCGGCTCGGTGGGGACCAGAGCCCGCCCGGTGAGATTGTCCCTGCGCAGACGGTCGGTTTGTAACTTTTTGCCGATTCGTAAGTCTCATATAACCTCTGTCTCTTGTCGTCTGCAACGGAGGGCGGTTATGCACTAACGGACCGACAGCCGCAAGTTCAAAACCATCAGCCGGCAAGGCTCATCCGTTCCGGCCAAGCAGTGGCAAGGGCGTAGTGTCTCTCTGGACCTCGGGTAAATAGCGGGTTCCGGTAAGGTCGCAAGCGACATAGGAAAATTCCTGGCCTGTGCAGTTCAGAAGTGCCTGCTGCCTTCAAAATTAATGGTTGCTCAGGGGTTGCTTAGTGTGGTTTGGATTTTTGTGCTATTTTGCGAAGATAATCCGGGGCAAGTGCCATGTAAGGGTAGCCGCGAGGGTTCAGAAACACAGTCTCGACATGGCATAATGCCGATGTCGTGCGCGAAGACCTCAGCGATAGGAAACACTGCATCCGGACAGCGATATTCTGTCTTTTTCTTCTCGCACTGTTGAGCTTTCACGTCGCAGGTTCCGACCTGGGGCAAGCGTCCGAAGCAGGCGCGGCGGTCTGGAGGGCTGATCACCACATGCATGTGGCTTCTCCCGAGCTATGCCGTCTAGTAGGCGAGTGCCTCCCGTCCAACGACCCTCCTGCTGTTTTTGCCGCTGATGCGGTACGCGCCCTCGAT
>Ga0210398_10001886_pt1 | contig 20946 bp, 17 predicted proteins | sample IncBWC4OmetaG_FD_161047 | JGI IMG/M metagenome (GOLD analysis project Ga0210398, IMG submission 161047) | Forest soil microbial communities from Barre Woods Harvard Forest LTER site, Petersham, Massachusetts, United States - Inc-BW-C-4-O | ecosystem: Environmental > Terrestrial > Soil >...
ACCAGATGGGCTCGGACTCGGTCGTGCCGCTCGAGGATTTGGACGCGACGCTGCCGGCGGTCCCAAGCTTCAGCGCGTTGGCATCGACCACCGTCGCCCGGGTGCCATCGCCGATGTATGTCTGCAGCAGCGTGTCCAGTCCGGCCGTTGCAAAAAACAAGCGTCCACCCTCGGTGCTGTCGGCGGCAAATCCTGACTTGCCGTTGCCGCGCCCATCGATGGCCTCGATCCACAAACGGCTGCCCACGAAGCTCAAGGGAATGCGCGCTTCCAAGTGGTAACCGGCCGCCGTCTGCAGCCAAAATGCCTGGATTCGAGGTTCCGTGACCACCCGATCCGCGCCATCGTCCCCGGGGACCACGGCCTGCGCGGCGATCAAACCGGGTGCCGTCGTGCCGAAGAAATACGTTGCGCGGCCATTCGGACCTTGCAGCGTCAAATTGACCCGATCGAAGCGGTCCTTGTCAGGTTGGACATTGTTGGGCTCCGCATCGAAATGCGCATCATCGACCTCGAGGTATATATAGAGATAGCGCTCGGTGGATCCGGCCTGGAGGCGGGCGCGATACTTGGTCTTGGTAGGCAGCGGCGTCGGTTCGGCTGGAATGTCCCAATCCTCGCGATAGCCGTCGAGCAGCGGCTGCGTGACCAGAGGGAATACGTACAAGTCGCCCGCGGCCGCCGAAAAAGCCTGGGCGTCGCCGGAATCGCGGAATACGCGCTGCGGCTGCGCCGCCAGCGCATTGGCAATCGTGCCGGCGCCGGCCAGCAGAGATTGTTCCTGGGAACTGCGCAGCGCCGTTTCCAGTTCGCGGGCGTACTGGCAACCCGCCCACGGCAACACCAGGGTGGTGAGCGCGACGATCAGCAATTGCAGTCGAATGCTCACTCGACCCAGCGATAACCCATTCCATAGACGGTTTGAATGGCATCGAATGCGGCGTCGACCTGCTGGAACTTGCGGCGCACACGTTTGATATGGGAGGTGATGGTGTTGTCGTCCAAGACCACATTGGCGGCATCCATCAGCTGCTGGCGATTCTTGACATGCCCGGGATTGCGCGCCAGGGCATGCACGATCCAAAACTCGGTCAATGACAGGGTGACGGCAGCGCCGTTCCACGTGGTTTGCATCTTTTCACCGTCGATCGACAGCGCGCCGCGCCGGATGAGGTCTGCGGCATTGTCGGGCCGCCGCAGCGCGTCGATGCGCCTGAACAGTGCCGCCACGCGCGCCGCCAAGTGCGCCAGGCTGACGTCTTTGGTGAGGAAATCGTCGGCGCCGAGCCGCAATCCCGATACCGCATCGAGCTCGCTATCCCGGGCGGTGAGGAAAATGATGGGCAGCTCCGCCGACAGCGCCCGCAGATCGCGGCATAGATCGAAGCCGCCTTCGGCCTCGTCCTCCAGCGAAATGTCGATGATGGCCAGATCCGGCAAGCGAATGCCGAACGCCTGCATGGCCGTCCGGCGATTGCCATAGGCCTTGATCGAATAGCCCTGGCGAGCCAGCGCCGCCGAGTAATTCTCGCGCAAAGCCGGCTCGTCCTCGATGATGGCGATCTGCTTTTTCATGCGTGAATCATAGCCGAAGACGGGCATTCAGCCGCGATAAGCGCCGCACGGATGAAGCGTTGCCATCATTGGCCACAATTGGTCCGCAGATTGCCTCTTTTGCATCCCGAAGAATCAGGCATTCGCCGCCAATACTGGCCTCGTGGAAAAAGACGAGGAGAAGCTTATGTCGAATGCCATGCTGAAAAACCGCAACACCGCCGCCGAGTTCTGGTCCACGCGTCGCGAGGCGTCGCTCAACTGGCTGGCCCTGGGATTGCTCCTGGCAGCGTGGAATGCGTCCAACAACGATGTTGCCGTCAATGATACGTCCGCCAATGAGCGCCGCCGGCCGGAGGCTCTTCGCGGCTACGCCCACGTCTCGGTGCGAGCGGCCAATCGCGTCACGGCCCGCGCCGGGTGGTGAATTCTTTACAAAGGTCACAAAACCGTCAACGTATTGTAAAGCTCGGTACCTCTAATGGCGCTGCGTCATGCTCGCCACAGAATCCATCAAACAAATACTGATCGTCGATCGGGATGTTGCTGCAATCGAACCGCTGCGTCACAAGCTGGGCGAAGCGGGCTTCATCGTGCGCGCGATTACCGACGGATCCGCGGCGGTCACGGCGGTTGCCGAACGTCCGCCTCATCTGCTCATCATCGACTGGAATATCCCGGGCTTCTCCGCCATGGAGCTGATTCAACGATTGCGCAAGGCGCGAAGCGCGAATTCTGTCCGGCTGATCATCTTGTCGGATCTGTCCGGTGAGGAGCATGTGGTGACGGGCTTGAACCTGGGCGCGGATGACTACATCACCAAGCCCTTTTCCCTGCGGGAAGTCGTTGCCCGTGTGTGCGTCTTGCTGCGCTCCAACGCGCATCAGGCCAATCAAATGGCACTGTGCTGCGATGATCTGATTCTCGATGCGGCGACGAATCGAGTCACCGTCAACGGCAAGCTGATGAACCTGCGCGGGGTCGAATATCGGCTGCTCGAGTTCTTGATGTCGCACACCGGCAGAACATTCAATCGGACCCAGCTGCTGAGCCGCGTGTGGGGCGGCGATACGGAGGTCGATGAGCGCACGGTTGATGTCAACGTGCAGCGATTGCGCAAGATCTTGAGCGAGCGAGGTTATGAGGCGTATATCCAAACCGTCCGGGGCTTCGGCTATCGATTCGCACCGCCCGGGATGAGCGTCTGATCACATTTCTGTTGTTCCACGTGATGTTCCACGTCTAAGCCCCTTTTTTGTAAGCAAATCTTCTTCCCTGAGTCATAGATTCGTAACACCAAAACGCGATCTTAGTACACGACTCGACAGACTCCAGGAGGAAGATATGTTGGAGCGTAACGCCCCCTCGCCAATGCGATTGCGGACGGTCTTCATCTCAGATATCCATCTGGGCTTCAAAGGATGCAGCGCCGATCTTCTGCTGGATTTCCTGCATCGCGTGGAAATGGACACCTTGTTCCTGGTCGGGGACATCATCGATGTGTGGAGCATGCAAAAAAGCATGTTCTGGCCGCAGTCCCACAACAACGTGCTGCGGACGATTTTGGGCAAGGCCAAACGCGGCACCAAGGTCATTTTCGTTCCAGGCAACCACGACGAAGTGTTTCGCGAGTTCGATGGTGCGGTGTTCGGCAATCTGGAAATTCACCGCGAATACATCCACCAGGGCGCGGATGGCCGGCGCATGCTGATATTGCACGGCGACGAGTTCGACAGCGTGGTGAAGTGCAGCCCCTGGCTGGCGAAATTGGGCTGCAGCATCTATGACATGCTCCTGGCCGCAAACCCCTACATCAACTGGTTTCGGCGCAAGTTCGACCTGCCGCACTGGTCTTTGTCCATGTATCTGAAGCAGAAAGCCAAGACTGCCGTTCAATACATCGGCAGCTTTGAAGATGCCGTAGCCCAGGCCGCCCGCAAGCGCGGCGTCGACACGGTGGTCTGCGGCCATATTCACCGCGCCGAGATCAGGGAGATCGAAGGCATCCTGTACTGCAACGACGGCGACTGGGTGGAAAGCTGCACCTCGCTGGTCGAGGACATGAATGGACAGTTGCGCATCATCGATTGGCCCAAGCTGCGCGAGCAGACGCGGCTGGAACCCGTCGCGCTGCCCGTCGGTCAGGCTGCTTAATCGGAGTACTGATGAGCGATGTCAACGAAACGTGGAGCTCGCCCTGGCGCACACTGCAGAAGAATCTGGCGAGCGGGTTCGCGTTTGAAGCCATGGAATCCGGCCGGAATCTCTGGATTTGCGAGCCGCAGGGGGTGGGCCGGGTGGTGCCCGCCACCTCCTGGCTCGTGCGTGCGCGCAGCCGCAAAACCTCGATTCCACGGATCATTCAGTAACGCCCCCTTCAATCTCGCCGATCCCCCGTCGACTGGGGGCTTTCTCGCGCCGCCTGCTCTTTAAAGAGATTGCCGCATTACTGTCCGCTAATCGTCATGTTGGCGGGGCAGTATCGGCGCATTACTTGGGCGCGGAGAGAAATCCATGAGCAGTCTCGATTTTGACCTCGACAGCCAGATGAGCAACCTGGAGTCGGAATGGCGTCAGGCATACGACATCAGCATGGCCGCGCGCGCGGAACTACAGGCGCTCGCCGCCACGCCGAAGCCCAACGCCGTCATCCTCGCCAAAGCCCATGATCGGCTGGAGCGCGCCGAGGGACTGAAAGCCCGCATCATGGCGAAGATCGAGCGGCTCGAAGATGGCCTATTGGGGGCCGGGTCATGAGCAATCGCTTCATGGATGGCGAAGCCGCCGCCGAGATGCTGGAGCGCCGTTGGTTTGCGGCGTTCAAAGCCGCTTCCTGCGCGCGGGCCGAGTGCGAAGCGCTGATCGAAGCGATGATCGCCTCGGAAGCCGCCTGGGTGGAAGCGCGCGAGCGCCTCGCCAAATTGGAATCGATGCGCGACGCGTTGGGAGAAGAACTGGCCGAACTGGATGGGCGGCCGCAATCCGCGCCGGCTGTGTCCCGCAGGGAAGTCTGCTCAGCCGCGTAGCCCGAGAAACATCGATCCCGTCACAAAAGTGACACTGTTATCCCGGAGTATGACTCGGCTGCGACCCTTCGGGGCCGGCGAAATGGGATGTTAATTCGTGAACGCCAGAATCGCGGTGCGATGCATCGATGGACGTCGGCGTCCGTAAAACTCTAAGTCGGGTGGGTCGCAAGTGACGATGAGTAGCGCGTGCCGTTGATGGCGTCCAAAAGGTTCTGGGGAATCATGGCAATAGCGGTGCTGCAATCCTTGCTCCCGGCCCGGTCGGCGGAATCCCCTGCGAAGAGCTTTCCCATTCTCGAATATCGGGTCGAAGGGAACACCTTGATGGCCGCCATCGACATCGAGCGTGCCGTCTACCCCTATCTGGGCGAGGGCAAGACCATCAAGGATGTGGAAGCGGCGCGCCAAAGCCTGGAAAAGATCTACCATGCGCGCGGCTATCAGACGGTGCTGGTGAATATCCCGCAGCAGGAGATCGGCAGCGGAGTCGTGCGCCTCGCGGTAATCGAGGCGCCGGTGGGTCAGGTTGAGATCAAGGGATCGCGTTACCACTCCTTGGAAGTCATCAGCGCAACGGTACCGCAGCTGCAGGGGGGCGTGGTTCCGGACTTCAATGAAGTGCAAAAGGAATTGGCGCAGGCCAATCACGCCCCGGATCTGCATGTCACGCCGGTGCTTCGCGCCTCAGCGACTCCAGGCCAGGTGGACGTGGAACTCGACGTACAGGACACGCTGCCGCTGCACGCGACACTCGAGGTCAACAATCGCTACAGCGCCAACACGGCTCAAGAGCGTTTGATCGGCCAAGTCAGCTACGACAATCTCTTCCAGAGCAGCCAGTCGCTCAGCATCCAATATCAGGTCGCTCCCGAGCATCCCTCGGAAGCGAAGATCTGGTCCTTGTCCTATGTCATCCCGACGCCGGGTGGTCCTGTTTGGGCCCTGTACGCGGTGCGCTCGGACAGCAACATCGCCGCCGTCGGCAACCTGGATGTGATCGGCAACGGCAACATCTACGGCGTGCGGTTCATCGATCCGCTGCCGTCGGCCGGTGCCAATTTCTATCATAACTTCACGGCGGGCTTCGACTACAAGGATTTCAAGCAGGACGTCACCTTGGAAGGTGCCGATGACATCCCGTCGCCTGCCAAGTATTCGCTGTATTCCTTGCAATACACGGCCACCTGGTTGGGCGCGCTGGATGCGCATCACCAGCCGGCCGCGATCAGCGGAACACGCAGCAATACCACGTTCACCCTCGGGTTCGATTTCACCGTGACGGCGCTGGGCTTCGGCGACTCTGCACAATTTGACCGCAAGCGCTTCGGTGCCAGTTCATCGTTCTTTATTGTTCATCCCGACCTGCAGCGGCAGCAGCTGCTGCCATGGAATTGGACACTGGTCGGCGACATCAATGGACAGCTGTCCAGCGGCCCGCTCATCAGCAATGAGCAGTATGCGGCGGGGGGCGTGGACAGCGTGCGCGGTTACACCGAGGCCGAGCGGCTCGGGGACAACGGCGGGCGGGCATCGCTGGAACTTCGCACGCCGCAACTGCTCACCGGGCGCCCGCACTTTACGAATTCGTATCTCTATCTGTTTGCCGATAGCGCGAAAATCCGCATCCTCGATCCGCTGCCCGGGCAGTTCACCGGCTACCACCTCAACAGTCAGGGGATTGGGTTCCGCCTCAAATACCTCGGTCTCGTCACCGACGTGGACGGCGCGCGCGCCGCGACCGCCGGGTTTGTTACCCGGGCGGGTAGCTACAGCGCCCAGTTCAAAGTCAATTACACCTGGTAGCCCAATAAAAGGTTTGCCGTTCATTTATGAAAATTGCGAGATTGAAAATTGCGAGATCCTTGACGGTGGCGTTGATTCTGCTGCCCACGATGGCGCTCGCCTGGTGGAGCAAGGACTGGACGCAGCGCACGGCGGTGACATTGAACACCTCGAGCGCAGGCGTTGCCACGCAGGGTGCGCTGAGCGGCGTTGCGATTCCGGTTCGGCTGCATTCGGGCAATTTCGATTTCGTCAACGCGAGGCCCGACGGCTCAGATCTGCGTGTCGTGGCGGGGGACGACAAGACGCCGCTCAAATTCTGGATCGAGCGTTTCGACAGCGTCAACGAACTCGCCGTCGTGTGGGTACAGGACCCCACGGTCGTACCCGGCACCGACAAGAACACGATGTATGTTTATGCTGGAAACGACAAAGCGGCGGCGGATGCCAATGCGCCGGGCACGGCGTCCTCGATCGGCGATCCGGCCACCATCGCCGCGTTTCACTTCTCTGAGAAGGACGGCATCGCGGCCGATCAGACCGGTCTCATCAAGGCGGCCGCGGCGACTGCCGTGGAAGTGAACGGGTTCATCGGTCAGAGCGCCCGGCTTGCCGGCACTCCGATTGTTCTGCCGGCGAACGACAAGATCAAGTTCGCCGCCGACTCAGGCCTCACGATCTCGATGTGGATACGGCCGGATACCGCCGCGGGCACGTTGTTCGCCGCAGGTCCTTTGCAGCTGGCGCTCATCGCCGGCAAGTTGACCGCAAAAATGGGCGCCGTCAGCGTGAGCGGAGGCGAGGTCGCGCCGGCGACCTGGTCGCAAGTCGTGATCAGCATTGATCCGGGCAAGCTGGGCGTATACGTCAACGGAGTGGAGGCCAGCCAGCCATTGCCCCGGCCATCTGCTGCGATCGGCGGGGAAATTCGCATCGGCGAAGGCTTTACCGGGCTGCTCGACGAGCTCGAGTTCTCCAATGTTGCGCGCAGCGCCGAGTGGATCAAATTCAACTATGCCGCGCAGGGCGCGGACGCCAAGTTGATTGCAACCAAGACCGAGACCTCCGGCACCGAAAGCAGCGGCAACGGCAGCTACTTCGGGATTCTCTTCAAAAGTTTGACGCCGGACGCGTGGGTCATCATCGGCATTCTGGGGGTCATGTTCCTGATCGCCATCGCCGTGATGATCAGCAAATCGCTGTATGTGATCCGCACCGACGGCGCAAATCGGGATTTCATGCGCCAATTTCGTGACGCGACGGACGTGTTGAAGATCGGCGGCGAGCAGGGATCGGAGCATTTCGGCAATTCCTCCCTGTACCGGCTTTACCTGGCGGGCCTGCGGGAGCTGCTCAAGCGCAATGTGGGGCAACGTGACCGAGCGCCGCTGTCCGGACCGTCCCTCGACGCGGTCAAAGCCTCCATCGATGCCGACTCGGTGCGAGAGGGCTATGCGCTCAATTCCCAAATGGTGCTGTTGACCATCGCCATCGCGGGCGGTCCCTTCCTCGGGCTGCTGGGGACGGTCGTCGGGGTCATGATCACATTTGCCTCGATCGCCGCGGCGGGCGATGTCAATGTCAATGCGATTGCGCCGGGCATCGCCGCCGCACTGCTGGCCACCGTGGCAGGGCTCGGCGTCGCCATCCCTTCACTGTTCGGCTACAACTATCTGGCCTCGCGGATCAAGACGATCTCCTCGGACATGCAGATTTTCGTCGATGAGTTCGTGACCCGCGTGGCCGAAACCTATGGGGCACCCTGATGTCGGAAGGCCCCAAAGAACAGAATCAGCTGTACGACGATATCAACATCACGCCGATGCTGGATCTGGCGTACGTGCTGCTCGTGACCTTCATCATTCTGACCACGGCCGCGGTGCAGGGGGTGCGGGTACACGCGCCGCTCACGCAGGCCGCCAATAATCTCGGCAGACCGCAGACGCGGGCGATCACGGTCACGGCGGACGGCTCGATTTTTCTCGATGCCTATCCGGTGACGCTGGATCAGCTGCGTTCGACGCTGGCCCAGTACAAGGCGGCCAATCCCAATCTGCCCGTGGTGCTGAAGGGCGACGCCGCCACCCAGTACCAAACCATCATGGACGTGCTGGAACTGGCCAAGAGTCTGGACATTACCGAAATCGGCCTGGTGACGAAGCGGGTGCCCTCCTGATGCAAGTGCACAACGATGCGAAGCCCTACGACACGATCAATGTCACGCCGATGCTGGATTTGGCCTACGTGCTGCTGGTGGTATTCATTTTGATGACCACGGCATCGATCCAGGGCTTGACCATTTCGATGCCCAAGCCCTCGAACAAACCGACCACCGAGCAACACGAACTCAAGCTGGTTCAGGTGACGGCGGCCGGTGCGGTGCTGATCAATGGCATCGCGGTCAGTACCAGCGAACTCGAAGCACAGCTCAAAGCGGCAAAAGCGCGCGATCCGAAGATGTCCGTGGCGATCAAGGGTGACGGACGTACGCAATACGCCAAGGTGGTCACGGTCATCGATCTGTGCAACGCGCTTGGTGTGAACATGGGATTGGTCACCGCGAGGATCGGCACATGATGATGAGCGACCGCACTGGCAATCGCACGCCGCGGGGCGACCGCAGCGACTACCGCACGCCGCGTGGAAACGGCCTCTGGTTGAAGCGCTCCGCCATTGCCGTCGGCATGCTCAGCTTCGTCGGCGCGGTGGTCTGGGGCGGCATGAATTTGGGCCATTCGGCCGGTGCGCCCAAGCGCCAGGTCGCGCGCATCATGGTCTTGCCGGACACGCCGCCGCCGCCTCCCCCTCCTCCCGAAGAGAAGAGGCCGCCAAAACAAGAGCAGCCCAAGCAGCAGATAGAAACACCCAAGCAGGAAACGCCGCCTGAGCCTCAGCAATTGAAAATGGAAGGGCAGGCCGGCGAAGGCCCCAGCGCCTTCGCGGCCGGAGAGGTCAAGCAGGATTACATCGGCGGTGACATCGGCAACGGCTCTCGCTACGCCGCCTACGTCGGCCGCGTCGAGCAGCGCATTCAGCTCGAACTCACCCGTCACAAGGTGCACGCAAATAACGTGAAGCTGTTCATCTGGCTCCTTCCGGACGGCTCCATTCAACGCTACTCCGTGCAGGGCGGCGATCAGGACACCGAACGATCGGTGCGCCTGGCGCTCGCGGACCTCGGTCGAGTCGACGAGGCTCCGATCGCGGAGATGCCCATGCCCATCGGCTTGCGAATCAATTAGATCCATTTCGTTACAGGACCCGCCCAGCATGAGAATACGGCCCTACGCCCTCTTGGCACTGCTCTTCGCGGCCGCCGCCGGCCCCAGCTTCGCCGACGAAGCCGAAGAATTGCGCCAACTGCGCGATACGACCATCAGCCTCGTCAATGCCTTGGTCGAGCAGGGCGTGCTGACCCGAGAGAAGGCCGATGCCATCATCGCTCAGGCGCGTCAGGCGGGCGCCAAAGCAGCCGCCATCGCCACGCCTGCGCCGCCCGCGAGTTCAGCATCCACGGTGGCGCCTGCAGCCACGGTGCCTCCTGCACCGGACTTGGCGCCGGGAACCGTGCGGGTGCCCTACGTTCCCGAGATGGTCAGGCAGGAGATCACCGAGCAAGTCAAAAAAGATGTGCTGGCACAGGCCAAGGCTGAACGCTGGGGAGAACCGGGCGCACTTCCGGATTGGCTGAGCAGATTCACCTGGTCCGGTGACCTGCGGATTCGTGAAGAGTCGGATACGTTTCCGGCCGGCAATGCTCCAGTGCCCGTTTTACAGGCTTTTGGCGTGAACATTGCCAACTCGACCCAGGCCGACGATCGACTGCGGATCAGGGCGCGATTTGGATTCGAAGCCACGGTGAGCAATGACGTTTCCGTGGGTTTGAGGCTTGCCACCGGCGGGGTCGGCCTGGGCAGCAACATCGGTACTGAAAACCAGACCCTCGGCACGTACGAGGCGCGAGCCAGCGTCGGCTTGGACCGCGCGTATCTGTCCTATCACCCGCTGGCCTGGCTCGAAATGTCCGCCGGCCTGGTCGGCAATCCGTACTTCCGCCCGACCACATTGATCTGGGCGGACGATGTAACCCTGGGGGGCGTGGTCGTTCAATTTCGCCCGCAGATCACCGACCGCTGGAAATTCTTCACCACGGCCGGCGCATTCCCGATCCTGCAGATTGATCCGACGCCGCTCAACAGTTCTTCCAGCAAATGGCTGTATGCCTACCAGAGCGGATTCAATGTGAAATTCAACGATGCCGCGGCCCTGACGCTGGCCGCGGCGCTTTATGATTACCGCAATATCGAAGGCATTGCGAATCAATCGATCTTTTCCACGGCGTACAGCAATACGGCCGCACCGTTTCGCCAGACGGGCAACACCGTGTTCGACATCAACGGGTTGCTCAACACGCAGGCCGGCACTCAGAACTTTCTGTATGGCCTGGCTTCAAAATTCCACGAGCTCAACGTATCGGCGCTGCTGGATCTGGGCTTCGTCGGTCCTACCCATTTCCTATTCGACGGCGACTGGGTGAAAAATCTGGGTTTCAACGAGAATGACATCATCGAACGGACCGGAGCTGCGGTCGATCGGCAAATCAGAGGGTGGCAGACCCGCTTTACCGTGGGCTATCCAACCATGCAGCAAAAGCATGCCTGGCAGACCTATGTCGGCTACCGCTGGGTACAGCGCGACGCCACAGTGGATGCCTTCACGGATCAGGACTTTCACCTGGGTGGCACCGACGCGCAGGGGTATTTCGTGGGCGCGCGCTACTCATTTGCAAAGAGTACGTTCGTCAATCTGCGCTGGTTCAGCGCCAGGCAAATCTCCGGCGTGGAGCTGGCCGGCGCCGACAGCTTCTTGAGCGGACTGCCGCTCGCCATCAACGTCGCGCAGCTCGACGTGATGTCGTCCTTTTGAGCACCATCTGCAAAGGCAACCAGATGCATCCAAGAGCAACGGGAATCGCACTATTGTCGTTGATTGTCTGCGCATCGCCGCTGCGGGCGCCGGCCGCCGACGAAGATACGACCGCGCGGGTTCGCGAGATGCTGCACCGAACGCAGGAGGCGCTGCGTCAGGCCCAATCCGAGAACGCCGAACTCATGCGCGCCAAGACCGACGCGGAGCAAAAGCTGCAGGCCGCCACCCAGCAACTCGCCGCCGCGCGCGGCGTCTCCAAGGCCGAGATCGCGCTGCGCGGACAATTACAGACCACGAAAGCTGCGCAGGACGATCTCGCGCATCAATTGAGCGACGCCAACGAGCGCCAGCGGGCAACCGGTGCGCAGCTCAACGAAACAGCCAGGCAGCTGGGTGCACGCGACGCCGAGCTGGCTCAGGTCAAGCTCGGGTTGGAGAAGAGCAAGACCGAGACCGCGAGCTGCGAGACCAAGAATCTGAAGCTATTCAGCTACTCGCAGGATCTCTTGCAGGCTTACCGCAAAAAAGGCGTCTGGGCTTCGCTGTCGCAGAAGGACCCGGTGCTGGGCTTGAAGGAAGTCGATGTCGAGAATGTCGTGCAGGAATACCGGCTGAAGTTTGCGAGTCAGCAAATCAAGCCTTAGCCGCGATGCGCCGCGCGCGTATGCGCGGGCGCCAATTCAAACAGAGGTGTCTGCAACATGAAGTTGAAGGTCAAGTCTTTGGCGTCGTTTGTGATGTTGTTGCCGGCCGTGGCCTGGGCCAACGGTCCCGCCGGTTGGACCTGGGCCGACAACCCATTCGAAGGCTCCTGGATCATTCAGCCTGAACTCACCACATTCGGCATGCGCTTTCCGATCTTCAGCCTCGAGCGGGGCGTGTTTCGGCGCAGCGACTGCAAAACGGAGCCGATCGATGTGCCGGCGGATGGCGCCGCTCATGGCGTAAAAGGGCAGCCGCTGTTCGATACGATAGCCGTGCGTGTGCTCGATCCGAAGCATGTCGAGATCGCGGAAAAAAGCGCCGATAAGCTCGTCTGGAAGGGCTTGTACACGGTGTCCGCGAACGGGCGGGCCATGAAGCTTGATTTCGAGGATGACCGCGCGGCCAAGCCGGTGACGGGAACATTGGCATACATGCGCGAAGGCGACGCCCCAACCGGCGCCCACTCAGTGTCAGGGACTTGGCGCCCCGACAAATTGACTCGTTTGTCCTCGAGCGGACTGACCGTCACGTTCGCCATGCAACGGAAGGACGCCGAGAGAGATCTGGATGTCGCCCCCGGTCCGAATTTCTACGCCGGCTTCACTTTCATGGGCAGCGACGGCCGCAGCGCCGAGGGCCCGCTCGATATGCACGATTCTACGTTGAATGGCTACCTGCCCGGAGCAACGGTTGCCCTCAATCTATTGCAGCCCAATATTCTGCAATTCAACCGCTCGCAAAACGGCGTGTTGGTCGAGCTCACGCGCGCGATGGTTGCGAGCGACGGCCAGACGATGACGCTGAGTCAAATCGATTGGGTTTGCCAAGCCAAGACGGTGTTCATATTGAACAAGCAAACGCCATAGATGTGCGTGAAACGTATGACACTTGCGATACAAGTGATGAGAACTAACACGCCCGAGGATTTTTCTCTATAGCGTAGATCTCCAAGTTTCGCCCGGATGTTATCTCTTGTTCACAGAAGCGACATTGTCCGGACGTTCTTCGCTGCCAGCATGCCCCCGTAGAAACTTTTTCGGCGCGCTGGAGTTGCCTCAAGGACCGTCGTTGACTGTCCCGGTCGCTCCGACGCAATCCTCGTCTTTCTTATGGGAGTAGCTAAATGTCTTTTAATATCCGAATCTCTGCAGTGGCCGGCGCCGTTGCGATGGCCCTCGCCGGCACTTCGATGGCGAATACGACCCTCAACGGCACAACCACGGGCGATGTGTTCCTGAACGTCATCGACACGACCAACAGTACGTCCTTTCTATTCGATACCGGCATTTCCCAGGCGGCCTTCAACGCCGAACTCAACACGAACCAGAGCATCGACATCACCAGCGCGCTGTCGAGCTTCTTGAACACCACCGACTCGTTCAGCTTCTCGGTGGTCTCGGTCACCAAGTCTGGCCTCAATTCGGTGTTCGACATCACCAGCACCACCGCCCCGGTGATTGTCTCGAACTCGAACAACAATCAAGCGCAGGCTCCGATCTCCCAATTCCTGGTCGCTGCCAATGCACAGGCGAGCGCATCGTCGACGTCTGTGGTGCTTTCGACCGCCAATTGGTGGGGTGCGGCTCTGACGGAAGGCGTGGTCTCGTTTCGCCTATTCAATAATGCCGTGACGCCCTATAGCGATTCGACTGCGCTCGGCACGTCACTGACCATGTACAACATCGCGGGACTCAACGTGGCGACTCTGCCCGGAACCTGGGATCTCACCACGACGCTGCAAGGCGGGACGAAGGACATCCTGTCCTACACTGTCGCCGGCACCGGCTCGCCCGTGCCGCTCCCGACCCCGTTGCTGCTGCTTGCCTCCGGCCTCGGGCTGATGGGCGTGGTATCGCGTCGCCGGAAAGTTGAGGCATAAGGCCGAATCAACGTATTCAACTATTTCGCTGAATTTTACGGAGAGAATGTTTATGAAGATGTCTACCAAAGCAAGTTATCTTGCGTGCTCGATCGCAGCGGCGCTCGGGTCAAACGCGGCCTTTGCCGTGGGTCCCGGAGTCACTCCTGACTTCGTGTTCTACTACGGCGGCGGTTCAGCCGAGCCCCAGGCAGTCGGCGCGGCCACCTGCCGGCTCATGAGCAATGTGGACCTGTATACCAGCACCGCCGGCGGCGCGGCCGACGGCAAGTACTACATCCTGTACGGCACCACCAAGGTTGCCAATGGCAGCGTGCCGGCGAACAAGAACGTGATGGTCATGTACAAGTTCAATGGCGGCAGCTATCCGAATGGCGGCGTTCCGCAGTCGTCGGCCTCCGCGGGTCTGGCGTATCCGACCCTGGCCAGCGTCCTTGCGGCCACGGATGCCACCATCGGAACCGGAGCGGGCACCTATTGCACACCCGGCAATGGCACGCCGACCGTCCAAACTCCGGCCTTCACCATTGAATCCACGAACCGGCAGCCCGACTTCGGCCTGACGGATCTCGAAGTCCCGGCATTCAGCGGGATCAACAATCCGCTCGCTCCGGCCCCCCTGGCTTTGCCGGGCGCAACCGCCGGCATCTATGATCTGGTGTTCGGCATGGCGGTGACCTCCCAACTGTACGCGCAGAAGCACAATTTCACCCACGCTGAAATCAATGGCATCCTCTCTGGCACGATCACGAATTGGAATCAACTGTATGGCGATCAACCCGGCTTCGTAGGCGCGGCGCTGCCCGCGGGCGATGTCATCCTGCTTGACCGCAACGTGGGTTCGGGTCACAAGACTTCGAGCTCGGCCGAATTCTTGGGATATCCGCAATTGGGTTCCTTGTCGACCCAGCCAACCAGCGCCGTCAACGGCTACCTGGGTGGCTCGGATGGAGCGGGGACGCCGCCGGCTCAATGCGCTGCGGGTTACCAGGACATTCAGGAAAGCTCTGCCGCCGGGAGCGTGGCTGATCTGAAGCTGTTGGCCGCCGCGGCCTGCGGTTTGCGCGCGATCGGAATCGTCAGCATGGACAACCCGCCCGGAATTGCGTCAAATCAAAATGTCGCGGGCACCAATGCGTACGATTTCGTGGCATTGAACGGGGTCGCGGTGGACACCGGTACTACGGGTGACGACGAGAACAGCGCGACGGCGACTTCATATGTCAACGCCATCAAGGGTAACTACACGGACTTCTACCAGGCGCATTTCAACACCAAGAGTTCGACGTTCTTGGGCTCGGGCACACCGGGGGCGGACATGGCCAAAGCCTACCTGGCTCAGTTGCAGTCGGCATCCTTGCCGGGTTGCAGTGGCAGTCCCGGCGCGAAGTTCCCGGGAAATCTACCGGGAGTCATCACGGATCTGGACAATGCCGGCACACTGGTTGGCGTGACTTGCGTTTCGGTGAGCAGCCGAAACGGCAATTCGGACAGTCTGTTGACCCCGTTCAAGACGATTCCCGGCAATATCACGCTGGGCAGCGATCCTCTCTAATAGGAAAGCTGGATAACGACTTCGCCCTCATGGAAGTTGGCGGCGGGCCCTGTGGAAACACAGGGCCCGCCTTTCATTGGCATAGGGTTAATTCGCGTGCGAGCAAGATGGAAGGGCGACTATGCGGCTGGCGCGTGACCTAAGAGTCGCAAAGATATCGGGACTCGTCGCGCTGTCGGTCAGCTGGACCGGATCGGCCATCGCAGGTCATCCGCCACTGCCCACCCCCTGCATCATCACCGGCACCTGCGGACCCGCGGTGCAGTCCTTTGTTCAATATGGCGCGGCCGGTGCCGTGGCGAATGGCAACACGCTCACCGTCACGCAAACGACCAGCAAAGCGATATTGAACTGGGCGGATTTCAACATCGCCAGCGGCTTCACGGTCAATTTCATCCAGCCAGGCGCCACTTCTGCGGTCTTGAATAATATCTGGAGCGCGGACCCGAGTGTCATCGCCGGGCGCCTGACCGCCAACGGGCAAGTTTATCTTTATAACCAGAACGGCATCGTCTTCGACAAGGGCGCGCAGATCAACGTCGGCGCCCTGACGGCCTCGACGCTGGCGTTTGCGCCCGTTAAAAATTCTCAGGATCCGGATGCGCTCTTTGAAAACGGCATCCTCTCGGCGAATACGTCCGGGCAGCCGAATGCCGTTTTCGTCACGCCGCCGAATGGCACAGCGGGTGCGATCACCGTGAACAGCGGCGCCTCGCTGACGGCGGCCGATGGCGGGCGAATCATGCTGCTGGGCTCCGCGGTCACCAACAACGGATCCATTGCGACGCCCGACGGGCAGACCATTCTGGGTGCTGCCTCCAAGGCGGTATACCTGGTGGCGAGTTCGAACGCGGACATGCGTGGCCTCCTGATTGAGGTCGACGGCGGCGGCGTCACGGGAACGGTGGTCAACGGAGGACAGATCAGTGCGCCGCGCGGCAACGTTACATTGGCCGGACTGATCGTCAATCAAGAAGGCCTGGTCTCGGCCACGACCTCGGTGAGCGCCAATGGATCGATTTATCTGGTTGCAGGCGACACCTCCGGCAGCGGCAATTTTTCCAATGAGAGCCCCACCGACCCCAATGGCAAGCAAACCGCGTTCGGCGGGCTGTTGCCGAACAACGGCGGCACGCTGCTGCTCGCGCCCGGCAGCGTGACCGAGGTCTTGCCGGATCCGACCGACACGGCGAAATTGACCGTGCCGCAACAGGTGGGGTTCGTGCCCTCGCAAGTGGAACTCGCAGGGCGAGTGGTCGAACTGCAGGGGAACGCTTCGATTCACGCGCCGGGCGGGGATGTTAACGTCTATGCGACCGCCAATCCGGCTGTACTGCCCTCCCACGGGGGCGCACAACCCGCCCCCGACGACGGCAGCTTTTACATGGATTCGGGCAGCAGCATCGATGTGTCGGGACTTCAAGGCGTCTCCGCGCCGGTGACGCAGAACCTGGTTCAAGTCACGCTCGAGACCAACGACCTGCAAAACGACCCCCTGCTGCGAAATGGATTTTTGCACGGCACGACCGTCACCGTGGACGTGACCAATCCACCCTCGTTGTTCAACGTCACGCCCTATGCCCAGAACATCGCCTCGAATATCGATCAGATGCTCACCGCGGCCGGCACCATCAACCTGAAATCCACCGGCACCTTGATCACCCGCGCCGGATCCACATTGAACGTGTCCGGCGGCAGCGTTGCGTTCCAGGGCGGGTACGGCCCGAGCACGACCAACCTGGTCGCGGCGAACGGCAAGGTTTACAACATCAGCACCGCGCCGAGCAATATCGACTACGTGGGTATTGCCAATGGCTATTCCTACACAGACCCGACCTGGGGCGTCACCAACAAGGGCAATGGTCAATCTTTTTATGCCGGCTATACCCAGGGCGCCAACGCAGGGACCGTCGATGTGCAGGCGCCCCAGGTGTACTTGCGCGGTTCCATGCTGGCCGCCACCGTCGATGGCCTGCATCAAAGGACGCTCTCAAGCCTGGCACAAGGTGGAATATTGGTGCTTGGCTGCGCTACATGCAGCAATTCCAACAACGGGCTACCGGACTTTGGTCTCAATGGCGGCGTTACCTTTGCGGACGGCCTCACGGACAATCTCGTTGGCAACGTGATTCTCGACGGCAATGTCATTTCGTCGGTGAATCTGCCGTCGGTCACCAGCCTCTCGCCGACTCTGTTGACGCAAAGCGGTTTCTCCACCATCAAAGTGTTCAGCAACGGCAACGTGACCCTCCCTGCCGGGCTGACATTGGCTATTTCGGCGAATGGCAATTTCACTGCCGAATCGAGCCAGAGCATCGATATCGCCGGCAACATCCGCGCGCCCGGCGGCAGCGTCAGTTTGCAAACGGTCGGCGCCGCCACCGATCTTCTGTCCCGTGACATCAATATAGGACCCGGGGCGCTCATCGATGTCAGCGGCGGTTGGACCAATGATTCACCTGCGGTGACGCCGACGCCGGGTACGGCGCCGGTGGTCATCAATGGCGGGAGCGTGAACGTCAGCGCCGAGGGCAGTGTTTTTCTCGGTGCGGACAGCGTCATCAATGTCTCCGGGGGCGGCTGGGTCAACCAGAGCAATGCGCTCTCGGAGGGCACCGCGGGCAAAATTTCCCTCGCCGCGAGTTTCAGCGCTAACCCGGCTGCGGCGGCCACCCACCCGTTCACAGGCCTCGTAGACCTGGGCGCCGGCGCCACGCTGCTTGGCGCCAGTCTCAAGCCGGGCGGCGGTGGGACCTTGGCACTGCAGTCCGGCTCCTTGACGGTGGCCACGGTCACCGCCGGAACCCCCGGTGAATTATTGTTGGCGCCGGATTTTTTCACTCGAGGGGGCTTCGCCCAATACAACGTCACCGGGCAGAACGACGTGATCATCGGCAACCTCAAGGATGTCGGCGATAGCGCACCGATTACCCTTGCGCCGCTCGAGCAAACCCTGGTCTTTACGCGCAGCGACATTCTGCAAGCCACGGGATCGAATCTCGCGAGCTTTACACGGCTTGAAACTCTGCCGGAGCCGTTGCGTGCACCCGCCGGCGTGAGCTTCACTTCGACCGGCAGTGATGGGTCAAAAGCGGAAGTTGGGGATGTCACTTTGGCACGCGACGCATCCATCGTGACGGATCCCGGCGCCGACGTCGTATTGGCAGCGAACGGTTTCAACGGCAGCGTACGCGTGTTCGGCAGCGTCACGGCGCCGGGCGGCAATATCACGCTGCAGTTAGAGAATCTGGCCGCGGTTCCACTGCAGGGAAGCGGCGATTCCGGCTTCATCGCCAATCAGGACATTGAGCTCGGCCCTGATGCCCTGCTGGCGGCTCCGGGCTATGCACAGATCGACACCCTGGATCCGCACGGCTATCGCGAAGGATCCATCCTCGCCGGGGGCACGATTTCCCTCATCGCGAACAAGGGCTTTGTGAAAACCGATCCCGGCTCGGTGATCAATGTCAGCGGAGCCTCGGGAATTCTCGACCTGGTCGGCCTGAATGGCGTCGTGACCACCCGTGTGGCGTCGAACGCCGGGACCATCGATATTGCCGCCCGCGAAGGCATCGTCCTGCAAGGCGGGCTCTTGGCGGAAGCCGCTTCGCTCGACGGAGCGCCGATCCCTGGAGCGGCGGGCGGCACGCTGAACCTGGCGCTCGGTCCCTCTTATACCAACGCCGGGACGAACGGAACCGGCTTCAACGACACGAACGGCGCGGCGAATTACCCGACCACACAACGTACGGTGACCTTGGCCGGGCTCAACGCGGCGGGAGCGTCCGCCGTTCCGCCTTCGAATCAATTGCTGAGCGGCACGGCCGTCATCGATGTGAGCACGATCAAGGGCGGCGGTTTCGCCAATGTCACCATCACCAGCGCGGATGAGATTGCCTTTACCGGCGCGGTGGTGCTCGGCGCCACCGCGAGCCTGACGCTGGATGCGCCGCTGTTCGTCGGCAATCAATCGGCGCAAGTGAACTTGAGCGCCCCCTACGTTGCCGTGGGTAACTACTTCAACAATTCTGACTATTTCGACACGATCAATGCCAGTCCCAACGCGGCGGCCGTGTTGAATCCCACCGCCGGGCTGGCGACTTTGAACCTCAACGCACAATTGATCGACGTTCGCGGCATCAGTGGGTGGAGCGGATTTTCACAGGAAAACCTCACCAGCAGCGGCGATATTCGTTTTGTCGCCGGCGCCAACGCGATCGGCTCTCCGCCTGCGGTCAATGTGCCCGGCAGCCCGAATTTCGAAGGCGCGCTCGAAACCTCGGCGAATCTCGATCTGCAGGGCGCGCAGCTTTACCCCACCACCGCCACCGGATTCGCAATCAATGATTTGCCTGTGGCAGGCACCTTGTCAGTGCCGGCCGCCCCGACGCTGGTGACGATCGGCTCGACTCTGCCCTCGGGAATGATACCCGCCACGCCACTGTCCGCCGGCGGGAGCTTGAGCATCAACGCCACGGGCATCGTGCAGAGCGGCGTACTGCGCGCGCCACTGGGGCAGATCGCATTGAATGGCGTGCCGATTCTGGACGCGCAAGGTGCTGTCGCTAGCCCCGGCAGTGTGACCTTGGCGAACGGCAGCCTGACGTCGGTGTCGGCGGACGGACTGCTCATCCCGTTTGGTTCGACCGCCAATGGCATTCAATGGACGTATTCCCCGGCGGCCGGGACGACCAATATCCTGACACAACCTCCGGACAAACAGATCAGCCTCAACGGGTCCAGCGTGAGCGTAAATAGCGGGGCCAAGCTGGATCTGTCGGGCGGCGGCGATCTGTACGCCTATGAATTCGTCGCCGGGCAGGGCGGCTCCGTCGATGTACTTGATCCGGCCAATCTGCCGGCCGCAAATCATCCCGCGGGAACGACCGTATATACCTACGCCATCCTGCCCACCTTGAACTCGCCCTTCGCGCCCGTCGATGCGCAATACGGCCAGGGGTCGGCGCCCACGGGCCAGACCATCACCCTGTCCGGCGTGCCGGGCCTGGCCGCCGGCACCTACGCGCTGCTCCCGGCGCCCTATGCACTGTTGCCCGGCGCCTTCGCCGTGCAGGTGATTCAGACAAACAGTGGAATCCTACCGGGGTCATCAGTTCCGCAACCTGGCGGGGCTTATGAGGTTGCCGCGCGTTTCGGTGTTGCCGGCACCAGCATCCAATCGAGCCTCACATCGACGGTGCTCGTCGCGTCGGATACCACGGTACGCACCGAGTCGCAGTACACGGATAGTTTCGCAAACGCATTCTTCAGTGCCGCGGCGCAAGCCAGCGCAAGCGCCCCGCCGCGTTTACCCGCCGACGCGGGCCAATTGCTGTTGTCGGCCACCAATAGTTTGGCCTTGAACGGCTCGATCAGCTTCGGCACAGGCAGCTTTGTATCGGGCACCACGTCCAGCGGCACGCCGATCACCACGCAGGGACAGGGCGGAGATGTCTCCATCACCGCCCAAAACATCGTTGTGGTCGATGCAACCGCCGCACAGGCGCCGGCCG
>Ga0210398_10001887_pt1 | contig 20945 bp, 16 predicted proteins | sample IncBWC4OmetaG_FD_161047 | JGI IMG/M metagenome (GOLD analysis project Ga0210398, IMG submission 161047) | Forest soil microbial communities from Barre Woods Harvard Forest LTER site, Petersham, Massachusetts, United States - Inc-BW-C-4-O | ecosystem: Environmental > Terrestrial > Soil >...
GTCCGGTCCTTCCCGCCGTACGCCTCGGTACCCCAGACCCGCTCGACAGCTACTCTATGTGACCAGATGCGGCCCGACGGTTCGAATATCGCCCCGCCGACATCGGTATACGATCCGGTCCACGGCTCGCCGACCACGGGTATCAAAACCGCTGGTGGGGCGGGTGGGGCTCGAACCCACGACCGGCGGATTATGAGAAGCACGGCCCGGCGCTCCGGGCGCGCTACCTGCACTGATACCACGAGGTCGCGCCACCAACGGCTCTGATTGCACCGCTTGCACTAGTGACTCGGTCCACGAACCGCTCTCACGCCTCGCCACGGCGATCACCAGATGTTGACTACAGAGCGTTACCACCGACAGCACTGTGCGGATCACAGGATCTCCGCGGTGACGGGCAGGAGCAGCCGGGAGCTGGTGGCAATGCGGTTGAGGCTGCTGGTGCCGACGCTGGCGTGGCGGAAGCTCATCTCGGCCGGGAACTTCGGGTCCTGGTCGTCGCTGGTGAGGATCAGCCGCAGGCGGTGGCCAGCGGCGAACCGGTAGCCGGTGCCGATGATGGGGATCCGGTAGCTGACCGGCTCGTTGATCGGCACCGCCTCGGCCGAGGTACACGGCAGGGACGGCGCACCAGGCTCGCTCGTGGTCTCGTCGACGGCCCGCAGGCTGGCCCGCAAGAACCCGGCGGTGACGTCGGTAGTGGTGTCGTCGACTGCGAGGTCCTGGAGGGTGATGATCCACGCGGTGTCGGCAGCGCTTGCCGTGGCGTCGAGGCGGAGCTCGATGTTGCCCAGAACGTCCAGGTCGCCGGTGAACGGCTCGGTCTCCCAGGTCAGCGACGACGGCGGGTCGGCCTCGCTGGCCCGGCCTCGGTTGAGTCCAGCACCGAGGCTCATGAAGGTCAGCTCCCCGGACGCTCCCTCGTCGGTACCGAGCGTGCCGTCGCGGCAGAGAGCCAGCTGGCGGTGGGCGACGCCGGGCACGGGCCAGGCGTCCGCGGTGCGCCACCCGTCAGACTCGCCCTTGCGGAGCTGGTACCGGAACGACGGGCCGTCGAGAATGCCGGTGTCACGTCCTTTGAGCCAGTGGTCGTACCACGCTAGGGCCTCGATGTGCATGGTTTCCCACGGCCAGCTGATGCCCAGGTCGCCCAGCATCGCGACCTGGACGTGCGGGCTATTCGGAAGGGCGTTGATGAGATCAAGGCTGCCGGGCAGGTGCAGCGGCCCGTTCGCCCAGTCACAGCCGACATAGGCGGGTACATGCACACGGTCGAGCAGCGGCACGAGGGTGCGTTCGTCCCACCATTCGTCGCGGACCGGGTGCTCGACAGCGATGGCCCGCCAGAGGTCATCCCATGGGTGCGGATCGTGGTGCAACTTCAGCAGGGCCTTCAGGCCGGCCATGGCGGCTTCGCCGTTGGCGGTCGCGAACTTGCGGTGGATACGGGGGGTCCGGAGCAGGTCGCCGATGCCGTCGAGGATGCGGCTGCGCCACAGCTTGTTGGTGTGGCCCGACGTCATGCCGATCATGGCCAGGAAGGTGGTGACGAACGACGAGCTCATCAGGCCGTTGTGCATGGCGGACTCGTACAGATCGATGGTGGCCTCGAGCGGGAAGATGGCCTTCAGGTGCGGCGGCTGCTCGACCGCCGCTTCGAGCTGGGTCATCGCAAAATAGCTGATGCCGAGCATGCCGACGTTGCCGTCCGACCACGGCTGAGCCGCGGCCCACTCGACCAGGTCGTACATGTCGCGACGTTCCTGGGCGTCGAAGAACCCGAAGGTGCCACCTGACCCACTGGTGCCGCGCACATTCGCGATGACGTGCACGTAGCCGCGGGGAACCCAGAAATCGCTGGGCCCGGCCTCAATGAACCCGAGCGGTGCGCCCAGGTTCTGGATCTGACGCGGGTACGGCGACGCTGCGATCAGCACCGGAAACTTCCCTGGGGCGTCGGGCCGGTACACGTCAGCCATCAGGTTGATGCCGTCTCGCATCCGTACCGCGACGTCATCATCCTGAGTCATCCTGTAGTCCGGAGTGGACAGCTCGCGGTACTCGCGACCGCTGGTCTGGGTCCCGTTGAGCTGACGCTGGCCGGGATCAACTCCCGAAACTGTGGTGGCCATAGTGGTCCTTTCCTTACTTGCTGCGAACGTTACGAAGGGCTAGTCGCTGTGGCCCCGTTGCCTGGGCTCAGTGCCCGTTCAAAAACTCATCAGACGGTGAAACTAGATTCATGCTACGATGAAACTAGTTTCAACGCAAGAGGAGACTTTGCCCGTGAACAATCAACCAGTCGCGGGGGTGGGCAGCACGGAGGCGCCGAGGACGGCCAGGGCCAGCACGCCGGGTCCACGGGACGAGCGGGGCGTGCTGGCCGCCCGGATTCTGGCGGAGGCGCGCGCATCCTTCGCAGAACACGGGTACTCCGGCACCACCGTCCGGGCCGTCGCCCGGGCAGCCGATGTCGACCCGGCGCTGGTGTTTCACTACTACGGCTCCAAGGAAAACCTGCTCGACGTCGCGACCACGCCGCCGCAGAGCTTCCTCGACCAGATTGTCAGCGCCTGGCAGACCCCGCGCGCGGAGCTCGGCGAGCAACTTGTCCGGCAGATGCTGCGGAACTGGCAGAACCCCGAACACGAACCGATACTGCGGGCTGTCATGCAGATCGCAGGCAACGAACCGGCGATCCGGGAGAAACTGCGCCAGATCATCCAGCGGTCAATGATGGGGCCTTCAGCCCAAGCCCTGAGCGAGAACGAACGAGCGCTGCGCAGCGGCCTCATCGCCGCCCAGCTGATGGGCCTGGCCTTTATGCGCTTCGTCTGGAAAATCGAGCCGCTGGCCAGCCTGGACGACGACGCCATCGTCGCCGCGATCGCACCGTCCATCCAGCGCTACCTCGACAGTGATGTCTACGCTGCAACTCGCGAAGCACCACCGGCCGAGTAGAGACGTGCTCCTGGTTGCCATGGTTTAGGCGCGTATCTGGTGCGATCCAACTTGGGTCTGGCCCAGGGCGACAAGACCAGGCAAGACCAAAGCCCAGGCGAAAGCCGGATCCAGGAGACCCTCGAGACGGCCTGGACCTCAGCTAGCGGCGACTCCACGTCCGCGGCCAGCCGGGCGGTCTTAGGGCGGGGGGTTCGCCGGGTCTTTCCCGGGCAGCGGACGGGGGTGAGATCCGGGTTTTGCTGGGACGCCAAAGGCGAGGGTCCTGCGGACGGTCAGGCGCGGGAGGCCAGGCGGGTCCGCAGTTGCCAGAGGGCACGACCGGTGAACAGCAGGCGGGCCATCCGCGCGACCCAGCTCAGCCACGGCTGTCCGGCCACCAGCGGTACCGCCTCGATCCAGGCGTGGCGCCGCCACAGCCGCCGGGCCAGCCACACCAGGGCACCCACGGCGGCCACGCCGACGGCGAAGATCGCGAGCAGGGCGCCTACCACGACGCCGAGCAGCCCGCCGTGCACCATGAAAGCGGTGATCAGCAGGGTGAGAACCAGCAGGCTTCCAGCGGTCATCACACCGAACGCCAGCATGATCCGGCGGCCTGCCCGGGCCAGAACGGCGCGCATTACCGCGACGTCGAGCGGATCACCGCCCCGGTACCCGCGCCACGGCCCCGCCGGAGGGATCACCACGCCTTCGTGCGGCAGGCTGTCGGTCACCATGCCCAGATCCCGAACCGTCTGCGCCCGGTACACCGCGTCCAGCCGGTCCTGGAACTCATCCAGAGAAAGCCGACCCGCCGCGTAGTGCTCGCGCAGCTGGGCGGCGGACGCCTCCCGGTCCGTGTCCGTCACGGCCGCGCCGCCGTACCTGGCCACGAGAACCTCCCCGTCCGTTCCTGAGGCGTCCCCAGGAGCTGATACTGACACGATATGTCGCGTAACAGCGTGGCGGCAACTTGACAACCGCACCGTTCTACGGGTCCGCGACCGCGGACGCTGGAGGTGCGACGGTCTGATAGATGGCTCTGTGTCCTGCCCGCCTTGAGCTGCCGGGGAACTGATCGTGATCGCGCAAGCCGTTAGCTCGGACGTTCTGGCACGCGCGTGATACCGGGCACGACGACGGCTCTGCTAGGGCTGGTCGGCAGCGTGAGACTCTAGCGCTGCGGGGACGGAATCCCGGCCATACGACCGCCTGAGGACCGCCGCCCCAGGCGAGCATCGCGGCGGCGGTGCCAGCTTCGGCGGATCCGCGAGGCCAGCAATGCGAACACAGCGATGCCGACAGCCAGCATCACGGCTGCGACTGCTGCCGAGGCGACCGGGTGGAATACGGCGAACGACACCAGGCCGGCCACGCCCAGGTCCTCGAGCAGGCTGGCGGCGATGTTGCTGAACGGTTCAGGGCTCGCGTTGACGCCAACCCGCATGCCAGTCTTGACGACGTGCGAGGCGAGCGCCGACCCGCCACCGAGCGCGGCCGCCGCGATTGTCGCGGCCGAGTTAGCGTGCGCCTGCTGGGCCATGACGACGCCGATCGCGCCGCCGACTACTGGCCGCACCGCAGTGTGAACGACATCCCACACCGAGTCCAGCATCGGAATCTTGCCTACCACGAACTGGCCGATGTACAGCACAGCCGCAGCCGCTAGCACCGACGGGCGCTCCAGCACCGGCGGTACCGCGGCGATGTGCCCGAACCTGCCCAGCAGGCCGAGGACGAGCACCGCCGCGTAGCTATTGACACCGCTGGCAACGCCGCTGGTGAAAATCAAGGAGACTGGGAGCATCCCCGTCCGTCCTCCAGCCCTCTATTTGCGCCCACTATTGCGCGGGTTCCAGACCGAACTGCCCCGATACGGCCCGGACATCCCAATTTATATCGACGTATGAAGCATGTACGTCGTCGGGAACCCGCTCAGCATGCGTGATTGATCACAGTCGGCCGGAAGGCTACTGACTACGGCTTCGAGCCCCGCCTAGTGCAGCTGGGTGGGCATTACTGGGAATCGAACCAGTGACCTCCTCGGTGTGAATTAGGCCTGAGCGTTGCCCGTGATTGTCTGCATCGGGCTGGAGTGCCGCTGAGCTGGCAAGGACCGCCTGTACTTCCCCAGACTCCTTGCTGCTCTTCGCCGGATGGCTTCCAGCGGCCCCGATGATCTAGCGTCGTTCGAATGCTCGAACTGAACCTCGATCAAAAGGCCGGGAAGTGGCGGGCCTGTACAGGTGCCCCGCTCGGCGTTGTCACCGGAGCCCGCTCATGCGGACATAGCCTGGGAGTGCTGTGAGTACACCCGCCAACCCGAGCGCGATCGCCTCCTATTCTCTGAAATCTCCAGTGAGGGCGGCTTCATGCGCCCGGCGCAAGCTGGCTGTGGACGAAAGCGTCGCGGCGGTGGCAGGCAGCAGACCCTGCGAGCGGGAGGCGTACAGGCGGGTTGGGCAGTCATGAACGAGCGGCACAACGCCACGGACGAGCGCTTCCATCCTTGCCCGGGCGGACGCCACTGGGGTCCGCGCGGCGCGGCGGGCATCCTGCCCTACACCGTGGCGGGCGACGGCCGCGCATGGGTGCTGCTGTCCCATAGATCCCCGCACGTCCAGCGTGGCGGCACCTGGTCGACGTTTGGCGGCGCTATCGACGTGGGCGAGACCGCGTGGCGGGCTGCGGTCCGCGAGACCTGCGAGGAGATCCGGGGGATCACGCCGGATCAGGCCGACATTGCAGGGGGGTACGTATGGGAGTGCCCGCAGGGGTGCGGGTGGACGTACACCACGTTCGTGGTGCGCGTCCCGCTGCATTCCGGTGGGTCCCTGCCGCGCGTCCGTGTGGCTCGTGGTCGCGCTGCGTGGGAGACCGCCGGGCTGGCGTGGGTTCCTGCGGGTCAGGTCCAGGCCGCTGACCGCGACCTTCATCCGTCGTTCGCGGATGCCTGGCCGACGCTCCGTGAGACGATCTCGGCGTAGGCCCCAGGGAGGGCCGCCTGCAGGCGTGGGGTTAACCTGAGCTCCGCCCTCCCTGTGGGCGCCATACACCGTACCGCCGACGTCGGTCCCAGAAACGGTCCACGATTGACACCGGATATAACGTAAAACCCTCAGGTGGGGCGGGTGGGGCTCGAACCCACGACCGGCGGATTATGAGAAGTACGGCCCCGTGCTCCGAATGCGCTAGCTGCACAGATGGCACGAGTTAGCGCACTGATAGCGCTCGCCGCGCTGGGATTAACTGAAGCGCCGGTCCACGAACCGGCCCACGCCCGAGGCCCCGCGACCCCTCATCCTGCTACTGTGCGTAACATCGCATGAGAGTGCCCAGCCTACATCGGCGTGAGCGGGCTCGGCGATCATAAGGGGCCGCGGGCGCCGTGATGCGCCTGTTGCCGGCATCAGCCTGCCCGTCGATGCAGTGGGCGTAGATCTTGAGCAGGGCGGCGACGCCGTGCCCGGCGGTCCTCGAACAGAGAACCGGCCTTCTGCATGTGGTACCGATTTGTGCACGACGGTAGCGAGAGGGCCGTTTGACGGTCCGTAAATTTTTGGTCATACTTTTGACTATGACAGTGCTTCCGCTAGGTGACGTTAAGTCGCACCTGTCCGAGCTCGTCGGCCGCGTTCACGACCATCACGAGCGCGTGACCGTCACCGTGCACGGCAGGCCCTCGGCCGTTCTCATCGCCCCGGAAGACCTGGAAGCGCTAGAGGAGACCCTGGAAATCATGCGCGACGCCGCGACGATGAACCGCCTCGCCGAGTCGGATGCGGAGCTCGCTCGGGGTGAGTACGTTTCCGCCGAGGAACTTGCCGAAGCGATGAGGCGGCGCCAGGCACATTGAGCGGCGAGCCCGCGAATGGATCCCTACGAGTTGCGGACGACATCAACCGTCCGCCGCGCCCTGAGCGAGACCCTGCCGGAATCCGTCGCAACGGCTGCGTATGAGTTCATCACAGGCCCTCTGCTTGCCGATCCCCGCCGGATCGGCAAAAGACTGCTCCCGCCGATGGACGACAGGTTCAGCGCCCGCCGTGGTACCTACCGGGTAATTTATCGGATCGACGACAAGGACCGTGTGGTGACGGTAGTAGACGTCGCCCATCGCCGCGATGTCTACCGCGCTTGAGGAGTGCGCGGTCCCGCGCGTTGCCGAATGACCCGTACTAGTTCTATCAAGCGCGGCGTCAGCTAAGGTCTGGTTCCCAGTATGGTCGTTACGAGTCTCACCAGCGCCGCGGGGTCGTTGAGGTAGTCGATCGCGCCGCGAGCTCGGGCGGCAGCGGTGAGCTGCGGTGAGCTGGAGCCGGCGTAGATGACGAATGGCGTCTGGATGGCGACGGCAGCGCTCATGCGTTCTGCGGCTGGTCGGAGATGTTCGCGGTTCTGCAGGTGCTGACGTCACCGCGCGGCAGCGGCGCCGTAGCAGAAGAGGGCCCGTGACAGGCATGGTGGCGGGTCCTTGCTGCCGCGCCGGTCATTGTGCCCGGCCCTGACCGAAGCCGTGCGGCAGGCTCTGGTCGCCGGGCTGCCCGAGGGCTCTGCATGCGGCGTGACGGGCCGGGGCCATGTGCGGTCCTGAGCCGGTCGCCAGGCCTGTGCGGCCGCCGGCCGGATGGGCGTGATGCGGCTAGCCGCGGGACGGCGGGGGGGCGCCGGCCAGCGCGGCCGGCAGCTCGGGCCGGGAGCTGATGCCCAGTTTGCCGTAGGTGCTGGTCAGGTGGCTTTCCACGGTTCGCTGGGTGACGAACAGGGCCTGGGCGATCTGCCGGTTGGTCTGCCCGGCCGCGGCCAGCTGCGCGACGCGCAGTTCGCTGGGCGTCAACGCGTCGGGTCCGGAGATGGCATCGCGGCGGGGCCGGCCTCCGGCTGCGATGAGTTCCTGCCGGGCCCGGCCGGCCAGGGCCAGGCCGCCCAGGGCGTGGGCCAGGTCCAGGCTCTCGCGGAGGCACTCGCGTGCCCGGGTGGGCGTGCCGCCCCGGCGGTGCGCCGCGCCCAGGTCCAGCAGCGCGCGGGCCAGCTCCAGACGGGCCGCAGAGCGGCGCAGCACGCTGACCGCCTCGGCGAGCAGCTCGATGCCCCGATCCCCGCCCTCGGCCACGCCGGCGGCGCGCAGCGCGATCCCCAGGCCCCGGCAGGCGCCCCACTGCCGGGCGATGCCGATCTCCTGGGCGCACAGGCGGCTGGCCTCGCGCCGGTCGCCGAGGGCGGCCAGCGACAGCGCCGCATCGGACCGCCAGGGGATCATCGCCGGGTTGTGGGCGCCCCACCGCTCGGCCAGCTCACCGGCTGCCAGCAGGTCGGTGACCGCCGCGGCGTGGTCGCCGACCGCGGCATGCAGGCATCCCCGCGCCCACCGGGCCACGGTGTACTGCCACGTCGGGCCGAGCTGGCCGCCCAGGCCGGCCGCGTCCAGCATGTCGCGGGCCTGGCCGGTCGCGCCCCGGTCGATCAGCGCCAAGATCATGAACGCGGTGGCCATTACCGAGATCCAGTCGCCGCTTGCCGTTGCCTGCTGCCCGTAGGCCAGTGCTTGCCGGACATCCCCGTCGTGCAGCACGATCGACGACGCCACCGAGGCCGCCAGGCAGGAGGACAGCGGCCATCCCTGCTGCTGCGCCAGCCGCAGCCAGGTCTGCGCCGCGTCCCGGGCTTCGCCGTTGACGCCGGCGCACAGCAGCACGGTGACCGCGTCGGCCAGCGCGGCCGGGGTGCGCGACATCAGCTGCGGCATCGACCCCAGCGCCGCCCGGGCGTGCCGGATCGCGCGGTCGCGGTCCATGGCGGCCGCGGCGAGCTCGATGGCCAGGTTGGCGTGCAGCTGGGGGTCGAGGTCCTCGCCGGCGCCGGCCCGCGCCTGCAGCCGGTCCAGGACCGGCCAGATGACCGGCCGGGTCTGCAGATCCCAGCGGGCGGCGCTGAGCAGATCGGCCTGCAGCAGGGCGGCGGTCGCAGAACGGTCCTCGCCCCGGCCGGCCAGTGCCTCCTGCGCCACGGCGACGGCGTCGGCGAACCGGCCGCACAGCGCCAGCGCCCGGCCGAGCGCCAGCGTGATCTCCCCCCGGCCCGGCCAGCCCGTGGCCCGCGCCAGCGCCTCAGTGAGATTGTCCACCGCGGCGGGCGGCGCGCTGAAAATCTGGGCGCTGCCCAGCTCGAACAGCACCTGACCGCGGGCGTGCGGGCCCGGCGGCTCGGCCAGCGCGCGTTCCAGGCAGCCGACCGCCACATCGGGCGCGCCGCGGCCGCGCGCCTCGGCCGCGGCGGCGCGCAGCCGGTCTACCACCCACCCGTCGCCGGAGGCGGCCGCCGCCATCAGGTGCACGGTCACCTGCTCCGCAGCGGCATCCTGCTCATCGAGCAGGCGTGCGGCCCGCTTGTGCCAGCGCTGCCGCACCGGCGCGGCCAGGTCCTGGTAGACCGCCGACCGGACCAGCGGATGCACGAACCGCGGCACCTCCTCGCCTTCCACCAGGCCCTCGGCCATCAGCGCGGCGACCGCCTCGCCGCACGCGTCGCCGTCTAGCCCGGCCAGCCGCCCGGCCCGCCCGGCGGTGGCCGCGGTGCCCAGCACGGCGATGGCGCGGGCCGCGGCCAGGGCGGCGGCAGGCATCCGGCCCAGCTGCAGCAGCACCCGGCGCGCCACCGACTCCGGGGTCAGCCGCCGCAGCCGCGGCAGCTCGGAGTCGGTTCCCGCCATGCCGTCGGCGGCCAGCCCGGCCAGCAGCCCGCGCAGTAGCAGTGGGTTCCCCCCGGTCAGCTCCCGGCAGGCCTGCCGGAACGCTGGCGACACCGCCGCCCCCAGCGTCCCGCTGACCAGCTCCGCGCACGCGGCGGCGCTCAGCGCGCCCGGCCGCAGCACGGCCACGGCCGGCTCGGCGGCCAGCCCCGCGGTCAGCGCCTTGTCCTGCGCGGTCCCCGACCTGGGCTCGCGGACGGTCAGCACCACCAAGACCGCCAGGCCCTCCAGCCGGGCCGCCAGATGGGCGACGAACCGCTGCGACGGCCGGTCGGCCCAGTGCAGGTCATCGACCGCCAGCAGCAGCGGCGCGTGCTGCGCCAGGTCGGCGGCCAGCCAGTACAGGCCGTGCAGGACCGCGAACGAGTCCTCCTCCCCCCGCCCCGGGCCGCCGGCCAGCGCCAAGCCGGCCAGCGTCACCGCGTCGCCCGCCAGCCCCGGCCCGGCACCAGCCCGGATCCGGGCCTCGAACAGCTGCCGGACCACCCCCCACGCGTACCCGTCCTCGAACTCCGCGCCGCGCGCCGCCAGCACCGTCATGCCCGCCTTCGCCGCCCGGTCGCACGCATACCCCAGCAGGCTGGTCTTGCCGATCCCCGCCGCGCCCTCCACCAGCAGCACCGACCCCGCCCCCGAGCACGCCGACTCCACCGCCGCCGCTATCGCACCCAGTTCCGCTCCCCGGTCCAGCAGCAGGCCCGCCGGCGGGCGCCCAGGCCCCATGCCAGCGATCGTAGACCCGCGTCCGCGGCGGCGCATTACGGTACCGGACGCAAAAAACTGTGGTACCCACCGTGACGCGCCCGCACCCGCCTAAGACGACCATGACGAAGGTAACGACCCGGCGAGGGGCCGGGCCAGCCACGCCAACCAGACATGCAGATCAGCCAAGACCCGCAAGCTCTGCCCTTGACCTCACCTGCGCGGGCTGCGCGATGTACATCACGGGCGATTCCATGGGACCGCCCGTGCCTACGGTGGAGCAGGAGCAAGGAGCCCGCCATGTGGCTCTGGCGGCCACGGCCATAGCTTACAGAACAACCCTGCTCAAGTACGTGAAAGGGAACACATGAACCGTGGCAGGTCATGGATCTGGCCGCTCGGGTTGACGGTCCTGGTCATACTACTGGCGGCGGCCTGCGGGCAGGGCGCTGGCCACCCTGGATCGGCGGCTGTCACGGCTAGCCGGTCCGGTACCTACCTGTCGGCGTCGGCAGCTGGTCTCGGGTCCGCGCTGGTCGGGTCGGCACCGGTCGGGAATGGCCCGTCCGAGCTCGCGCTCGACGCGGCGACGCACACGATCTACGTCGCGAACGGCTACAACGACAACGGCCCGAACGCCGGCGGGAACACGGTCTCGGTCATCGACGCACGTCACTGCCAGGCCATGGATGTCTCGCGCTGCAAAGGACCCTGGCCGACGATCACGGTCGGGAACCTCCCCAGCACGATCGCAATCGACCAGGCCACCGACACGGTCTACGTAGCCGACACCGGCGCCAGCACCGTATCGGTGTTCAACGGCGCGACGTGCAACGCGCTGGACACCTCGGGCTGCGGGCAGACCCCCACCACGGTTCCCGTCGGCCTGCAGCCGATCGGCATCTTCGCCGACCCCGCCAACCACACCGTGTACATCCCGAACTTCGATAACGGCCAGGGGGCCAGCACGACCGTCTCGATGCTCAACAGCGCCACCTGCAACGCGGCCCATCTTGCCGGCTGCCCGGCCCAGCCGCCGCCGACCGTCAACGTCGGGGCAGCGCCCAATGACGTCGACGTGAACCAGGCCACCCACACCGTGTACGTGACCACGATCGGGGCCCGCAACGGCTGGTCGGTGTTCGACGCGGACACCTGCAACGCGACGATACGCACCGGGTGCGGCAAGATCGGCAGGCTGCCCGGTGACCCCGCCGGACCGAACGCGGGCCAGGTCGACCCGGCGAACGACACCTTGTACACGGCCAACTATGACAACACCATATCGGCGTTCGACCTGCGTCACTGCGACGCCAGCGACCTGGCGGGCTGCGCCACCCAGACGCCCGGGACCGTAAAGCCCTTCCCTCCCTCAAACGTCGAGCATGCCCTGTGGCTCGCCGTGGATGTCCCGCTGCATAGCGTGTATGTCGCCTTCCAGCGCGACGACGCGCTGATCGTGGTCGACACGGACGCGTGCAACGGAACGGACCTGGAGGGGTGCGGCAATCTGCACCCGCCCGCGGCGCGCACCGGTGCGCAGCCCGAATCGGTCGTGCTTGACCAACAGACGCAGACCCTGTACACCGCCAATCAGACTGATAGCGACATTTCGGTAATTGACGCCTCGCGCTGCAACGCCGAGATAACCAGTGGGTGCCGGCAAGCCCCGCCGTCGGTTCCGATCCCGGCCGCGGGGATCACCACCGACCCCGCGGCCGACACGCTATACGCCACCACTGGAACCGATACCGTATCGATGGTCAGCACGCAGACCTGCGACAGCCACACGGCGGTCGGCTGCGCCCTCACGCCGCTGCAGGTCACCGTCGGTGCCAACCCCGACGCGGTCGCGGTTGATCCGTCGACGCACACCGTCTACGTCGCCAACCGCGGGTCGGGCAAGGCCGGCACGGTCTCGGTGATCAACGCCACCACCTGCAACGCCACAAACTCGGCTGGCTGCTCCGACGTCTCAACGCTCCGTGTCCCCGGCGGGAACCCGGACGACATCACGGTAGATGCTCCGACCGATACGATCTACGTCGCCACCACCACCGCAAGCGGACCCAACCTGTTGTCCGTCTTCAACGGCGCCACCTGTAATGCCACCACGACTTCCGGATGCGGCCAGAAGTCGGCCACACTCCCACTGGGCGACTCCGGGAACGTCAGGGGAAACTCGATCCTCAACATCGCTGTCAACGAAGCGACGAACACCATCTACGCAACCAACATCGCCGACCTCAATGCCACGTTCGATGGTGACAAGGTGTACGTCATCAACGGGGCCACCTGCGACGCCGCGAACAGGATCGGCTGCAGCCACACCCCGGCCAGCATCACGCCAGGCAACCCCCTTCAACCCGGAGGGCTGATCCCTTGGGGAATCGCCATCGACTCAGCCACCGACACGATCTACGTCGCCATCGAGGCGGGCGGAGACTTCGCGGGCAGCGTGGCCGTAATCGACGGCGCCACCTGCAACGGCTCAGACACCACCGGCTGCGTCCAGAAGCCTGTGCTCGTGCCGGCTGGCTTCGGCGTCTCCGAACTGGCGATCGACCCGGCTACCCACATGATCTACACAACGAACACCGAGGATGCCAGCCTGTCCGTGATCGACGGCGCCCGGTGCAACCGGTTCACCAGCCGCGGCTGCCGACTGGTGCCCCCCACGGTGGCGGCCGGCTCCTATCCCGGATTCGACCCGGGAACAATAAGCGTTGACCCGGCCGCTGGCACCGCCTACGTGAAGAGCGTGTTCGGTGTCTCCGTGATACCGCTCATATACCTGTAATGCCTCGGCCTGGGGCAGTATGGCAAAGAATTGCGCCTTCAATTGTCGGAAGTGGGCGCGGTTATCGAGGACGTCAGCGCGATGCAGTCAGCCCTTGCCAGCCAGAATGTTTCGAATCTTTATTCAGGTAAAATGCAGTGGGGCGGGTGGGGCTCGAACCCACGACCGGCGGATTATGAGAACTACGGCCCGGCGCTCCGAGCGCGCTACCTGCACAGATGACACGGAGCCGTGCCGCTGATGGCCCTCATTGGACTGTATGCACGGATGACTCGGTCCACGAACCGGTCCACGGCCGCCACAGCGAGCGCCTGATGTCAACTACGGAGCGTCATCACACACCGCGCGAGATCGTTCGGTAGTTTTCCGGGCGAAGCGCTGGTGACCATTGATGCTGCTCCGGAGAGGGTGATCTGTGCGCGGCTGATGTGGTGATTCGTCGGCGCCGGATCCGGCGGGTGCTGGCTTGCTGTCCCGGGGTGATCTGGCACCGGGCACCGGGCGTCGCGTCGTGGTGACTGGTGATGGCCTGGTCAGGCTGGCTTGCGGCCCCAGGCCAGGAACATCAGCGCTGAGATCGTGACGGTGGGTGGGTCGCTGAGGTGGGCGCGGGCAGCCGCGTCCAGTTCGTCGAGTTCTGCCTCACTGGCCAGTCCCATCTGCAGAATGTGCGGGCGCATGGCGCGCACCAGGTCCGCGCGGATCGTCCGGCGCGAGTGCCCGGCCGGGTACACCGGGGCCCTGGCCTCCACCGTGACATCGGCCAGCCCCGCCTGACGGAACAGTTCCGGCAGGCGGCGGCCGATGAAGGGGTCGGCTCCGTTGCGGGCGAAGGCCACCGTGAAAAGCTCGCACAGCCGCGTGCACGCTGGATGCGGCGGATAGCACAGCGCGTATTCCATGTCGTATTCCAGCGACGCCACCCAGCCGCCGGGCCGGGCCAGCCGTGCCATCTCAGCGGCCACCGCGCCGGGCTGGGGGATATTGATCAGCAGGGTACGGGTGTGGACCAGGTCGAAGGAGCCTGACGGCAGCCCGGTGTGCCGCGCGTCCCCGGTCACTATCTCCACTTCAGCCAGGCCGCGCCCGGCAGCAAAACCAGCTGCCGCGGCAGCCAGTGCCGGGTTGGCGTCCAGCCCGACAACCCGGCCGCCCGGTGACACCCGGTCAGCCAGCAGGTCGATGACACCGCGCGGGCCGCAGCCCAGATCGATCGCGCTCTGCCCGGGCCGCAGGCGAACCCGGTCGAGCAGGGCGCGGCTATCACAGGCCAGCTCATCGGCCTGACGCTGAAGCCGGGCACCCTCGGCCTGACTCCCGCCCAGCGAGTACACCGCGCTGGCGTCCGGGCCCCCGCTCATGTCATTCTCCGGCCAGCCGGCCGAGCAGCCCGGTCTGGGCGAGCAGGGCGAACCGGTCGGGTACGCCCCAGTGCTCGGCGATCCGGCCGCCGGCGATGCGGGCCTGGTCGAACACGGTGATGTCGACGGGCTTGTTGCTGGCCGGGCCGAACAGCGGCCCGGTGGCGGTGCCGCGCACCCGCACCCGGACCCAGATCGTGTCGCCGTGCTCGGCGCAGTCCTCGATGGTGTAGGACATGTCCGGTACCGCCTGGTGGACATCGCGGATGGCGGCCTTGAGATTCTCCCGGGCCTGCGCGCCGGTCCCGGCCAGGCCGAACTGATGCTCGACCAGGTCCGGGGAGCACACCTGGTCCACGACCGACGCGTCGCCGGCGGCGAAGCCCTCCTCGAAGATGCGACGGATCAGGTGGTAGGCCGGGGTGCCGGCCGGGCGGGTGCCGCTGGCGCTCATGAGATCCTCCCGATGCAGTTCTGCTACGTTCAATGCAGCAGTACTGCTGCACTCATAACAGAGATACTGTGGTGTAATGGCCGGTCCTGTCAAGCCCCAGCCCACCTACCGCCAGCTCCAGGCGCAGGCGACCCGCGAGCGCATCGCCGACGCGGCGCGCCGCCTGTTCGCCACCGACGGCTACGGCGCGACCAGCATGGACGCCATCGCCCGCGAGGCCGGCGTGGCCGCCCGCACCGTCTATGCCGCCTTCGGCGCCAAGCGGGAAATCCTCTCCCTCATCTGCGAGCGCTGGCTCGAACAAGCCGACGCCAGGGACCTGGCCGGCCAGGTGCTCGCCGAACCCAACCCCACCCTGCGGCTGCGCGGCGCGGCCCACTGGCTGCGCGTGCTCTACTCGGCCGGCTTCGACGTCGTACTGATCTTCGAGGCCGCCACCGATGAAAGCCCGGAAACCCGGGCGCTGCTGCGCGCCAAGCTGGCCGGCCGCAACCAGGTCATGGACGCCATCATCGCCTCCCTCGACGGGCACCTGACCATCCCGGTCCCCCAAGCCCAGGCCATGTACCGGGCACTCGCCGCCCCCGGCGTCTACCGCGAACTCGTCGAAGAATCCGGCTGGACACCCGCCGACTTCGAGCACTGGGTCGCCGACACCCTCCAGCGCAACCTCATGGCACCACGCCACCCGGTCCCCCAGCCGAGCTAACCGCCCAACTCACGACGCCAGAACCGGCCCAACTGTCTCCCGCCCCGCCCGCAAGCAGCCCAATTCCAGCCGCACGGAATCGGCAACTTGTCGCATTTCTGACATGGCCTGTCGGGCTCCGGCCCTCGCTCGCCTGGGGCATAGCGTGACCAGGGCGGTCGGCTTACGTTGGATTTTCGCTATTCCTCGCCACGTTCTTTGGCCAGCACCGTGGGCCTTTAGGATTCACGTTCGTCTTGTTGACGAATCGGCAGGTAATGGGCGAGGACGGTTCGGCTGGTGCCGGCCCTCGCAGAGCCTTCTCCGCGCCCGCGTGCCGCTGGCGGGATCGAGGTCGCTCACGGGTTGTGGCCGATGGGCCCGCCCAGCGCCGGAGGACGGCCCGCGTGCTGAGCGGGAGGTGGGATGATTGCTGCATCGCAGTGACGCATAGGCGTGTCGCTTTGGTGACGGGCAGCTCGCGGGGCCTGGGGGCGGCGATCGCGCGGCGTCTGGCCCTTGACGACTTTGCCGTGGCGGTCGTTAGCAGCCCCGGCGACGAGCAGGTCGCTGCCGTCAGCCGCAGCATCGCTGTGGATGGCGGCGTCGCCGAGGGCTTTTTCGCCGATGTCACCGATGAGGATCAGGTTGCTGGGCTGGTCGCCGCGATCACCAGCTCCCTTGGCCCGGTCGGATGTGCTGGTCCTCAATGCCACCGGCCGCAGCCGGAGGCTTCGCTGGCCGAGGTGGCCTGGGCCGACCATCTGGCTCAGCTGGGCTACTTCGTCAAGAGCCCGGTGCTGCTCGGCCGCGCGGTGCTGCCTGGGATGCAGGCCCGGCGGCACGGCCGCATCGTGCACATCGACTCCGAGGTCGCGCACCGGCCGCCGCCGGGCAGGTCGGCTTACGCCACCGCCAAGAGCGCGCAGATCGGCCTGACCCCCAGCTTCGCCCGCGAACTGGCGCCGTTCGGTATCACCGTGAACACGGTCGCGCCCGGATTCGTCCCGGTGGAACGCCACGCCGGCGTTCCTGACCAGGTGCGGACTGCCTACCTGGCCTCGGTGCCCGCCGGGCGGATGGGAACTCCCGGTGACATCGCCCACGCCGTAAGCTTTCTGGCCTCCGAAGGCGCCGGTTTCATCACTGGCCAGCGTATCGTCATCGACGGCGGCCGCAGCCTCGGCAACTGACGGCCGTCACCGTACACCTGATACCCATAGTGACCTTGAGAACTCTGGATCAAACGACGCGAGATCCGCCGATACGTACGTCCAGCGGCTGCTTTGCACTCCGCTGGTGTGGCGCGCATATCTGGGCATCCGGCTTGCCTCTGGTGGCGTCGGACAGGTAGGGGTGCTGCGGCCTGTCAGGCCGGGGGCCAGGATCCGGCCGGTGCGCTGGCCTGCAGCATCTGAGTTACCCGGGGAATGCTGTCTGGTTGCTGGTGGCGGTCTTGGCCGCCGGGCCGGCTAGGGCCTGCTGGTTAATCGGTGGCCGTCGTCAGGACCCGCTCAGATACTTATGCTGCCGGATGCACGCGGTCCGGTGTGGAGGCGGAGGGGTTGCCAGCATGAGAGTCTTCTCCCGTGGGCGCGGGACGGGTGAGCGGCCTGAGGCGCCGGCCGATGAGCTGACCGCCGAGCTGACCGCGTCGTACTGGGCGGCGCACGACGAGCGGATAGCCGCGGTCACGTTCCGGGCGGTGGCCCGGCAGTTGCCCGGGCTGGTCGGCAAGGCGGTACGGCTGGGGTGGGAGGCGAACCGCGGCGATACCGCCGCGACGATCGTGCTCAACCTGGCCTCGGGCATCTTCACCGGATATGCCCTGCTGGCCACGACCGGGGTGCTGGAGGCGCTGTTCGCGGCGGGCCCGACGCCGGACCGGGTCCGGGCTGCGCTGCCGTCGCTGATCTTGGTGGCGATCGCCGTGGCGGCGCGGGCCGGGCTGCAGACCGCCGCGGGCTGGTCGCAATCCAGGCTGGAGCCGCAAGTGAACCGCCTGGTGGAACTGCGGCTCCTTGACCTGACCACTCAGGTCGAGCTGGCCGCCTTCGATGACGCGAAGTTCAACGACGCGATGCTGCGCGCCCGGGACCGGGGCACGTTCGCTGCCAACCGGGTGGTGACCACCGTGCTGGACTGCGTGACGGCGGCCGCCGGGATCATCGCGGCGGCGCTGGTGGTCGCCGTGCTCCAGCCGGTGCTGCTCGCCCTGCTGGTCCTGGCCGAACTGCCAGCCGGCTGGGCTGCGGTGCGGTCGGCCAGGATCGGATACCTGACCAGCTTCGCGCTGGCTGATACTCAGCGCCGGAAGTGGATCTTGTCGGATCTGATGGCCGAGCGCCAGACGGCGGCCGAGATCCGGTCCTTCACGCTGCGGCATTTCATGCAGGAGCGGGTGGCCCGGCTGGCCGCACATGCGCGGGACGCCGAGATGCGGGCCGCTGCCCGGCAGACGGCCACCAGGGTGATCGCCCAGGTCGCAACCGGCATCGCCACCGCGGGCGTCTACTTGGTGCTCGGCGTCCTGCTGTCCGTCGGGCTGGTGCCGTTGGCAATAGCGGGCACGGCGGTGATCGCGATCCGGTCCGCTCAGGCGTCCCTGGCCAGCCTGCTGTACGCGGTGAATCAGTGTTACGAGGAGGGCCTGTACTTCTCTGACTACCTGGCCTTCTGCGCCGACGCCACCCGGCGCATCCCGCCGCCGGGTACCCGGCCGGTGCCGGGCGGGTTCGACCGGATCACCGCGGACCGGGTCACCTTCAGCTACCCGGACGCCGCAGAGCCCGCTCTGCATGAGGTCAGCGTTGAGATCGGCCGCGGCGAGGTGGTCGCCCTAGTCGGCGAGAACGGCTCCGGAAAGACCACGCTGGCCAAGATCTTGGCCGGGCTGTACCGGCCAGGAACCGGTGCCGTCTACTGGGACCAGACCTCACTCGGCGACGTCGACCCCGAGCCGATGCGGGAGCTGATCGCGGTCATCGCGCAAGATCACGCCAACTGGCCGCTGACCGTGCGGCACAACATCGCCATGGGCCGCACTGCCAACCCAGGCGGGCTGGCGGCCGCGGCGGCCGCGTCCGGTGCCGACACCGTGATCGAAAAGCTCGCGCACGGCTACGACACACTGCTGGACCGCCGGTTCAAAGACGGCACCGAGCTGTCCGGCGGCCAGTGGCAGCGCATCGCCGCCGCGCGCGGCTTCTACCGGTCGGCGCCGCTGCTGATCATGGACGAGCCCACCGCCGCACTCGACGCGCGGGCCGAGAGCGCGCTTTTCTCATCCGTCCGCGAGCACGCCAAAGGCCGCAGTGTCCTGCTGATCACGCACCGGATGGCCAGCGTCCGGCACGCGGACCGGATCTACGTGCTGCGTGACGGCCGGGTCATAGAGCAGGGCATGCACGCCCAGCTGATGGAACTCGGCGGACAGTACGCCGAGCTCTACACCCTCCAGGCAGCCCAATACGGCTAGCCGCAGGCGAGCGTGTCGGCGAGCGGCTGGTCAGGCTGGCGCCGCCTCCCTGAATGTGCCTGCCGTTACTGGTCGCCGAGCCCGTCGCTAAGGTGACCGTCTGGCGTCGCGCCGAGCGGCCTAATGTATGGCGAGTAGGACTGTGAAGCCGATGCCCTCGTAACGCGCGAAAGTGGAGGATCGGCGCGAAGCGCCTCGCCTGCGGAACTCCAGGGCGGTTCCACCGTCGCCACGACTGTCGTGAGCCGCTGCGGGCCGCCTAAGCTCAGCTGAGCATGTGCCCACAGGGAGGGGCTGCGGTGGCGCACCAGTGAGCAAACAGCGCACTGGCCTTCGTCGCAGGGCTCGATGCCTCGCGGGTGGCAGGTGGGATGGCGGCCGTCCGGCTCGGGATCGGTGCGATTGGCGTCCTCCCCCTGGCCGGCTCGCGTGGCGGATGTTGTTGCCTGGCGGGCGAGCCGACGAGGCCACAGCGCGTTGCGGGCGCCCGCGACCTCGCGCTGGGCGCTGGCATGGTGTTCGCGTCCCGGCGCGGGCCGGCGCCGCTTCGGGGCTGGCTGCTTGCTAGCGCGCTCGCCGATTGCTGCGACGCGCTCGCCATCGCCGGGAGCAAGTCAGCAAGCGGTGGTGTCCGCGCCGCGACCGCGCTGGTCTCGGGCCTGTCCGCCGGCGTGCAGGTGGCTCTTGCCGGGCGGCTCATACGCTGACCAGGCCAGGCACCCGTCAGGGCAAGTCATCGGATCTGGCCTTAGTGACTGTTGGGTATCCGGCTGATTCCGCGGCGTGGTTTATGCCGGTTTGATTGCGATCGGCGCGACCGGCGGGCGGGGTGAGGCATCCCCGCCATAGATCACGCTGTGTGTGCAACTGCGATCCTGGCGGGGATGCCCGCCCATGCTATCCGTCTGACCTGCCCGATACGGCCTGGGCGGTGATCGCGCCGCTGATGCCCGTGCGTAACCGGTCCCGGGGCGGCGCTGCCCGCAAGTACGGGGACCGGCTGGTGCTGGACGGGATCTTCTTCGTGCTGCGGTCGGGCTGCCAGTGGCGGATGATCCCCCGTGACCTGCTGCCCTGGGATGCCGCGTACCGCTGGTACCGGGCCTGGACCGCCGATGGCACCTGGGACCGGATCCATGACGCGCTGCGCGGCCAGGTCCGCGCCGCTGCGGGCCGGGACCCGGCGCCCTCGGCCGGGGTGCTGGACGCCCAGTCCGTCCTGACCAGCGAGGGCGGCCAGAGCCGCGGGTATGACGCGGGCAAGCGCACCCGGGGCCGCAAGCGGCACATCGTCACCGATACCCTCGGCCTGCTCCTGGTGGTTACGGTCACCTCGGCCTCGGTCCAGGACCGCCACGGCGGCAGGGCGATCCTGGAGCTCCTGGCCGCCTGTTTCCCCTCGATCGCGCTGATCTGGGCCGATGCCGGGTACGCGAACCAGATCGATGCCGGGCTGGTGACCTGGGCGCGGACGGCCATCGGCGTCGTCCTGGAGATCGTCAAGCGCAGCGATGACGTCAAGGGCTTCCAGGTGCTGCCCCGCCGCTGGGTCGTCGAGCGGACGTTCGGCTGGCTGGTCCGCAACCGGCGGCTGGCCCGCGACTACGAGCGGCTGACCGGAAACTCCGAGACCATGATCAAGATCGCGATAATCCGGCTGATGGCCATCCGCCTGGCAGGCGAACAGGTCCGCTGGAGCAACCGCGTCATGTGACGAGCCGGATACCCAACAGTCACTTAGCCGTCGTCGCCTTGTGCGCCTTGGTCCTCC
>Ga0210398_10001888_pt1 | contig 20945 bp, 23 predicted proteins | sample IncBWC4OmetaG_FD_161047 | JGI IMG/M metagenome (GOLD analysis project Ga0210398, IMG submission 161047) | Forest soil microbial communities from Barre Woods Harvard Forest LTER site, Petersham, Massachusetts, United States - Inc-BW-C-4-O | ecosystem: Environmental > Terrestrial > Soil >...
TCTGCTCCCAGGTTTCGACCTCACGACCGGCGAAGCTCAAGTTGTCCCAGCCCAGCTCCGCCCAGCGTGCGGGCGCCACTGGCGAGGCGGTCTGAAAAGGGGAGGCGAGAAGCTGATCCTCCACGATCGAGCGGGTTGGTCGGCCATAGGACAGCGAGCCCGGGCCGGCGATCGTCAATTCGCGTCCCCCCAGTCCGCGCGCGCTGACGAAGCCAAGCCCGGTCACGTGATCGAGGTGGAAGTGGCTAAGTACCACCATCACCGTCTCGACGCCGTCGAGCAGTGCAGGGTTGATGTGCAGCGCGCCCAGACCGGTTCCGGCATCTAGCACCAGCGCTTCCGTGCCAGAGGTAATCAGGTAGCAGCTCGTCTGCCGCGAGCTGGTCGGAATCCATCCACCGCTACCGAGAACCGTCATTTTCATGGCGAGACCAACCTACGATCGGCTTCGCCGCCAACCTAGCTATGACAGTGACTGTTCGAGTGCGGCCGCGGTCTCCAGATCGGTCAGTGATGCTACGCCGCGTTTAACGCCTTCCATCGCGATGCTCTCGACTTCCGTGCCGCCCCAAAGAATTAGCACTCGTCCGACATGTCGAAAGTCGGCTGATCCGAACGGATAATTTGCTAGATTCCCTCTGTGGTGGGGCAGGATTGCCGCGAGCGGCTTATCGATACCACCCTGAACGTCTGTATCAGGTGCGGGTATGAGGCCACGACTATCGATCAGATCGCGGCCGCCGCGGGCGTAACGCCCGCTGACTTCTCGCGCTACTTCGCGACAACGGACGCGGCCATTATGTCCGTCGTCGATAACCTCCTGCACGCAACCGCCGCCGCGCTCAAAGATGTTGAGGCAGAAACCAGTCCAGAGCAGGCGCTGCTCATCGCCACCACCGAGGCGGTAACCGCGATCATCGACGGCCGTGGCGTGATCACACGTGAACGTTTGATTGCGATGGCGGAGGTCGTCACCGCAAATTCGACTCTGAGAAAGCAGGCGTCCTTAGCCCGCAAGCGGGTACTGGGCCAGGCGCTCGCCGTTCGGATGGGACTCCCCGCGGAGAACCGCCGCGTTCGCCAGGCGATAACGATGTGGTCGGCTATTGCCGCCGGCGCCTACCTGGGCCGCCGTAGCATGGCAGACCACTACGATCCGCGCGACGACGATCGACTAATCGAGCGGATGATCGCCGAGCTCGCCGCGACCTTCGCCGACGTCATGGGCAACGATCCCTCTGGGCCAAGTGGAGCAGCCTAGGGCCACGGATTCGGCATGACCTGCGATTTGTCGGCGTTGGTGTCACACTCAACCATGGCTGCTGGTCCGTTGCGTCCCGTCCTCGCCGCCGCGGCGGCCTTACTGCTAGCGACCGCGGTCGCTCACGCTGACCCCCTCGACGACCAGTTTCTGGCGTTGCTCTCGAGAGACGGGATTGTCGGCCCGCCGCCGGATCAGATGATCGCCTTTGCGCATGAACGCTGCAACGACGCTGATCTTCCTCGCAGCGGAGTGTTTATTCCTCGCTTCGGTCCGCAGCCCGGCCCGTACCTGGCCGCCATCGGGGACCTCTACGGCGAACTGGAAGGGCAGGGTTTGACGAGTGCGCAGGCCGCGCAGTTCATCAGGGACGCCATCGCCGTGTACTGCCCGGACCAGAGGGGGACGTGACTGTCGCGGCGAGGACGTAACGTGGCGAGCACCGCCGTCATATGACGCCCAACGGATGCTGAGCACAGTCGACAACGTACCCGCGTTCCTACAGCCCTTCGGCCGCGTATTCGCCGGTGCGCCGGGCACGCTGATGTACCCGAACTGCAGCGCGGGAGGCTTTCGTACCGGATGTATCACGTCATCAAAGACTGAGATCGCAGTCCCATTGTGGAGCCCCCTGGTCGGGATTGAACTGACGACCGCTCGCTTACAAGGCGAGTGCTCTACCGCGCCGCCTCAGGTGGACCACTTCATGGAAGACGCCCTCACGGTCTACTGCCCGGAGTCGTCGGACTCGTCGGGCTCGCAGGACTCGTGGGCGGGAGGCGCGTTAGGCTCGTTGGCGTGGTCGGGCTCGTTGGGGTGGTCGGGCTCGTTGGAGTCGCGGGGCTGGTAGGACTCGTGGGCGTGGGGCTCGCAAGGCCTGGCCCTTCGCCACACCAGTCGGCCACATCTTTCGGGTACTGATCGAGCGGTCCAGGGCACCGCTGCCCCGGCGGGAAGTTGGCGCCGGCGTTGAGTAGATCGCAGGGAACATAGACCTGCTTGCCTTTGGGCGTGTTGGTCAAACACTTCGTCGGCGGCTCGGCATGAGCCTGGACGGGCACGATGATCGCCACCGCCAAGGCGACGAGCACCCACACCAGTCGGCGATAGAACATGAGCACTCCTTCATGCAGAGCCCCCTGTCAGGATTGAACTGACGACCGCTCGCTTACAAGGCGAGTGCTCTACCACTGAGCTAAGGAGGCCGGTTTTAACCGGTGTCAGCCTAGCGGGGCGACGATGCGGGCCGGTACGGCCCGCTGAGGAGCCGCGCAATCCGGTCGAACGGCTCACTCGACGTCGGGGCCGGAGCGCTCGTGGTCGATGAGTCGCTGGGAACGCACGGTCCGCGGCGGAGTGCGGCGTGACGGGCGGCGGCCGGGCAGCGGAATCCGCTCGGCGATGCTGCTGAGCGGATTGACCACCATGGTCAGCGACATGACGGCGTCTTGCAGCGTGGCAATGGCCGGCTCCAGTGCCTCCATTCCGGGAGCGAGCCGGCTCAGTGTGTCGGCGACGGCGGCGAGCTGCTCAAGCGGCCCGTTGCGGGCGGTGAGCTTGTCGATCAGACCGCCCTCGGCGAGGAGCCGATCGGCCAGCCCGTCCTCGGCGAGCAGCCGTTCGATCAACCCGTCGTCGGCGACCAGCTGATCCGCCAGCCCACCGGGCTTCAGCGCGCGTTCCAGCCCGCCACCTTCGGCGGTCAACCGGTCGAGCAGCCCGCCTTGCTGGGTCAGCAGGTCGACCACCCCACCTGGACGCAGCAGCCGGTCGATCGGCCCGTCGGTGGCAAGGGCGCGCCCAATCGGCGCGTCGTCGTCGAGCAACCGGGCCAGCCGGTTGGCCCGAGTGATGGCGTCGTCGATGCCCAGCATGTGCGCGACCGCATTCGACCCCTGCGCGGGGCCTGCCTCGCCCAATGTTCGATGTGCCAGGCCAAGCGCTGAGGTCGCAACGCCTAGGCCCGCGTCGGCGGCGGCGAGTCCGACTCGCACGGGCGCAGTGGCGATGCTCGCCAGGCTTTTGCCGAGGTTCATTCCCCGAGTGTATTCGCGCCGCTCACGGCGGCCTGGCACTGTTCGCAGAACAGTGATCGCCAACTGACAGCAAGTCCACAGCGTTTGTGGAGGCTGTGTTGATCTAAGTGCGAGGAAATAGACAGATGGCATCGGCAATAGCAAGAGAAGAAGCTAGTCCGGAGGCGCGGGTACTCGTCGTTGACGACGAAGACAACATCGTCGAGCTTCTGTCGGTCAGCCTCAAGTTCCAGGGCTTCGAGGTGCACACCGCGAGGAACGGACCGGCGGCGCTGGATCTGGCTCGCGAGGTCAAGCCGGATGCGGTGATCCTCGACGTGATGATGCCCGGGATGGACGGCTTCGGAGTGCTGCGCCGGCTACGCGCCGACGGCATCGACGCGCCTGCGCTGTTCCTCACCGCCCGCGACTCGTTGCAAGACAAGATCGCCGGGCTGACCCTCGGCGGAGACGACTACGTCACGAAGCCGTTCAGCCTGGAAGAGGTAGTCGCTCGGTTGCGAGTCATCTTGCGGCGCACCGGCAAAGGTGTCACCGAGCCGCGCGATGCCCGGCTGGCGTTCGCCGACATCGAACTTGACGAGGACACCCACGAGGTGTGGAAGGCCGGAACGCCGGTGTCGCTGTCGCCCACCGAGTTCACGCTGCTGCGCTATTTCGTGATCAACGCCGGCACCGTATTGAGCAAACCGAAAATCCTGGACCACGTCTGGCGCTACGACTTCGGCGGTGACGTCAACGTTGTCGAGTCCTACGTGTCGTATCTGCGCCGCAAGATCGACACCGGCGAGAAGCGGCTGCTGCACACCTTGCGCGGGGTGGGCTATGTGCTGCGGGAACCGCGATGAGACGCAGCGCGGCCGCGCCGTGAAATAGCGCAGCGTGGGCGCAGAATAACCAGATGCCGAGACACCATCGGGTCGCACTGCCGCTACGAGTCGGCTTGGTCGCCGCCACCCTGCTGCTGGCAGCGTGCGGGCTGACCGCCAGCGGCATCGCCGTCACCGAGATCCTGCGACACAGCCTGATCAAGCGGGTCGACCAGACGCTGCAAGAGGGGACGCGCCGCAGCTGGGCGCAGGCGCCGCCAGGGACCTCCTCAGCGCGCCGCGGTCCGACCCCGGAAGGTCCGCCGTCCAACTTTTACCTGCGCACCATGTCCCCGGACGGGCACACCTGGACGGTTGTCAACGACAGCAATGCGCAACCCGCATTGCCGGAAAACAACGATGTGGGCCCCAAACCGACAACGGTCGGATCGGTCGACAAGTCCGGCGTGCAATGGCGGGCGGTGTCGGTGCATGGGCCGCACGGTCGATTGGTCACCGTTGCCTACGACCTTTCCGATGCGCAGGCAACGGTCCGGTCACTCGTCTGGTTGCAACTCGGCATCGGTGCAGCAGTGTTGGTGGTCCTCGGGCTTGCGGAATTTTGGTCGGTGCATCGGAGCCTGCGACCGTTGATGGAGGTCGAACAGACCGCCGCGGCGATCGCCGCCGGACAGCTGGATCGACGTGTCCCCGAACGTGATCCGCGAACGGAGGTCGGTCGGCTTTCCGCGGCGCTCAACGGAATGCTCGCGCAGATTCAGCGGGCGTTGGCGTCCTCTGAATCCTCGGCGGAGCAGGCGCGTACCTCCGAAGAGCGGATGCGGCGCTTCATCACCGACGCCAGCCATGAACTGCGCACTCCATTGACCACCATCCGCGGCTTCGCGGAGCTGTATCGCCAGGGCGCCGCGCGCGACATGGAAATGCTGATGTCGCGAATCGAGAGCGAATCGCGCCGGATGGGCCTGCTGGTCGACGATCTGCTGTTGCTGGCCCGGCTGGACGCGCAGCGACCGATCGAACAGAATCGGGTCGACCTGCTGGCGCTAGCCAGTGATGCCGTGCATGACGCGCAGGCGATCGCGCCGAAACGCAACATCACCATGCAGGTATTCGACGGTCCCGGCACCCCGGAGGTGCTCGGCGACGAGCCCCGACTACGCCAGGTGCTTGGCAATCTGGTTTCCAACGCATTGCAGCACACACCGGAATCCGCGGACATCACCGTCCGGGTCGGTACCGAGGGTGACGACGCGATTGTGGAGGTCGTTGACGAAGGACCCGGCATGAGTCACGAGGATGCGCTGCGTATCTTCGAACGGTTCTATCGCACCGACTCGTCACGGGCGCGGATCAGCGGCGGCACCGGGCTGGGGTTGTCGATCGTCGACTCGTTGGTCCTCGCCCACGGCGGCACCGTTACCGTGACCACGGCGCCCGGGCAGGGCTGCCGCTTCTACGTCAGCCTGCCGCGCATCGCCGACGTGCCGGCCCGCGTCGGCTCGGGCCGTGATGACGGTTTCGGCCGCCGGACCCGCAGCGCCGGGCAATCGAGCCGGACGGCTACCCGGACATAGAGTTATACGACGTCAAGCAACATGCGCACCTGCACACGATGACTCTCCCGCGAGCTCAGGCTAGCTCGGCGAGGGCCGCCTTGATCTTGGCCTGCGCCTCGTCCAGAGATGCCGGAGACGGATTGTTATCGACGTTGGCGAAGCCGAAATCGCTCAGGCTGCGGGTCGGGAAGACGTGCACGTGCAGGTGGGGAACCTCGAGCCCGGCGATGATCACGCCGGCACGCTGAGCGTCGAACGCGCGGCAGACGGCCTTACCGATCAGCTGCGCCACCGACATAACCCGGCCGAACGCGGCCTTGTCGATGTCCTGCCATTGATCGATCTCTGCTCGCGGCACGACCAGCGTGTGTCCCTGCGTCATCGGCTGAATGGTCAGGAAAGCGACAACCTCGTCGTCCTCGTACACGAACCGGCCCGGCAGTTCCCGGTTGATGATCTTGGTGAAGACGGTTGTCATGAGCGCCGCTCCTTGTCATCGCTTCGTCCCCCACTGCATCGTCGCCGACACGGGCCGTGCGCCTCAGCATATGAGTCCGGTCGCGCCGCCATCCTCGGCGGGGCATCTGGTGCACTTCGCTGTTGTGGAAAGGCCGCAAGGACTATCGTCGATAGTTAGCTGGTGCAGGTGCCGAAGGGTTGGCTGCGGCGCTCCGCGGTCAACCCGCGTTGATAAGCAGGGAGGTGACATGTTAACTGTCACAACATTTCTCAGCAGTCCCGAATCGGTGGGCGTTTGGAGCCTGGTTCCCGAGCGATCCTCTATCCGGTTCGAGAACAAGACGATGTGGGGCGCGATGAAGGTCCGCGGCGATTTCACCGAATTCAGCGGCGGAGGGGAAATTCAAGATGCTCGAACGGTATCCGGCCGACTCGAGGTCAAGGCCGCCTCGGTGCACACCGGACTGGGAAAACGCGACGAGGATCTGCGCTCGCCGGCCTTTTTCGATGTCGAGAAGTATCCGAACATCACCATCGTCGTCACCGGGGGTGAGGCCACCGGCGCGGATACCGTCCGCCTGCAGGCCGATCTCACCGCCAAGGGAATCACGGCGCCGCTGCCGCTGCAGACCAGTGTCGAGATGCTTGGTGGCGGCGAGGTGCGGCTGACAACACAGACGACGGTCGCACGCAAGCAGTTCGCCGTGGAAGGCAACATGTTCGGCATGGTGGGCGCCAAGACGACGCTGAAGGCGGACCTGGTGTTCCATCACGAGATCGGGTAGGCCTCGGACGAGCGAACTAGGCGGCCCCTCTGTCGATCAGCGCGGAAACCTCCGCCACCGACCACGGTGGTGAGTCGTGGTGGTCTCGATAGCCGATCACCGCAGGGGTGGTTCGAGGGTACCGTCCGATGAAACCGCCTGATGCAACAAAGATTTCGCCAGTCAGTCGCTCCGCGAGATCACTGGCCAGATAGACATAGGTGGGAGCGACGTAGTCCGGTCCGGCGACGTCCAGCGATCCTTGCAACGAGACGTCGTCAAGCAGCCCCCGCCTGTTCAGCTCAGTGACTTGCGCGACGTAGTCCGGCCCGGTGGACAACCGTGTTCTGGCACCGGGGCATACCACATTAGCCCGCACACCATGCTCTTTCAGTTCGGCAGCGATCGCCAGCGTCAGGCTGTTCACCGCACCCTTGCCGGCCGGGTATCCCGTGCCGCCGTAGTCACCCAGAAACGCGAACGAGCTGGTGTTGACGATGCTGCCGCCGCCTTGGTCGACCATCTTCGGGGCGGCTGCGCGGCAGGTCGCGAATACCGTGCCCAGGTGCGCCTCGATCAGCTCATCGAACTGGGCGGGGGTGATGTCGAGTATGGACGATCCCGGCGGTTCGGCGATGCCGGCACAGTTCATGAGGATGTGGATGGCGCCGAACTCGTCAATGCACCTGTCCACCAAAGATTCCGCGGCCCGGTCATTGGATGGTGATCCGGGCTGGGCCACCGCGCGTCCGCCGGCGGCGGTGATCCCTTCCGCGGTGGTTCGGGCAGCATCTCCGTCGCGGCCGTTGACTACCACACCGGCACCGTGCCGCGCCAGCAAGGTCGCGACGGCCGCGCCGATGCCCCGCGATCCGCCGACTACGACGGCGCCGCGGTCGGCAAGCAGGGAGCTCACTCCTCGGTGCCGAATGTCATCATGTCGAGGTTCCAGTAGCCGCGCATATTCGTGATCAGCCCGGCGTCGTTGACGCGGTAAGTGAACACGCCGCGCACCGCGCTGGAGATTCCGTTGTCAAACTTGCTGCGCAGCACCAGGATATGTGCGATCTCGTTGGGATCGCTGGAAGGAAATGTCTCCTCGCAGCTGATCGTGAGCTGGTTGGCGGCGATGTTGGTGTCATAGAACCCGGCGACCCCGTCCTTGCCCCGCACGCCCGTGCCTTCGGGGTTGGTGACGGACTTGCCGATCGGGTCTTCGACGACGACGTCGTCGGCCATCAATGCCAGCCAGCCTTCCCGGTCATGGGCCTGCACGCAACGCCATGACGACTGCGAGGCAGTCAATGCGGGGGACTGCTGAACGGTTTCCTGCGACATGGTGATTACCGGTCGGCGTCGGTGTAGCGGATCACGCCGCGAATGTTCTTGCCCTCCAGCATGTCCTGGTAGCCGTCGTTGATCTGCTCCAGCTTGTACTGGCGGGTGATCATGTCGTCGAGGTTGAGCTTTCCGGCCTTGTACATAGACAACAGTTGCGGGATGTCGTACTGCGGGTTCCCGCCGCCGAAGATGGTGCCCTGCAGGTTCTTTTGCATCAGGGTCAGCATCCCCAGGTTCAGGGTGACGTTGGTGTCCAATAGGCTGCCGATCGCGGTCAGCACGCAGGTGCCGCCCTTGGCGGTCAAGATCATGTAGTTCTCGACGTCGGCACCCTGGAGTTCGCCCACGGTCACGACCACTTTTTGGGCCATCAGTCCGTAGGTCACTTCCATGATTCCGCCCATCGCGGCAAAGACGTCGGGGTAGACGTGCGTGGCGCCGAACTTGAGGGCCTGGTCGCGTTTCCATTCGACCGGGTCGATCGCGAAGATGTAGCGGGCGCCGGCGTTGACCGCGCCCTGCAGCGCGGCCATGCCCACGCCGCCGATGCCGACAATGGCGACGTCTTGGCCCGGCCGGATGTCGGCGGTGCGGACCGCCGAACCGTAGCCGGTGGTCACGCCGCAACCCACCAGTGCGGCCACTTCGAACGGCACCGACGGATCGATCTTCACCACCGAGCTGCGGTGCACGACCATGTACGGCGAGAAGGTGCCCAGCAGTGTCATCGGAAAGACGTCTTGGCCCCGGGCCTGAATCCGGAACGTGCCATCGCTTACCGCTGCGCCGTTGAGCAGATTCGCGCCCAAGTCGCATAGGTTGCGCATGCCTGACTGACAGGTCGGACAACTGCCGCAGGACGGGATAAAGGACAGCACCACGTGGTCGCCCGCGGCCAGATCCTCGACTCCCGGACCCACCTCAGTGACGATGCCGGCGCCCTCGTGGCCGCCGAGAACCGGGAAGCCGCCCATCGGGATGCCACCTGTCACCAGGTGGTGGTCGGAATGGCACATCCCGGCCGCTTCCATCTGGATTTTGACTTCGTGCTTCTGCGGGTCTCCGATCTCAATTTCCTCGACCGACCAAGGCTGGTTGAACTCCCAGAGCAGCGCGCCTTTTGTTTTCATCGAAGACCTCCATCAGCATGCCCTGACCCGTGTGTCGGTGAAAGGGACCGGCCTGGGCCGGACGGCAATTTAGAACGTGTTCTCATTCGCAGCCCATTATGACCTGCATCACCGTGTTGTAAACAGCGGGGATCACCAGATGGGAACCGGGGCCTGTCCGAGCGGGTAGTAGCCGGGCAGCTTCTCGCCGGCCACGCTGCGTTCGATCCGGTTCTGCATGCCGGTGCTCAGATCGCCGGACTCGATGAGGGCCGCGAACATCTTCGCGACATGACCGAAGTCGAAGAAATCGCGCTGCCACTCGATGAGTTTGTCGGCGTTGAGCCGGAACCAGCTACCGCCGATGCCGTAGATCTCGTCCTGGCTGCCGTCGGACTTGTTGACGATCTGTTTCCAGAAGCCGACGATCTCGCCCTGCTTGTCGTCGATAAGCACCTTCTGGTATTCGTACACCCAGTTCTCCAGGCCTTCCATTTCCAAGCCCAGCGCGACGTCGCGGATCTCGTCGACACCGACGCACATCACGTCTTCCTTCGGGCCGATGTTCCAGCCGTAGGTGGCCTCGGCAGCATAGAAGTCTGCCAACGGCTTCCAGTCGCCCGCCTTTTCGCAGTCCTTATTGGCTTGCAGCCAGGACTGCACCCACTCTTCGAGCTCTGCACGCGTGAATGACGCCGTGGATGACATTGTGTTCAGTCTTCTTCCTGTTTGATGAATAACGCTCGGGTTGGACACATTTCAACGGCCCGGTCAATCTCCTCGCGGGCATCGTCTGGCGGCTCGGCCTCGATGATCTCGACCTTGCCCCGCTTGGGTACCCGAAAGTAGTCGGGCGCCTCCAGCTCGCACATCGCATGGCCCTGACACAAGTCCAAGTCGGCTTCGACCCGGTATCCCACGATCAGCTCCCGTTACGGCGGCGGTAGCGCACCTTGGCGGGCTGGGCCAGCTGCACCACCATCTTGGAATGGTCGTTGCGGTAGCTATCGGCAGGCTGTGCCATCTCGAACTCATACTCGCGCAACAACACCGAGAAGATGGCCTTGATCTGCATGGTGGCGAATGCCGCTCCCACACAGCGGTGCCGGCCGGCGCCGAACGGGATCCAGGTCCACCGATTGGCGATATCGGCCTGCTCGGGCTTGTTGTAGCGGTCTGGGTTGAAGGCGTCGGGGTCGGGAAAGTCTTCGGGAATCCGATTGGAGATGGCCGGAGACGCGGCAACGAAGTCACCGGCGTGGATCGGGAAGCCTTCGACCTCGAATTCGCCCTTGGCGACCCGCATCAGGATGATCAACGGCGGATGCAGACGCAGGGTCTCCTTGACCACGTTGTCCAGTAACGGAATCTGGCGCAACGCGTGGAAACTCACCTCTTGACCGTCGGCGTACAGTTCCTCCAGCTCGGCGACGATGTCGGCATAGATGTCGGGATGGCGTATCAGTTCGATCAGTGTCCATGACGAGGTGCCGGAACTGGTGTGGTGGCCGGCGAACATCAGCGAGATGAACATACCGGTGACCTCGTCGGCGGAGAACCGCGGATTGCCGTCGTCGTCCTTGATGGAGACCAGCACGTCGAGCATGTCGCGGTCGCTTTTGTCCCTGGGAGGATTGGCGAGGCGCCCGTCCATGATCTCCTGAACTAGCGCAACGAGTTTCACGCGAGCGTCGTCGCGGCGCTGAAAGCTCTCGATCGGCAAGTACGGGTCGACGTAACACAGCGGGTCGGTGCCGCGCTCCAATTCGTGGTAGTAGTGCGCGAACCGACGGTCGAGCTGCTCGCGGAATTTCAGACCGATCAGGCATGCCGTCGAGGTGTAGATGGTTAACTCGGAAAAGAAGTCGAGTAGCTCGATCTCGCCTTCATCGCCCCAATCGGCAATGATCTTCTTGACTTCGCCCTCGATGGTGGCGGCGTGGCCCTTCATCTGCTCGCCGCGCAGCGCCGAGTTGTGCAGCATCTCTTGGCGTCGCTCCGGGCTGGCGTCGAACACCACTCCCTGGCCGAAGATCGGTGTCATGAACGGGTAGGCCTCGGCCTGGTCGAGATCTTCGTCGGAAGACCGGAAGAAGAACTCGTTCGCTTCCGCTCCCGACAAGAAGATGACGTGCTTGTCGACCAACTGGAACCAGCCGACGTCGCCGCACTCGTCGCGCGTGCGCCGCATCAGGCCGATCGGATCGGTGCGGAATTCTTCGAGATGACCGTGTTCTTCTTCGCCACCGGAAACCCGCGGCACGATAGCGGTATTCGCCGTAGTTGAATCAACCATGTCCTGGCATCCCCTCTTCACCGAGTGCGAGTTTTTGGCGTTGTTTGTTGTCCGCCAGGGGCGCCTCGGGCTGAATCTCCATGTTGACTACGAAACCGCCCCTGGGTGTTTCGGCGACGAACGCGATCGCCCGGGCGAGATCGCCCGCCCGCAGGAAGTAATCGTGGCGCGCCTGACCCCACTTGGCCCAGTCCTCCAGCGCCGGGCCGATCGACTCGGCGGGCAGGCTCCAGCCCATCGCGGTCTTCGTCGGGCCGGGGTGCACGATCGAAGCGCGCACGCCGCTGCCCTCGAGTTCCATCTGCAGATTGGTCACCATCGCGACCAGCGCGGCTTTTGCGGCGCCGTAGGCGCCCATGTGCGGGCGTTGGCGCAGCGCGACGTCGGAGCCCACGAAAATCAGGTCGCCGCGTTGACGCTCGACCATGCCCGGAAGCACCGCGGTGGCCAACCGGTTGGCTCCGATCAGATGGATCTGGATCTGCGATTCGAAAGTCTCGGTGTCGATTTCGTGCAGCCGCCCGAAATACGTGTCGCCGGCGCCGGTGACCAGAACCTCGATGTCGCCGAGCTGCTCGGTGGCCTGGTGCACGAAGCCTTTGACCGACTCGGCGTCGGTGACGTCAAGGGGCAGGGCGATCGCCTCGCCACCGTCGGCGCGGATCTTCTCGACGATCTCCTGGCACTTCTCGACGCGCCGCGCGCCCAACGCCACCGGAAATCCGTGGGCGGCCATCTCGACTGCGGTGGCCGCCCCGATACCCGACGATGCGCCGGCAACGATCGCGGGCCTACGGGCCGGATGTGGTTCGAAGCGTGGCATTTACGAGACCTCCACGGCCATGGGCAGGTGGGCGAACCCGCGCACATTGCTGGAATGGACGCGGACGGCGTTGGCCTCGTCGACCTGATATCCGCGGATTCGCTTGAACAATTCGGTGAGCGCTACCCGAGCCTCCAGCCTGGCCAGGTGGGCGCCGAGGCAGAAGTGTGCGCCGCTGCCGAAACTCAGTAACTTGGAACCGATGTCGCGCCCGATGACATAGTCGTCGGGATCGTCGAACACCCGCTCGTCGCGGTGTCCCGAGCCGGGCAGCAGCAATAGCACATCACCTTCGGGGATCGTGGTGTCGTAGAGCGTGAGCTCTCCGGACACGGTGCGGGCCAGGATCTGGCTGGATGTGTCATAGCGCAGGGTTTCCTCAACCCATGGTGGCACCCGCGACAGGTCCTGGTAAACCGGAGTCAGTTGATCTGGATTCTTGTGACCCCAAAAGGCGGCATTGGCAAGGAGTTTGGTCGTGGTCTCGTTGCCCGCGATGACCATCAGGAACATGAACCCGAGGATCTCCTCATCGGTGAGCCGGTCACCGTCGATTTCGGCTTCCAGCAACGCCGACGTCAGGTCGTCGGTCGGCTTCTTGCGACGCTCGGCGATCATCTGCTGGTAGTAGACGATGAGGTTGATCGACGCCTCGATCGCCGAAGCCGGCACGTCGTTGACCCCGTCCTCGCGGTGCATCACGCCATCGGCCATGGCGCGGATGCGGTCGCGATCGGGTTCCGGCACACCCATCAGTTCGGAGATGACGTCCATGGGCAGTTTGCCCGCGAATTCCGCGACATAGTCGACGATTTCGCCGGAGCCCGCCTTCTCCAGCATGGCGTTGAGGTGTTGCACGGCCAGCTCGGTGACTCTGGGCTCGAGCTCCCGGATCAGCCGCGGCGTGAAACCCTTCGATACCAGCGTGCGCAGCCGCAGATGGGCGGGATCGTCCATCGCCAAAAATGACATCGTCTTCGACGCATGCGGTCCGCGCGATACTGGGTCCAATGAGACGCCGTCGCGGTTGGACAGTGTAGTGCTGTTGCGAAATCCCTGATGTACGTCGTGATGTCGCGACAACGCCCAGAACCCGAGTTCTTCATTGTGGTAGAGCGGGGCCTCGTCGCGCAGCCGCCGGTAGTACGGGTAGGGATCCTCGTGGAAGTCGTAGTCATAAGGGTCCAGGAGGGGCTTGTCGATCTGAAGGGTCATCGGTTTCCCCTGGTTGTCAGAATGAGGCCGACCGCGTAGCCGAGGTGGTCGGCGATTTGGTGATAGGTGTAGGCGCCGCTGGCGGCGTTGACCAGCGCGCCGAAGAACGCCATCTCGAGTACGGACACGGTCCGGGTATCGGCGTCGGGCCCGATTGCCGATGTGATGCGGCGATGGATTTCGGCGCCGATCCGGTCGCGCACGGACCGTACCGCCGGGTCCCCGGCGCCGCCGAGCAGCGCCGCCGTGCACGCCGCGGCAACTTCGGGTTCGTCGGCCACAACCAGTGCCAGGTGGCGCAAGGCCTTGTCCACCCGAGTCGGCATGGGTTCGTTGACGTCGGTGAAGTAGGGGACCCGTCGCACCAGATCGAGATAGACCTCGGCGATCAGGTGGTTCTTCGACGAGAAGTAGGTGTAAGCGGTTGCCGGGGCCACCTTGGCGCGGGCAGCCACGGCGCGAACCGTCAGGTCGGCGTAGGACTTCTCCCGCAGGACTTCGACGCCGGCCGCGAGCACCTTACGGAACGTCTCTTCTTGGCGACGGTTGCGCGGCACTTGCCCGGCCGGACTGCCGGCCCCGGGAGTGATCGCGACCACTGGATCGCTGGACACTTGTCCAAGTTATCTGATACTCGTGATGCGAGGCAAGTCTGATCAACGAAGTAGCAGGAAACAGGCCGCGTGAGAGCCTGTGGAGACGACCCACCCTTGCACTTCGACGGCCCCGGCGGCTATGGTGCGACTGGACTATTCCGGACAGGTGTCCACCGTTACAAGGCGCGGAGGCGAAGATGGTATTGCTGGCCGACGGGGTAAGCGCCCTGCTCATCGACGGCAAGCTGACCAGCGGCAGCGGGGGTACCTTTGCCACCATCAACCCGGCCACCGAGGAAGTCCTGGGTGCCGCCGCCGATGCCGACGCCGAGGACATGGGCCGTGCCATTGAGGCCGCGCGGCGGGCCTTCGATGACACGGACTGGTCACGTAACACCGAACTGCGGGTGCGGTGTGTACGCCAACTGCGCGAGGCGATGCAGCAGCACCTCGAAGAGTTGCGGGACTTGACCATCGCCGAAGTCGGCGCGCCGCGGATGCTGACCGCAATCGCTCAGCTCGAAGTGCCCGTCAACGATCTGGCTTTTGCGGCGGATACGGCCGAATCGTACGAATACAACCAGGATCTTGGCGAGGCCTCGCCGATGGGCATTCCTACCCGCCGCACGATCGTCCGTGAGGCCGTCGGCGTCGTGGGGGCCATCACCCCGTGGAACTTTCCCCACCAGATCAATCTCGCCAAGATCGGGCCTGCGCTGGCCGCGGGCAACACCGTGATCTTGAAGCCCGCCCCCGACACACCCTGGTGTGCTGCGGTGCTCGGGGAGCTCATCAGCGAGCACACCGATTTTCCGCCCGGGGTGATCAACATTGTCACCTCGAGTGATCACGGCGTAGGCGCGTTGTTGGCCAAGGACTCTCGGGTGGACATGGTGTCGTTCACCGGGTCGACGGCCACCGGCCGCAGCGTGATGGCCGACGGGGCCGCCACCATCAAGAAGGTGTTCTTGGAGCTCGGCGGCAAGTCGGCGTTCATCGTGCTTGACGACGCCGAGTTGGCCGGTGCGGTTGGCGTGGCGGGATTCTCGGTGTGCATGCACGCCGGGCAGGGATGTGCGATCACGACCCGGCTGGTGGTGCCGCGGGCCCGGTATGACGAGGCCGTCTCGATTGCGGCCGCAACGGTGGGCGGAATCAAGGCCGGCGACCCGACCGACGCCGGAACCATTTGCGGGCCACTGATTTCGGCTCGACAGCGCGATCGGGTGCAGGGCTACCTCGACTCGGCGATCGCTGAGGGCGGGACGTTCGCCTGTGGAGGAGGCCGGCCGGCCGGCCGTGATGTCGGTTTCTTCATCGAGCCCACGGTGATCGCGGGGCTGGGCAACGACGCCCGCTGTGCCCGCGAGGAAATCTTCGGCCCGGTCCTGACGGTGATTCCGCACGACGGCGACGACGACGCCGTTCGCATTGCCAACGACTCGCCGTACGGCTTGTCTGGCACCGTATTTGGCACCGACCCAGATAGGGCGGCGCGGATTGCCACGCGGGTCCGGGCGGGCACGATCAACGTCAACGGCGGCGTCTGGTACTCAGCCGACGCGCCGTTCGGGGGTTACAAGCAGTCCGGGAACGGCCGCGAGATGGGTCGGGCCGGTTTCGAAGAGTACTTGGAAACCAAAACGATTGCGACAGCGGTCAACTAGAGGAGCTCGGAGCGTGAGATTCGAAAAGAAGGTCGCCATTGTCACCGGATCCGGTGGTGGTATCGGCCAGGCGTATGCCGAGGCATTGGCCCGGGAAGGCGCCGCAGTCGTGGTGGCCGACATCAATGTCGAGGCAGCCGAAGGGGTGGCGAAGCAGATCGTTGCCGACGGCGGCACCGCCATCAGCACTCCTGTCGACGTGTCCGACCCCGCCTCGGCCAAGGCCATGGCCGACCGCACGCTGTCCGAGTTCGGCGGCATCGACTACCTGGTGAACAACGCCGCGATATTCGGCGGTATGAGGCTGGATTTCCTGGTCACCGTCGACCCCGAATACTACAAGAAGTTCATGAGCGTCAACCTCGATGGCGCGTTGTGGTGCACCCGCGCGGTGTACAAGAAGATGGCCAAGCGCGGCGGCGGAGCGATCGTCAACCAATCATCCACCGCGGCGTGGCTGTACTCAAACTTCTACGGCCTGGCCAAGGTCGGTCTCAACGGCTTGACCCAACAGCTGTCCCGCGAGCTGGGCGGCCAGAACATCCGGATCAACGCGATCGCGCCCGGACCCATCGATACCGAGGCGAATCGGACCACCACGCCCAAGGAGATTGTCGACGACATCGTCAAAGGTCTTCCGCTGTCCAGGATGGGAACCCCCGAGGATCTGGTCGGCATGTGCCTGTTCCTGTTGTCCGATGAGGCATCTTGGATCACCGGGCAGATCTTCAATGTCGACGGCGGGCAGGTGATTCGGTCATGAGTGATGGGTTAACGCTCGGGTACATCGGGCTGGGAAATATGGGCGCTCCGATGGCCAAGCGAATGCTCGAATGGCGGGGTGGTGTAACGGTTTACGATATTAGGGCCGAGGCCATGACGCCGCTGGCCGAGGCCGGCGCGAGTCTGGCCGACAGTATCGCCGACGTCGCCGCCGCGGACCTCGTCCACGTCACCGTGCTCGACGACGCTCAGGTGCGTCAGGTTGTTAGCGAACTGGCCGCCCACGCCAAGCCCGGCACCGTCATCGCGATTCATTCGACGATCAGCGACACCACCGCGGCGGAATTGGCTGACGAACTCAAGCAGCAGGAAATACACATCGTCGACGCGCCCGTCAGCGGCGGTGCGGCTGCCGCCGAGAAGGGCGAGCTCGCCACCATGGTCGGTGCCGAGCGCGACGTCTACGAGCGGATCAAGCCGGCGTTCAAGCGGTGGGCATCGCTCGTGATTCACGCCGGCGCCCCGGGCGCGGGGACGCGAATGAAGCTGGCCCGCAACATGTTGACGTTTACGTCGTATGCCGCGGCTTGCGAGGCCATGAAGCTGGCGGAGGCGGCCGGACTGGATCTGCAGGCGCTCGGCCGAGTGGTGCGGCACACCGACGCGCTCACCAGCGGGCCGGGTGCCATCATGGTCCGCGATGACATGAAAGCGCTTGAGCCAGAGCACTTTTTGTATCAGCCGTTTCTGCACACCCGCGGTCTCGGCGAGAAGGATCTGAGCCTGGCGCTGGCGCTGGGTGAGGCGGTATCGGTCGACCTCCCGCTGGCCCAGCTGGCCTACCAGCGGCTGGCCGACGGCCTCGGGGTACCGCACACAGAGAAAGAGACGTAAATGGACGAGCTACGAAGCAAGGGCCTCGAGAAAATGAACGAGGTCTACGGCTGGGAGATGCCCAACATCGAGGGCGACGCGTACTTCGACCTGACCGTCGATCACTTGTTCGGCAGCATCTGGACCCGACCGGGATTGTCGATGCGCGACAAGCGGATCATGACGTTGACGGCGGTCACCGCAGTCGGAAATCGCGACCTGGCCGAGATTCAAATCAACGCCGCACTGCTCAACGGGGAACTCTCCGAGACCGAACTCAAGGAGATGGCCGTCTTCCTCACCCACTATCTCGGCTTCCCGCTGGGTTCGGCGCTCAACGGCGCGGTCGACACCGTCGTGGCGAAGCGGAAGAAGGCCGCGGCTAAGGGCGCTGGCGAGGACAAGAAGGCCAACGTCGAAGGCGCGTTGAAGATGCACTCCGGTAAGGGCCTGGACTAGCCCGGCGACGATGCAGTGGGGGTACCCCCAGCCGCGTAGCGGCGAGGGGGACGCGAAGCGCGATCAGGAGGAGCCGGGCAAGTGACAGAAACACCACCCAACGCCGAACCCACCCAGCGACGCAAATAGTCGCGGAGGTTCTCATTGAGCCGGGGCGGCCGCCCTGGGTCGATGACGAACGACTGGATGATCCGCAGCAAGTGTTCGGCTAGCTCGGCCAGATCGTCGTCAGTCAAACCCGATGCGGCCCAATCGACGTCGAATCGTCGCAACATTGAGTCAGCGAATTGCAAGGCCACCTCCGACGTGACCTGCGCGGTGAACGTGTTACCGCGGTCGCGAGCGAGGAGTAGACCGATGTGCTTGTCGGTGGGTAGCCACTCGAGCGTGGTGGCGATTCCTTCGGTTACCGCTTCAGCGGGATCGGTGATTCCCGACAAGTGCGCCGCCAACCGGTCGAGGAAGTCGGTCGCCGCATGGGTGGCCGCTGCGAGTAGCAGGGCGTCGGTGCTGGGGAAATACCGGTAGACGGTTTGACGTGTGACACCCAGCGCGCGTGCCACGTCCGCGATGCTGATGTCGCCGCCGCGACTGTCGATGGCAGCGCTGGCTGCCGCCAGGATACGAGCGACGGCCTCGTCGTCGGTGGCCGGTGTTGCACCGGCCCACCCGTGAGTGCGCACGTCGGAATCCTATGTGGCGGCTACCCGTGGTAGGCGACTTGCAGGTCCTTGATGCCATTGATCCATCCCGACCGGAGTCGGCGGGGCTTTGTCACTGCGGCAATCTTGGGCAGCTGATCGGCGATCTCGTTGAATATCAGCTTGATCTCCATGCGAGCCAGGTTCGCGCCAATGCAGTAGTGCGCGCCGTTACCGCCGAATCCCAGGTGCGGATTGGGATCACGCAGAATGTTGAATTCGAAGGGTCGGTCGAAGACGTCGCCGTCGAAGTTAGCCGAGCTGTAGAACAGACCGGCCCGCTGGCCCTTTCGGATCGTGACACCGCCGACCTCGGCATCCTTGCGGGCGGTCCGCTGGAAACAGTGCACCGGCGTCGCCCAACGGACGATCTCGTCGGCGGCGGTCTCCGGGCGTTGGCGTTTGTACAGTTCCCACTGCTCGGGATACTCGGAAAAGGCACTGATGCCGTGCGTCATGGCGTTGCGGGTGGTCTCGTTCCCGGCGACGGCTAGCAAGATGACGAAAAACGCAAACTCGGTCTCACCCAGCGATTCGCCGTCGATGTCGGCCTCGACCAGTTTGGTGACGATGTCGTCGGCCGGACAACGACGACGCTCTTCGGCCATGTTGTAGGCGTAGCCCATCAGCTCGGCATGGGCGGTCATGGGATCGCTGTCGAAATCTGGATCATCGGTATTCATCACGGCGTTTGTCCAGGCGAACAGCTGTTCGCGGTCGGCCTCGGGCACCCCGATGAGGTCCGCGATCGCCAGCAGCGGCAACTTCATTGCGATGTCGTCGACGAAGTTGCCGGTGTCCTTCTCGGCCGCGGCCCGAACAATGTCACGCGCGGCGGATGCGAGTTTCTCCTCGAGCGAGGCTACCGATCGTGGTGTGAAGAGCCGGGAGACCAGCTTGCGCAGCCGGGTGTGCTCGGGCGGATCGTGATTGATCAACAAAGCCTTGGTGAGTTCCAGCTGCTCGGCGGTCACGCCCTCGGGCAACCGCATCACGACACCCTTCTCGTGGGTCGACCACAGCTCGTTGTCTCGGGATATCTCCTTGATGTCCTGGTGCCGGCTGATCACCCAATATCCGTCGTCGTCAAAGACATTGGTGCCGGCAGGCTGCTCGTTCCACCAGACCGGCGCGGTGTTGCGGAGCTCAGCGAATTCGGTGATCGGCACGCCGCGTTGCAGCACGTCGGGATCGGTGAAGTCGAAACCCGGCCCGAACGGGCAGACACTCGGTGTTGTCGTCACTTGCGGACACCTCCTATGGGTGATCTGAAGCACACCCTCCGCCGTCGACCATACACCTAACTGTCAAGTGTATGGCCGCGTCATTCCTGGCGGTCCCCTCGCCGAGACCGATAGGGTGACGTTCGTGCGCGTCCTGGTGATCGGTTCCGGTGCCCGCGAACATGCCTTGCTGTTGGCGCTGCGCGACGATCCCCAGGTCGAAGCGCTGGCCATCGCACCCGGCAACGCCGGAACCGCGTTGATAGCCGACCAGCACCAGGTCGACATCACCTCCGGCGATGACGTCGTCGCGTTGGCCCACCAGGTCCGTGCCGACCTGGTGGTCATCGGTCCCGAAGTCCCCCTGGTACTCGGAGTGGCCGATGCCGTGCGCGATGCCGGTATCGCCTGCTTCGGGCCCAGCAAGGCAGCGGCGCAGATCGAAGGTTCCAAAGCCTTCGCCAAAGATGTGATGGCGGCGGCCGGTGTCCGTACCGCGTCGAGCGAGATCGTCGACAGCCCAGCGCGTTTGGACGCAGCGCTGGACCGATTCGGACCGGCCGTCGGCGACCAGGCTTGGGTAGTGAAAGACGACCGGCTGGCCGCCGGGAAGGGTGTGACGGTCACCCAGAGTCGCGACGCCGCGCGTGCTCATGCCGCGGGCCTGCTCGAGTCTGGGCACCCGGTGCTGTTGGAGTCCTATCTTGACGGTCCCGAAGTGTCGCTGTTCTGCGTCGTCGACGGCGAGACCGTCGTGCCACTGCTGGCCGCACAGGACTTCAAGCGGGTCGGCGACGGTGACACCGGCCCCAACACCGGCGGCATGGGCGCCTATGCGCCGGTACCGTGGTTGCCCTCAGACGTCTACCAGACGATGGTTAGCGACATCGTGAAACCCGTTGCAGCAGAGCTGGTCCGACGCGGCAGCCCATTTTCCGGGTTGCTCTACGCCGGTCTGGCGGTTACGTCCAACGGGCCCGCGGTGATCGAATTCAACTGCCGGTTCGGCG
>Ga0210398_10001890_pt1 | contig 20931 bp, 21 predicted proteins | sample IncBWC4OmetaG_FD_161047 | JGI IMG/M metagenome (GOLD analysis project Ga0210398, IMG submission 161047) | Forest soil microbial communities from Barre Woods Harvard Forest LTER site, Petersham, Massachusetts, United States - Inc-BW-C-4-O | ecosystem: Environmental > Terrestrial > Soil >...
TCTTCACCTGCTGGCGCAGCACCAGGTCGAGGCCGTGTGCGACGTCCGGTCTGTGCCCTACAGCCGGCACAACCCCCAGTTCAATCGTGAGCCCCTGAAGGCGGCCCTCCGCGCAGCCGGCATCGCCTATGTCTTCCTCGGCAAGGAGCTTGGTGCGCGCAGTGAAAATCCGGCCTGTTACATTAATGGCAAGGTGCAGTACAACTATCTCATCGACGAGCCCCAGTTCCAGGAAGGACTGAAGAGAGTCCGCAAAGGAATGGAAACCTTTCGAGTTGCTCTGATGTGCGCGGAGCGCGATCCACTGACCTGCCACCGCACCATCCTAGTCTGCCGGGAGCTTCGATCGCCGGACCTGAGCATCCACCACATCCTGGCAGACGGCCGAATTGAAACGAATGAAGCGGCGGAGCAACGGCTGATGGCGATGGCCAATGTTCGGCCGGACATGCTCGTCCACGAACAGGGCTGCATCGAGCAAGCCTACGACGTCCAGGCGAGCCAGATTGCCTACGTGATTCCGGCACAGAACTCAGAGTCCACGCGCGGCAAGTTGCCCGATGAAGCTTTTCACGATCGGCTTCACCCATAAGAAGGCGCAAGCCTTCTTCGAGAAACTTCGCAACGCCGGCGTTAAGCGAGTCATCGACGTCCGTCTGAACAACGTTTCTCAGCTGGCGGGCTTCTCCAAAAAGGACGACCTGAAATATTTCCTGCACGCTATCGCCGGCATCGACTACGTCCATATGCCGGACCTTGCGCCCACTCAGGAACTTCTGGACACTTACAAGAAGCAAAAAGGCGATTGGTCCGCCTACGAAAGGGACTTTCTCGGGCTCATGCGACAACGCCGCATCGAATCCACCGTCCCCAAAAACCTTCTCGAAGAGGGCTGCCTCCTGTGTAGCGAGGACAAGCCCCACCACTGCCACAGACGCCTCGTCGCCCAGTACCTTCAGGAGCACTGGGGCGGGATCGAAGTCCAGCACATCGTTTAAGCGGTGGGCAAAAATGAGAGCTTCGAGCTCCCAGGTATGCGCGATGAATGCGCTATTTGCTATTGTCAGGGCACCCGTCGAGGGGAAGATTCTGAGGTATAGAAACGGTCTTCGAGATCTATCGCCTGCTAATGCTGCCAAGCAACGCTTTTTGTCGTACACGCCGACGGACCTGTGGCTATTGCCGCCGGTAAATTCCTCATGCCCCAATGAGTTAAGACGTCAGGAGATTATCGAGTGGGAGTGATCCACCCGCAGCTCGATATCATTCGGTGCGACATACGCTTCACCAGTTAGTGAAGCGTATGGGATTATCGCCGAAAGAGGGGCAATGACTTCAACTGTGCTCTTCTGAAGCTACGGACCATCATCATGGTCAACTCGTTCTTCCGGAATAGCCAAGTAGGCGTGAAATTCCCCCGAGGCGGTCAGGGCCAAACCTGCGATCTCGCGGTGGGAATTAACAGAGCACGCCGTCAACAACACCAATGATGACTTGGCGGGGACGAGCGCGTTGAGGTCCATCATCACGCCGTCCTGCCAGAGAAATGCGTGAGGGTTGAAGCTCTGATCGAGCGAAATGCCGACGACGTCGCCGCGCTCATTGATAGCAGCGGCGCTGCTGGCCACATCCCCCGGAAGCGTACCAAGGTCCTTCATGCGGGCGGCGTTCGTCCACAAAAATGCATGAAACGTTGCATCCCCGGCGAGATCCGAGCTGCCGACTACTTGGCCACGGTCGTTGATGGCCCACGCCAGGTTTCCTCCCGCTTGACCAGTGGTTCCGCCTAGATTCCCGAGGTCGACGGCCTTGCCGTCGTCCCAGAGTAAGGCGTGAACCGGCAGCAAGTTGAGTAGGGTGTTGGAATTGAAGGCGGCGCAAGTCCCCGACGCCCCCACCGTTTGGCCGTTCCGGTTTGCTGATAATGCGACGCCGTCGGGGTCGCCGGCAATGGTCGGCAGCTCATTGATATTGCCGTTGATCCACACCACGGGCTTGAATTCGAATATCTGTGGCGTCGGGCAGTGTTTGTCGGGCTGAGTGTTCTCCGCAAACCCGGACACGACGCCTGAGTCGTTGATCTGATTGGCTACGCCGCTGTCGCCACCGAGCGTCGCCAATGATGTCATCACGCCGCGCTCCCACAGGAAGGGAGCACAAGTGTGATGTGTCCCGAAACCACAAAAGTCCTCGTTAGCGGGATTTGCGGTGGGTTCTTCCGCTTCGCCGACTGCTTGATCAATCGCGTTGATGCCGAACACCATGCTGTTGGCGCCGCCCAAGGTTCCGAGGTCGACAATGAATCCGCGCGACCAAAGCGCAGCATGCTGCGTATTATTGGACAGGGTCGCCGAGCCTCCCACCAGACGACGATTATTCATCGAAAAAGGCTGGCTTGCAGCGCTGCCCTGCAAGGATCCGAGGTCGATGACCTTGTAACGCGGGAAATTGGACTTCTGGTCGTCGGTACCAGTCCGCGGCTGTGCGAACAGCGAATTTGGCGCCGACAGCGAGCAAATCAAGCTCACCGCGGCGATGGACATGACTATTTTCGATCGCATCACATTCTCCTTCAAATACTGGTTGATTCTTCGAGGCATCAACACCATGCGAGGCGAGCTACCGGGAGGGCAATGGAGGCGAGGTGGAGACTTATGGAATTATATGTATTGCTAAGACGTTGAACCCGCTCGAAATTATCAACGTCCTCGCGGAGCGGGGCATGTAGAATTGACCTGGCTTCGGGGGTGCTATAGCTGTGGCTGCAGATCTTGTTCGGTTTGGCGAATATGAACTTGACCTGCGCGGCTACCAACTGCGCCGCTCGGGCCGCGTGCTGAAGCTGGAAAGGTTCCCGATGGAAGTCTTGTTCTTGCTGATAGAGCGCCGCGGCGAAATCGTGTCCCGGGAGGAGATTGTCGAGAAGCTTTGGGACAAGAAACCTTTCCTTGATACCGATAGCGCCATCAATACCGCGATCCGCAAGATTCGCCAATCGCTAAAGGACGATGTAGAACGACCCCGCTTTGTGCAAACCGTGACTCGGCGAGGTTATCGGTTCATGGCCCCGGTAGTCGAGATTGCCGATACTCCGATCGACAGCGGTATCGTGCAGTCGCCGGACCCTGTGGCCGTCGTCATCACTGCCGAGACTTTTGCCGACAACGATAAGGGAAAGCGCTTGCGAATCATCGCTGCCGCTGTCGTCGGCATGCTGTTGGTGGCCCTCACCGCTTACCTATCTCTCCATCGCCCATCAAAGCTCACCGACAAGGACACGATCGTTCTTGCCGATTTTGCCAACACGACGGGAGACCCGGTTTTTGACTTGACGCTGCGGCAAGGCATCGCCGTGCAGCTCGATCAATCGCCATTCTTAAGCCTCATCTCAGAGGCGCGCATCCATCGGATCCTTGGGTTGATGGGCCAGCCGCCGGACGCACCACTCACGCCTGAAATTGCCCGGGAGATCTGCGAGCGTACCGCAAGTCGGGCAGTGCTTGACGGCTCGATCTCAAGTCTCGGCAGTCGCTATGTCCTGGGATTGCGAGCCAAGAACTGCAGTACCGGGGAAATTCTTGCCGAGGAGCAAGTGCAAGCGACCAGAAAAGAAGACGTGTTGAATGCCATGACTCAAATTGCCAGTAACTTTCGGACCCGTGTCGGCGAATCAATCGCGACGGTTGCCGAGCACAATACGCCGCTCGCCGAAGCCACGACGTCGTCGCTTGATGCGCTGAAGGCTTACAGCATGGGATTGGCGTTAGTGTCAGCAAAGGGTGAGGCAGCGGCCGCACCGTTTTTCGAGCGGGCTACGGAGCTCGATGCCGAATTCGCCATGGCATACGCGCGTCTCGGGCTCATGTATGGACACACGGGTGAATCGGCCCTGTCCGCAGAAAACACCCGCAAAGCATACAACCTGCGGAATCGTGCGAGCGATGAGGAGAAGTTCTTTATTACCGCTTCATTTGATTTGCGCGTCACCGGAAATATTGAAAAGGCGACGGAAACCTGCGAGGCATGGGCGCAGGCGTATCCGCGCGAAGTACTGCCACATGCGTTTCTGGCGGGGTTCATATATGTCGCGCCGGGGCGTTATGCAAAAGCGATCGAAGAGGCGCAAAAGGTGCTTGCCCTCGATCCTGATTTCACCACCGGGTACAGCCTCCTTGCCGCGAACTATGTCGACGTCGATCGCCTAAGGGAGGCGGAAGACACGATCCGGCGAGCCGCCGCTCGCAAATTGGAGATCGTCGACTTCATTCTCCAGCGTTACGACATCGCATTTCTCAAGGATGACAAGTTGGCGATGGAACGCGAGGAAAAGTTGGCGTTGGGGAATTCGGGGACGGAGGACTGGACCGTCGACCATAAGGCATTCGCCTTGGCCTATACCGGCCACCTCCGGGAGGCGCGTACCATGTCACAGCGCGCCGTGGACTTGACACAGCAAGCAGACCATCGGGAGAGAGCGGCACTCTTCGAGACAGGGAGAGCGGTTTGGGAAGCGTTCTTCGGCAATGCGACAGCGGCGCGTCAGAGCGCTAGCACTGCGCTTGCGCTGTCGAACGACCGGGAGGTTGAATACGGATCGGCGCTGGCTCTGGCGATCTCGGGCGATTCCTTCCGATCGCAAACTCTTGCAGCGGATCTCGAGGCTCGTTTCCCGGAGGATAGCTCCGTCAAATTCAGTTACTTGCCGACCATTCGAGCACTTCTGGCATTGAATGATGGCGAACCTGAACAGGCCGTCGAGCGGTTGAGAACTGCGATTCCATATGAGTTAGGCTCGCAGCTGAGTACCATCCATGGGAACTTCGGTGCCCTTTATCCTGTTTACGTACGCGGTGAAGTACGCCTTGCATTGCATCAGGCAGTCGAAGCCGCCGCCGAGTTCCAAAAAATCCTCGACCATCCGGGAATCGTTGTGAGCGATCCAGTTGGTGCAATGGCCATACTTCAATTGGCCAGAGCGGACGTGTTGTCGGGGGACAGAGTGAAGGGAAAAGCTGCTTATCAAAAGTTCCTCGCACTGTGGAAAGACGCCGACCCGGAGGTGCCCGTTTTCATCCAAGCAAAGGCGGAGTACGCCATGCTCCAGGCTGCGACTTGAGCAATCAAGCGTTTCACGACGGCCATTCCAAGCAAACTCACGACTCCGCAGGCGTTGCTTTCAGATGCTGCTGGGAGAAGCCAAGAATTTTCAAGCGATTGCGAGAGCTGGGAACAACTGAATGGGAGTAAGGAGCGACGATGCGAAGAATCCCGATGTTAAGAGATGACGTAGGCAAGGGCGGCGGTGGGCGCAAGGAACCCAAGAACGTACTCGGCGACAGACTGGAAGTCTGCTCCTTGAACCCAATGACGGGATTCTTGCGCGATGGTTGCTGCGACACCAGCCGCGAGGACATCGGCAGTCACACTGTGTGCGCGGTGATGACCAAGGATTTTCTCGAGTTCTCCAAGTCCAGCGGCAATGATCTCTCGACGCCGATGCCGGAATTCGGATTTCCGGGACTGAAGCCCGGTGATCGCTGGTGTCTGTGCGCACCACGCTGGCAGGAAGCGTTGCAAGCGGGGCGGGCACCGCGGGCGGTCTTGCGCGCTACGCATGAAGGCGCGCTGAGCTACTGCTCGCTCGCGGACCTCAAGCGCTTGGCAGTCGATCTCGATTAGCGCGCCACGCCCGCGGTTCTGGCGTCGCATTTTGTCAATCCCGCCACTTTCCAAACAGGATCGGCTCCAACGATGAAGCCGATTTTGTGAGAACAACCCTGGCCGGTATTTCGAGCTCGGTCAGCGCGCGATCCGCCGGGAAGCGATAGGCGCCGATAAGCACGTTGGGCTGCACAGCATTTACAATCGCTCCGAGGTACTGTGTCACGTTCAAGCAGTCCCGTGAATTCTCGCTCGTGATGACGTTCGAAAATCCGGCATATTTTGCGAAGCACGCAAGCGAGCGGACAATCAATTGCATGTCGCCGGCATTGGCCGTATGGTGCTTTTTCTAACAAGCTGTACTCGCAGATCTACATGCGATGGAGAATATTGTCGTGACCCAACTAATCTATCGCGCGGCATTCGTTTGTCTTATCCCTCTTTTGCTTGTGACGCTGCCTGCCGCGGCCGCGGTTCAGCCCAATGAGGCCAGCCTGCGTGCCGCCGACGCCGAGGAATTGCGAATAGTGCTCGGCGGCGATGCCGCGGCCATGCGGTCCTTGACGCACCCGAATTACATCGTCAATAGTCCGGTGAACCAAGTCGTTCGAAAAGATCAGCTCATCAAGCTGCTGTCGGAAGGGAAAATAGCCAGCGAGGCAATCGAACGCACTATTGAGGCCACCGCGATTAGGGGAAACGTGGGAATTGTGATGGGACGCGAAACCATAAAACCAAAGCCAAATAGTGAACTGGGCCTAGCTCATGACGTGAAGACTCTGGAAAGGCGCTTTACGAACGTGTTTGTGTTCGAACAAGGCAAATGGCGCTTATTGGCAAGACAGTCGACGGTCATCCAAGCGAGCCCATAGTGGTCCTGCGGCGCGCCCTAGAACGATGTCCAAACGAGCGTTGAAAATAAGCGTCGCGAGCATCGCCGCGATCGCCATCTTGATCATCGGCCTCTACGCACTAATCCGCTCGGAGGGCTCGAGTGCCCGAGAGGATGCACCGGCGCTCGAGGCGAATGTTGCGCAGTGGCTCCTGCATTACACCGTCCCAGCCAATTTTATAGCAATGAAAAATCCACTCGATGTGGCGGCCGCAAGTGCTGATGTCGAGGCGGGTCACGAGGTGTACACCAAGAAGTGCGAAATTTGCCACGCCTATGACGGCGGCGGCAGGACCGAGATCGGCAGCGGCCAGTATCCGCGGCCTCCAGATTTACGCAGCGCTGATGTACAACGAATGAGCGATGGCGAGCTGTTTTATCATCTCAAGAACGGCATCCGCCACACGGGCATGCCGGCGTGGACACTTCCCGACCGAAAGCTCTGGCAGCTGAGCGCGTACCTGCGGCACCTACCCCGGCTCGCTGCACCGTCGCCACAGATGGGTGCAGGGCAACCGCCGACCTCTGGCGCGGCGCATTACGTGGGCTCAGCGGCCTGCAAAGACTGTCACACCGCAATTTACGACCGCTGGAAGATGACTCGGATGGCGAACGTCGTACAAGACCCACACACCCATCCGGAAGCGATCATTCCAGATCTTTCAAAGCCGGATCCACTGCTGACTTTCTCCAAAGACGAAATCGCACTGACCTACGGCAGCAAGTGGAAGCAGCGCTATTTTAAAAAGATTGGCGACGACTTTTTTGTGTATCCCGCGCAGTGGGACGTCACCCACAAGCTCTGGCGACCGTACCTCGTCAAGAACGGCATGGATTGGTGGGCGCCGTTCTACCCCGGCGACAACATGCAAAGGCCAACCGGGCCGCTCTGCGACGGGTGTCACTCGGTCAATTACGATATCGACACCAAGAAAGTCACGGAGTGGAACGTTGGCTGCGAGAAATGCCACGGCCCCGGCAGCGATCACGTCGAACATCGAGGCAAGCCGAATATCATTAATCCCGCCAAACTCGACTATGTGCAAAGCAACGACACCTGCATACAATGCCACTCGCAGGGTCAGCCGCTCACGAATCCGATCAAAGACAAATACTATGATTGGCCGGTAGGCTTTCACATGGGAAAACGATTGGTCGATTACTGGAAACTTGAGGACCACAAGTTGGGCGAACTGTCATTTACGCATTTCCCCGACGGAACGGCGCATAAGAACCGCATGCAGGGCAATGATTTCGTGCAGAGCTTGATGTACACGCGAGGCGTCACGTGCGCGAATTGCCATGATCCGCATGGTTCCGACAACGAGGCCATGCTGATAAAGCCGATCAAGGAGGTCTGCAACACATGTCATGGACCTAATACGCAAAATGGACCGCATACACCGACAGTCGAGGCGCACACCCATCATGCGCCGGGTAGCGCCGGAAGCGAGTGCGTCGCATGCCACATGCCAAAAATTGAGCAAACAATCGCTGACGTCAATGTGCGTGCGCATACCTTCAAGTTCATCACGCCGGCTGAAAGCGATGCGTTGAAGATTCCAAACGCCTGCAACCTGTGCCACACAGATAAGACAACGGCCTGGGCGAGCGACGCGTTGAAGGGCTGGCAGGACCGGTCACCCTGGCGCATGGCGGCACAGGCGCCGATGCCATAACGGCAAATTGTGAACAATCTAGCCGGAAAAACTGTCCTCGGATTCACGCAACTCATCGCCGTCCTTGGGATACTTCTTTTTGCTCCCGCATGGACGCTCGACTACTGGCAGGCGTGGGTGTACTGGTTCGTCTTTGCCGGATCATGCGCGTTGATTACCGCATATTTATGGAACAACGATCCGAAGCTCCTCGAACGGCGAATCAACGCGGGTCCCAGAGCCGAGAATGAAAAAAACCAAAAGTTGATACAACTTCTGGCGACCTTCATATTCATTGGCGCAATGATTCTGCCTTCGCTCGATCATCGCTTTTCATGGTCGGCGGTTCCGCTGCCGGTGGTGGTCGCGGGCGATGTTTTGGCGGCGCTCGGATTTCTAATCGTCTTCTTGGTCTTCAAGGAGAATACATTTACGGGAGCAACGATTGCGGTCACCGTTGACCAAAAAGTTATTTCGACTGGGCCGTACGCAATCGTTCGTCATCCCATGTATTCAGGGGCGCTAATCATGCTCTTGGGTACGCCACTTGCACTCGGATCATGGTGGGGACTCCTGATGTTTATTCCGATGGCCTTCATCATTGCGTGGCGAGCCGGCGAGGAGGAGCGGTTTCTTTTGAATGGTCTGTCCGGCTACAAGGAATACTGTCAGACAGTTCGATATCGTCTGGTGCCTTTTGCCTGGTAGCTGCCAGCACGTCCCTTGGCGACGTCCGGGTCCGCTTCCCGCCCCGGGGCCTGCCAGGCTCGGTAAGTGAGCGTATAATTATAGGTTCGGCTTTGAGATTACGGCGCCGTAGCTGCGGACCGTTTTGTCCCCCTTAAGAAACGAGGATCTTTATGTCGCTTCGAATCAATGACACGGCGCCGAACTTCAAGGCGCAAACCACGCAAGGCCCCATCGACTTTCACCAGTGGATCGGCGACAAGTGGGCGATATTGTTTTCGCATCCCAAGGACTTCACTCCCGTGTGCACGACCGAGTTGGGCTACATGGCAAAGATCGAACCGGAGTTCACGAAGCGCAATGCCAAGCTAATCGGCCTGTCCATCGATCCGGTGGAAAGTCATAAGGGCTGGGTTAAGGACATTGAAGAGACCCAAGGCGCCACCGTCAAGTATCCGATGATCGCGGATACCGATCTGGCCGTCGCCAAGCTCTACAACATGCTGCCGGCCGAAGAGTCGGGCGGCGCTGCGGGCCGCACGGCTGCGACCAATGCCACGGTGCGTTCCGTGTTCATCATCGGTCCCGATAAGAAAATCAAATTGATGTTGACCTACCCGATGACGACGGGGCGAAATTTCGATGAGATCGTGCGCGCCCTCGATTCGATTCAATTGACCGCGAAGCACAAGGTTGCAACGCCGGCGAATTGGAAGCAAGGCGAGGACGTGATCATCTCCGGATCCGTGAGTGATGAGGATGCCAAGAAGATCTATCCGGCCGGATGGAAGGCGCCTAAGCCGTATTTGCGCATCGTTAAGCAGCCGCACTGATCATTCGAGGGTTCTATGGAGGGGAAGCTCAGCAACGGAGTGCCGCAGTTCGCGACGGCCGAATATTCCGCCCAACCCGGTGCCGCGCTCTGCAAGTCATGCGGCAAATCGATAACCGGTGCCTACTACCGCGTGAATGGCGCGCCCGTCTGTGGGACCTGTGCCCAGCGCATCAAAGATCAGATGCCGGTTGACTCGCATTCAGCGTTTTTGCGTGGGATCTGCTTCGGGCTGGGCGGTGCGATCTTGGGTCTGGCGCTGTATGTCGGGTTCGCCCTCGCCACGGGCTGGATAGTCGGCTTTGTCTCGCTCGCCGTTGGCTTTATCGTCGGTAAAGCCATCGCCTTTGGATCGGGCGGTGTGGGCGGCCGGCGGTATCAAGTCGCAGCGGCTCTACTGACATACATGGCTGTATCCCTGGCTGCGGTGCCCATTGCGATATCCCAGCAAATGAAGCAGAAAAGCGCTCAACAGCAGGCACAGGCGAGCGATCCCGCAACCGCCGCCGCCCAGCCGAAGATGCACCCCCTTAAAGCGCTCGGCGTGCTGACCCTTATTGGGCTGGCGTCTCCGTTTCTCGATCTTGCCAATCCCGCGCACGGTCTCATCGGTTTGATCATTTTGTTCGTCGGCATCCGGATCGCCTGGAGGCTCACCGCCGGCAGGGCGGTGAACATTGTGGGTCCCATCAATGACCCTGCGCCGGCGATGCCCGGGTGAATCAGGAGTGCCCTCGATGCAAAAGCCATTTGGCGTCCGAGGCGTTGGTATGCGGGACTTGTCATGCGTTGGTCCACTCGGCGATGCTCGAACAGCTCTCGGGCAGCGCGCGGCTGCACGAAGAACTCCACGAGTATGTCGAGGCCCGCAGCGATTGGGTGAAGGCTCTCGCGCTGTTGCCGCCGGATTCATCGCAGGCAGAGTGGATCAGCGGCAATCTCAAACGGCTGGAGACATTCGCCGGCGCTGCGCCCGCTACTGATCGGCACGCGTGGGCCCGGAAGTTCGGACCATTCGCGCCGCTGATTATTCTGCTGGCCAACGGCAAATTCCTGCTGGCGCTGTTCAAGTTTAAATTCCTGCTCAGCCTCGGAGCCTTCGTGGCGTTCTATTGGGCGCTGTATGGCGCGCGTTTCGGCATTGGCTTTGCGATTTTGATTTTGGTGCACGAGATGGGCCACTTCATCGAGATCAAGCGGCGCGGTTTGCCTGCGGAAATGCCGGTCTTTCTTCCGGGTCTCGGTGCCTATGTCCGCTGGACGGCACTTGGCGTGTCCACGCAGACGCGGGCCCTCGTGAGCCTTGCCGGTCCCATGGCGGGTTGTCTTGGTGCTGCGGTGTGCGCGCTCGTATGGATAACGACGGGCGACGCGTTATGGATCGGTTTGGCCTCGCTGTCTGCGATGCTCAATGTGCTGAATCTCATTCCCATTTGGGTACTCGATGGATCACAGGCCATTATTGCGCTCAATAAGACCGAACGCATCGTCTTGTCGGGAGCTGCGGTGCTACTGGCAGCGTATTTTTCGCAACCGCTGTTTCTTCTCGTGGCAGCTGGTGCCGCCTACCGACTTTTCACCAAGGATATTCCGCAAGCGCCCAGCCATGCCGCCATGGCGTACTACCTGATCGTGCTCACGGGGCTAGGCTATCTCATCACGCTGGCGCCGTCGCCCGCTGCCTCCCGATGATTTGCCCACGCACAATCGACTGCAACACGGCGGCGTGATTGATCTTCGGGTCATGAGCGCCGTAGAGTAGCGTGACGCGCTTGCGCCGTGCGAGCCTGCGTAGCTCGTCAACCGCCGGATTCCGGGTCAACTCCTTCTTGTAGCGGCGGCTGAATTCGCTAAATCGTTCCGGCCTGTGGCCGAACCAAACCCGTAATTTCGGGCTTGGTGCGATCTCCTTCATCCAAAACGCGAGTTTCGCGCGCGCCTTACTGACGCCTCTCGGCCAAAGCCGATCCACCAGGATCCGAGTACCGTCCGCAGCTACCGCTGGCTCGTAAATTCGCTTTATTGTCACTGCCACGCAAATCCACCCTTCGCCGAGCAGCCCTCCGAACAGATTGCGACTTGCTTGGCTACTCCGCTAGATTGACGCCCGAACCACCCATATCCTTGGGCATGTCTTTGAACTTCGGCTTGCCATCGCGAATGGGCAACACCGTTTCCTGGTAGTGCACATGCACACCCGGCTCGAATTTCATCTTAGGCAACATCGCCGCGTAGATGTCCACGAGTCCCATCGTGGGGTGGTCAGTAAACAGATGACCGCCGCATTTCTTGCACCACTTGCGGAAACTGATGGGAGTCTTGCTAAAGGTCCCAATGCTGCCCGCGCCGTGGGTCACCTTCAATGATTGTGGGTTCCATAGCGTAAAGGCATTCACCGGACCCGCAGACCAGTGGCGGCACGACTCACAGTGGCAATAACCCATTCCGGCGGGCTCGCCGGAAACTTCGAACTGCACCTCACCGCAAAAACAGCTGCCCTTGTGGATCTTCTCGTTACCCATGTTGCATCTCCCCGTATATCGATCGAGTTTCGATAGTCGCCATTCTACTCGGCCGCAAGCGTGGGATGCGAATTACATCGGCCCGGGCTGCTATCATCGCAAACTGAAAAATGTGTCGAGGGCTCAAGTGTCTGAACCTCAAGCCAACCGTCATGCGCTCGTTTTCATTTTCATCACAATGCTGGTCGATACCATTGGCCTCGGCATCATCATTCCAGTTACCCCCAAGCTAATAACACAGCTGACCGGAGAGGGCATGAGCGAGGCCGCCCGCTGGGGCGGTTGGCTGTTCTTCGTATTTGCACTCATGCAGTTCTTCTGTGCACCCGCGATCGGTAATCTTAGCGATCGTTTCGGACGGCGTCCGGTCTTAATTGCCTCATTGGCGATGCTCGGTGTCGACTACCTCATTACTGCCCTGGCACCGACTATCTTCTGGCTGTTTGTCGCCAGATTTTTATCGGGCATCGCAGGGGCCGCTTATCCAACCGCGAATGCCTACATTGCGGATGTCAGTCCGCCGGAAAAGCGTGCTGCAAATTTTGGTTTAGTCGGCGCCGCATTTGGAATCGGTTTTGTCATCGGCCCCGCCGTCGGCGGCGTGCTCGGTCAATACGGCGCGCGGTTGCCCTTCTATGTTTCCTCGGGCATCGCGTTTTGCAATGCTCTCTACGGATTCTTCGTCTTGAAAGAATCGCTCCCCGTGGAAAGCCGCCGCAAATTCGAACTGTGGCGCGCCAATCCGATCGGCGCTCTGCTCGTACTGCGTCGCTTTCCTGCAATGCTGGGTTTGTTTGGAGTGGTCGTGCTCATGCGCTTGGCCCACGACGCCAATCCAGTCATTTGGACCTACTACACGATACTCAAATTCAACTGGTCCCCCGCGCAAGTGGGCTACTCGTTGATGGTGGTGGGCGCAATGTTGGCCTTGGTATTCAGCTTCTTGACTCGGCTCACCGTTCCGCGAATCGGCGAGACTCGGACGGTTTACTTGGGATTAGCTTGTGGCACGATCGGATTTATGGGCTACGCGTTCGCCGCGCACGGGTGGGAACTTTACGCCTGGATGGCGGTGTGGGTTTTGATGGGTTTGAGCGGACCGTCGCTCAACGCCATCATGTCAAGACAAGTGGGGCCTTCGGAGCAGGGCGAGTTGCAAGGCGCACTTGCGAGCCTCGGCAGCCTTACCTCGGTGGCTGCACCGCCGCTTCTTTCGAATTTATTCGGCTACTTTACCAGCGCCGAGGCGCCGATTTATTTTCCCGGAGCAGCGTTCTTTGCTGCCAGCGTATTCCTCGCGGTGTCGGCCTTGGTGTTCGCGTGGACCCGAAAACAACCCCGAACCACCGCGGCATAAACTCAGCATCGCCGTCAGTTTTTGACGTCGACGCCAAAGCGCGCCATTCGGCTCACCAATTCCGGCGGAATCTCGGTTGCGCGCCCGGTTTCGGCCGAAATGAACACCAATACTTGCTTTACGCTCATACGCAATTCGCCATGATGGGAGGCCTCAATGCGAACTTCGCAGGACGTGCGGCCCATTTTCACCGTCCACAAATTGAACGTCAGTCGATCCCCAAAGCGCGTCGGCTTGGGAAAATCGACGGTGAAATGCACCGATGGCGTCAAAATCTGTTTGTGATGAAATAATCCTGGCGCACTTGCGGCGAGTCCGTCTTCGAACCAGTCTTCGACGAAATCGCTGATCATTTCGAAATAGCGCGGATAAAAGACCCAGCCGGCGGCGTCGCAATGTCCGAAACGTACGAGAATTTCACGCTGAAACGCCGACATGCCTCACCCCCAGCCGCCCATTCCTGTCCTCAGTATAGATTATGGCTAAGCCATCTAGATAAGGGATGCGTGCGGCAACACGAATGGTGATTTGCCGAGTAAGATCTCTCTGGCGCGAATTTGGCCGCAGCACGGTTGTAGAACAAGATCAGGTGCCCAGTGCAAATATTTCAATTCGCAGGATCCGCCGCGGCGATCACGGGAGCCGCGAGCGGCATTGGGCGCGCCCTGGCGCTCGAGCTGGCTGCTCGCGGGTGTGATCTGGCGCTCGCCGACCTAGACCCTGCAGGTCTCGAGACGGTGGCAAGTGAAATTACTGCGGCGCATCCGCGCCGGGTCACCACCCGTATCGTCGATGTTGCAGACCCTGTGCAGATTCAAGATTTCGCCGCCGCCGCGATTGCAGATTTTCCGTCTCTCAATCTGCTCTTCAATAATGCGGGTGTCGCATTGCTCGGTCAATTCGACGAATTCGATCAGACGCAAATGGCATGGCTGATGGACATTAATTTTTGGGGTGTGGTGCGCGGCACGCGCGCCTTCCTTGGGCATCTTCAAAGCCGCCAGCAGGCGCATATCGTCAATATTTCGAGCATCTTTGGGATAATCGCCCCCGCCGGGCAGTCTGCCTATGCCGCATCGAAGTTCGCGGTGCGCGGATTCTCGGAGGCGTTGCGGCACGAGCTCGCCGCGAACAAGAGCACCGTGAGGCTTTCAGTGGTTCACCCCGGCGGCGTGAAGACCAACATTGCGCGCAAGGCGCGGACCGGGACTCAATTGCGGGAAAGCGTGAGTATGAACGAAGTCGGGGACCGTTTCGAGCGAGTGGCGCGCACCACGCCTACCGCGGCTGCGCGACGCATAATTCGAGGCATTGAACGCAATGAGCCGCGCATCCTTATCGGCGGCGACGCCAGAATGTTGGACATTATTCAGCGCCTCAAGCCGGCTGGTTACTGGGGCCTTCTATCGCGCATTTTCGACCGGATGACCGTTTAATAGGGCCGATTCCTGTTACGGAAGCTGCAATTCCGACAGCAGTTCCTTTGCGCCGTATACCTTCTCGAGCGCCTCACGTATGATCGCCGGGTGCACGGCGATGGCGCGGTTATTCTCGGCATTGAACCAGTAGCGGCCGGCGATCGAGTGAATGTTGCCGTCGAACATGAGCCCGACGATTTTCCCGTCGACATCGATCAGGGGGCTTCCGGAGTTTCCGCCGACGATATCGTTGCTGGTGGAAATACAAAATGGCGTGCGCATGTCCAGTTGGGCTTTCATGCGCATCCAGCTCTCCGGAATCTTGAATGGCGTTGCGCCCGTGGCGCGTTCAAATGCGCGCTCAAGGTAGGTAAACGGTTGTACGCTCGCGCCGTTTTCCACCCATCCTTGCACCGTGCCGTAGTTGAGGCGCGGGGTAAAGGTCGCATCGGGATACGTATTCGTGCCATAGGCTTTGAAGCGAGCGGCCGCAATTTTCTCCGACGCCCTGGCGATAGGCGCTTCTACTTCATCTTCGTATTGCCGGCGTATGGCGCGAGCTTCGAGATCGATAGAGCGCGCCAATACGATCATGGGGTCGTGAGAGGCGTCAACCGCGGGCTTACCGCCTTGCCAGAGGCGTTTGCGAAAATTGGCGTCGTTCATTTCGGTTTCGGCAATGAGCCGCGTCGCCAAGGCGTCCGGCGACTCCTTGCTCATTAATCTCTGTACCACAGGGTGGTCGGGCCCCAACCATTCGCGCATGCGTTCAAGCGAGAACGACAGAGTCAATTGTTCGAACTCAGGATAAACCGGAACCTGTGCGAAGAGGTCCTGCTGCATTCGCGGCAGTTCGGCATCGGTAAATTCTCGCAGGCGGTCCTTGTTAGGCTTCAAGCGTTCATCGGCCGCCCTGAGCAACAGGCGTGCATCGCGAAATAGCGCGCTGCTGAAGCCCGCCGCATTTTCGACAAAAATGTAAGGCAGGTAGAGTGCCCGTTCACGGCTCGAAGCCGCCGCGATTTCCTGCCAGGGATCAGGTCCGCTGATTTCGGCGACAGCTCGCAATGCTTGCTCCGCCTTGGACTTCTGTTCTAAAAGCGCATCGTCATTGAGCGCATCAAGCTCCTTGCGGCGCACTTTGATGCCATTCTGCAGACTATTTAACGGCGCCAGCGTTATGCGTTCATCCCCGAGATTATTCTTGCCGAATTGTATATAGCGTCCGCGCAACTCGGATGCCCGCAGCAAGGTGATTGGCAAGGACACATCGCGGTCGAACTCCAGTTGTGAACGGGTTTGCAACCGTGCCGTCGCGCCGGGATCGCCTGAGACAAATACCAACTGGTTGGCATTGGGGCCGGCGAAATCAATCTGCAAATAGCTTGGCGTCTGCGCCGGCTTATTATTCTCATAAGCTCGAAGTACGGAGAAATCCAATGACCAGCGCGGAAATTGGAAGTTATCCGGGTCGCCGCCAAAGGCGGCGATGTCCGCTTCCGGCGCGAAAACCAAACGAAGGTCAGAATAGCGCTTGTACTTATAGAGAAAATACTGGCCGCCTTGGTAGAGCCGCACGGATTGGCACTCGAGCTTGCCGGATTTTGCCTTCGCGCTTGCTTGCTCGCAGGCCTGTTCAAGAGAGGTCAATAACTTCTTACGGGCAGTATTGGCCGCAGCGTCGCTCAGTCCGGTATCGGCTTTTAATACAGCGTCAGTGATATTTTCCGTGCCGACCAATACGTCCGCATACTGCGCCGGACAGCGAAGTTCAGCTTTGCGCGCCGAAGCCAGAAAGCCAAGTTCCAGCAGGCTTTTTTCCTTGGTGGACAATTCGGCAAGGCATGATTCTATGCAATGGTGGTTGGTGAGGATGAGTCCCTCGCGTGAGACAAAGGATGCGGTGCAATTGGTCAATCGAAGCGTCGATAGCCTCACGTGATCCAGCCACGCAGGCGTGATATCGGCTCCGAAACTCTGCCGAACCGCAGTGGACGGAAAATTATCAAAGGTCCACATACCCTCATTGGCGAGTGCCGGCAGGGATGCCCCGCATGCCGCAAGCAACAGAAGTCCACGCATGGATTCCTCGTGTTATCGTTATCCGCCAAAGATCAGCGCGATATTCTACTGAATTGGTGCATATCGGAGTCGCCATTCAAGCGCCAGCCGAAGTGTGGTCGCGACTGAATCGCCGCTCCTCAGTTAAAGGCATTGAAGAAATTGGAACCTCAAATCGACTCCTCGCCGCAGCCTGCGCCTCAGCACGCCGCCTTTACCGCCTTCGCAAATCGAGATTTTCGGATCTACTTTTTGGCCAGCAGCGCGGCGATGATGGCCGACAACATCGAGCATGTCATTTCCTATTGGGTGATCTTCCAAAAATTTCACTCTCCCGCGCTCGGGGCCTTCGCAGTGGTGTCGCATTGGGCGCCGTATCTCTTCTTTGCGGCCTACACGGGCGCCCTGGCTGATCGCTTTGACATCCGCCGGCTGATTCAGATCGGCATGCTGCTGTTTATGGGTGTCTCCATCGGCTGGGGCGTGATGTTCGCGACCGACTCGACCCAGCAATGGAAGGCCATGCTGTTGTTGGTTGTTCACGGCTTGGCCGGCGTCATTTGGATGCCCGCCTCGCAGGTGCTGATTCACCGCATCGTCGGAGCGGAGCTGGTGCCGAGCGCAGTGCGACTCAATGCGACCGGCCGTTACCTGGCATTCTTAGTAGGCCCGGCGGTCGGGGCCGCCTTGCTGTTGGCGTTCGGGCCGGTGAACGGAATATTTCTCAATGCGCTCATCTATGCCCCGATGTTCGTCTGGCTGATCAAGGCACCCTACGGCCCGGATCGTGCGGGTGCACTGCGGCCACCCGGAATCCGGGGATTCAAAGATATCTGGTTGACCCTGAAAGTGGTGCGCGGCAATCCAGTCCTGTTGTCGATGACGGTACTGGTTGGCGCATCCGCATTCTTTATCGGCAATGCCTACCAGGCGCAGATGCCGGGATTCGCCCTGGATTTGGGGCATGCAAGCGCGGCGGATTTCGCTTACAGCAAACTACTTGGGGCAGACGCCGCGGGCGGCCTCATTGCGGGATTGATTCTGGAGAGCCGCGGTCTGCTTCCGCCTAAGGTAAAAACTGCCTATATCCTGGCGATGCTCTGGTGCTGCGCGCTGGCCGGATTTGCGCACTCGCATACCTATGTCGTCGCCATCACACTATTGTTCATCGCAGGATTCGTCGAGCTCGGATTCAATTCAATGGCCCAATCGCTGGTACAGTTGAATGCGCCTGGCGAGATTCGCGGACGAGTGATTGGGGTGTTCGCCATGTTCGCAAACGGAATGCGGACTTTCAGTGGCCTAAGCGTCGGTCTTCTCGGCGCCAGCATCGGCATCCACAATTCCTTGAGTTACAGTGCCGCCGCGCTCTTTTTGTTATACATCGCGATTTTTGTTGCCCGCTTCATCGCTCGACGACGAGCCGCGATGGCGCCCTCATGAAGCCAACGAGTGATAGTGATTTTATGCGGCGAGCGCTGCTGCTCGCACGGAGAGCCGCAGAAGAGGGCGAAGTTCCGGTCGGCGCGTTGTTGGTGCTGGACAATGAAGTCATCGGCGAGGGCTGGAATCGGCCCATCGCCAGCCATGATCCGACTGCTCACGCGGAGATCGTTGCGTTGCGCGCCGGCGCATCGGCGCTGAGCAACTATCGACTCGGAAACGCCACGCTGTACGCGACATTGGAACCCTGTGTCATGTGCGTGGGAGCAGTGCTCAATGCGCGTGTCGCGCGGCTGGTATTCGGCGCATGGGATGCAAAGGCAGGTGCATGCGGCAGCGTCATCGATTTGCCGCGTGAGCCGCGGCTTGCGCGCGGTTTGGACGTATTCGGTGGTGTATGCAGCGAAGAGGCCGCAACACTGCTGCGGGAATTTTTCGAAAGTCGCCGCTAGTTCAAGATCGGCGCACGGGGACCGTCACCCCAGGCCCACTCCAGAAGGTCTCGATACCCTTTAACGTTGTCGACGTAGCGCACGGGTTCCCATCCGCGCGCATAACCGTTTTCAGTCTGCGTGTACCATCGCTCCTGCTCGAGCAATGGCAGAAAGGACCGTACGTCCTGCCAGGAGTCCGGATCTCGGCCGGCTCTTTGCGCCAACACCCTTGCATCCTCGACGTGCCCATAACCGATGTTATATGCGGCAAGCGCGAACCAGGTGCGATCCGGTTCGGGAACGTGGGAGGGAATCTTCTCGTACACCAGCCGGAAGTATCGGGCGCCCCCAAAAATACTTTGCCGAGCGTCCGACAGGTCCGTCACTTTAGTTTCGTTGGCCGTCTCCACGGTCAACTGCATTAGTCCGTGGGCTCCAGCCGATGAGGAAGCGCTGGGATTCCATTTCGACTCTTGGTATCCGATGGCGGCCAGTAGGCGCCAGTCCTGGCTGCTTTGTTCCGCGGCTTCGACGAACCATTGCTTGTAAAGCGGCAAGCGGCTCTGCAGATGCTGCATAAAGCCAGGTCCTCCAGCAAATTCCGCATCCTCGGAGCGCCCGTAGTAACGACTCACAATCGTGGCCAGTTCGCCATCGACCTTCAGACGGGCGAAATATTCCATCATGTCGCGCGCAAAGCCCGGATCGCGGTCGCTGCTCGCCCAGGCGAGCGGGCGCTCTCCGGGGAAGTCAAAGGCGATGCGCAAATCAGGGTGCACGTCGTGCGCCAAAGCGAACTCGGTCGAATCGGCAATCGTGTAATCGATGGTTCCGTCGGCCACACCGTCCAGCAATGCTTGGGAATTCGTGCTGGCATTTTCGACCCAAACCAGATCCGGGTCTGCATTGCGCGCATCTTCCAGAGTTTTTGCATGCGAGCTGCCGGCCGCAATCTCAAGATCAGAATTACCAATTTCGAACAGAGAACCAGGTCTTGGCGCGCCGCGACGATAGATCAGGTGTTCGCGTACGCGCTGATAGGCAGGCCCGAACTGCACGCCCGGAACCGCCTGCATGGGTACCTTTAAACCGGCCGCTGCAAGGTGCGCCTGCCCGGAGGTCAGCGCCGCGTAGATTTCGGCATAGGTTCGCATTGGCGTGATCTTGAGCTTTACGCCCAGTTCATCGGCGAAGCGCCGCGCGAGATCATATTCCGGCCCTTCCGCCGCGCCGTCCGGTCCGCGATAAAAGGCGAGCGGGCCCGTGCGCGTAACGACGCGCAGCTCTCCCAGCGACTTGATCTGGTGGATCAAGCCCGGCACCGGCGCGTAGCTGCTCAGCAGCACCATCGCGGATAATGCGATCGTGAGCTTGGTCCAGCGAGGCCAGTTTGTTTGTATGGTCAATCTACGCACGGTTTAATTAATCCATTTGAGTGCCGTGGTGCAGGGCAAGTTCCTGTTCGAGAGGCGAGCCCTTTTCCGATGCGCTAGAATAAACGAATATTTCTTTCCGCGAACCCTTGACAAAAGCATTTTTCCTCTGGCTGATGACTGCGTCAAAACTAAAATTTGTTTAAGTTATGCGGAAAAATCTTAAGTAAACGGCCAAAACTTTAAGTTAACTGGAGAGGTACCGAAGTGGTCACAACGGCGCCGACTCGAAATCGGATGGTCGGGTAATTCCGGCACGTGGGTTCGAATCCCACCCTCTCCGCCAAATAAAAAGGGCCTGTTTTTCAGGCCCTTTTTATTTGGCCGAGCAGGATGTGTGGACGAACCAACCGGGGTTTGACAAAAATCGCGGAGCGATTTTTGGACGCCGCGGCCCGGCCGCGGCGGTCCGCAGCGAAGCGGAGGACGAGCGGCCGTCCCCGGCCGCGAGCAATCCCACCCTCTCCGCCACTTAATTTTTGAAGCGTTTCTGAGACTTGAGTCACTCAGGTCTTTCCCTACTGCCAAACTAC
>Ga0210398_10001891_pt1 | contig 20921 bp, 18 predicted proteins | sample IncBWC4OmetaG_FD_161047 | JGI IMG/M metagenome (GOLD analysis project Ga0210398, IMG submission 161047) | Forest soil microbial communities from Barre Woods Harvard Forest LTER site, Petersham, Massachusetts, United States - Inc-BW-C-4-O | ecosystem: Environmental > Terrestrial > Soil >...
GTTGCGCGCCTCCTGCGAGGCCATGAATTCGTCGAAATAAATCGGCGCCATCTGGGTCCAGATGCCGCCGGGGCTGCGAAAATCGGGGATGCCGCTCTCGGTCGAGATGCCGGCCCCGGTGAACACGACGACGCGCTTCGCGTCTGCGAGCATGCGTTTGAGGTCGGCGCCGCTGCGGGTCTTTGGCATGACGCTACTTTGGCAAATGCGCCGGGGCGCGCCAAGCGGGTCGATCACTCCTCCATCGTCAGTACGACGCGGAACCGCGCCTGACCGCTCATCATCCGCTCGTAGGCCTCGCCGACCCGCGACAGCGGATAGACCTCGTTCATCGACCTGACGTCGTTGAGTAGGCTGAAGGCGAGCGTGTCTTCGCTGTCGCTGGCGACCCCCGAATACCAGCCCTTGATCGAGCGGCTGCCCAAGAGCAGGAACAGCGAATCGGCGTTGAGCGAGGGCACTGCGCCGATCACCATCAGCGTGCCGGTGGGCGCGAGGCCGTGCTGGATCGCGCTCATCGCCTCGCCGCTCGTCACCGTGGCGAGGATCGCCTTGGCGCCGCCAAGCTTTTGCAGGGCGGCAGCCGGGTCTTCGGCCTGGCTGTCGATGTAGTGATGCGCGCCGAGCTGACGGGCGAAATCGGCCTTGTCGGCGCCGCGGGCGACCGCGACGGTCTCGAAGCCAAGCTTCTTTGCGTATTGCACACCGAGATGGCCGAGTCCGCCGATCCCGTGCACGGCGACGAGGTCACCCGGCCGCGCGCCGGAATTGCGCAGCGCGTTGAAGGTGGTGATGCCGGCGCACATCAGCGGCCCGCCATCGGTTGCCGACAACCCGTCCGGCACATGCGCCACCGAGCTTGCCGGCACGATCATGTATTCGCCGTAGCCGCCGTCATGGCTGATACCGGTGACCAGCGTCTCAGTCTGGCAGGCGAAGGCATCGCCGTGGCGGCAGTTGTGGCAATAGCCGCAATTACCGCCATGCCAGCCGACCCCGGCGCGCTCGCCGACGTTCCAGCCATGCACTTCCGCTCCGATCGCGTCGATGAGGCCGATGACCTCATGACCTGGCACGCGCGGATAGACGATGCCCGGAAACAGTCCGTCCTTGGTGACGCTGTCGCTATGGCAGACACCGCAGGCCTGCACCTTGACGCGAATTTGTCCCGCGCGGGGTTCGGGGATGTCGCGCTCGACAAGCTCGAACGGGCCTTTTGCGTAGGGAACCTGGACGACGCGCATCTTGGGCATGGGGGAAGCCTCCGCAACGGTACGTCGATTATGGAGATGGGTATTCATCCATAGAAATTCGACGCATCAATTGTGCCGGAAAGGCTAAAATCGCCGGATGACCATTGCGTGTCGGGGAGCGTAGGCATGGATCTTGGGTTACGCGGCAAGAAGGCGCTAATCACCGGCGCGTCGCGCGGGATCGGGCGGGCTTGCGCCGAGGTGCTGGCCTCCGAGGGATGTGACGTGACGATCGTCTCGCGCACCCCGGCCGATCTCGACGCGGCGAGGGCGAAAATCCTCGGGACCAGCAACGTCGCCGTCCGCACGTACGCGATGGATCTGTCGGACAGCAGCAATGCCGATATTCTCGCGGCCGAATGCCCCGATATCGACATCCTCATCAACAATGCCGGCGCGATCCCGCGCGGCACGATCGCCGAGATTGACGAGGCGCGCTGGCGTGAGGCCTGGGACCTCAAGGTTTTCGGCTACATCAACATGACCCGTCGCTTCTACGCGCTGATGGCGGCGCGGCGCTCCGGGGTCATCATCAACATCATCGGCGCGGCGGGTGAGACGCTAAGTTCGGGCTATGCCTGCGGCTCGACCGGCAATGCCGCGATGATGGCGTTCAGCCGCGCGATGGGCGGCACCGCGCCCAATGACGGGCTGCGCGTCGTCGGGCTCAATCCCGGCCCGGTCGAGACCGACCGCATGGTCAATCGTCTGAAGCGTGAGGCCACCGCGAAATTCGGCGATGCCGAGCGCTGGCGCGAGCTCACCAGCCACATGGCCTTCAGGCGTGCCGCGACCGCGACCGAGATCGCCAACATGGCGGCATTTCTCGCCTCCGATCGCAGCGGCTACACGACTGGCACGATCGTCACCGTCGATGGCGGCGGCACCAGCCGCGCGTCATCACTGTAAAGAGTGACGTCATTGCGAGGAGCGCAAAGCGCGACGCGGCAATCTCCCGCCCTCTTGGCCCTCTACAGAGGGAGATTGCTTCGCTTCACTCGCAATGGCAAACGAGCAAGGAGGAACACATGGATTTAGGTCTGCGCGGAAAGAAAGTGCTGATCACCGGGGCATCGAAGGGCATCGGGCGCGCCTGCGCCGAAATGCTGGCGGAGGAGGGCTGCGATGTCGCGCTCGTTTCACGCACCGCGGCCGATCTCGACAAGGCGCGGGGCGAGATTGCCGGGAAGTACAATGTCGGAGTGCGTGTCTTCGCGCTTGATCTCAGCGACGGCAAGAATGTCGACAAGCTCGCCGCCGAGTGCACCGATATCGACATCCTCGTCAATAATGCGGGAGCCATCCCCGGCGGCAATCTCGACGCTGTGACCGAGGAGCGCTGGCGCACCGCCTGGGATCTCAAGGTCTTCGGCTACATCAACATGACGCGCCGCTTCTACGCGCAAATGCGCGAGCGTGGGCACGGCGTCATCGTCAATGTGCTCGGCGCGGCGGGCGAGAACCCCGACGTCAATTACATCGCCGGCTCGTCGGGCAACGCCTCGCTGATGGCATTCACCCGCGCGATGGGCGGCGCGGCGCCACGCGATAACCTGCGCGTCGTCGGCATCAACCCCGGCCCGGTCTTGACCGAGCGGCTCGTCACCCTCACCAAGACCCGCGCCCGTGACGTGCTCGGCGACGAGAGCCGCTGGGAAGAGCTGATGAAGGGGCACGCCTTCGGCCGCGTCGCCAAGCCCGAGGAGATCGCCTCGATGGTCGCCTTTGTCGCCTCCGACCAGGTGTCGGGCTACACCACCGGCTCGATCATCACGATCGACGGCGGCGCGACCAGCCGGCGCAGCGCGATCTGAGGCGACGATGCCGGGCGTGACTCGGCGTGCGGCGCTCGCCGCGATCGCCGGATGCGTCGCCACGCAGACGGCTGTTGCCCAAGCCGTGACGCCGGGTCCGGTCACGCCGGCTGGCCGGCATCTCGCCGTGCTGCTCGATGGCATGAATGTCGAGAGCCTGTGGCAGCGCGGCTATCACATCGACTGGCGCACCGGGGTTTCCGAAGGGCCGCCCGAAATCACCCCGGGCAGTCATACGCATTGCAGCGCCTTTGTCGCGGCGGTGGCCGACCGGCTCGGCATCTACATTCTGCGCCCGCCCGAGCACGGTCAGAATTTTCTCGCTAACGCCCAGGAGCGCTGGCTCAACAACCCTTCCGCCAGCGGCTGGAACCGCATCGGTCGGCTTGGCGATCCCGGCGCGTCGCTGCGCGCGGTGGCGCTGGCGAACCAGGGCAAGCTTGTCGTCGCAATCTACTTTCAGCCGCCGCTCTCAACCATCGCGGGCGAGAAGGAATTGTCCGGCCATTCCGCGATCGTCCGGCCGAGCGACAAATCGCCGTCGCTGATCGACAGCGAGGGGCCCGACGAAATCCAGGCGGGCATGGTCAATCATCGGCTGGTCGCGCTGCGCGACGGCTTCCGCTCGCACAAGGATGCGTGGTCGGGTGGCGCAATCGAGTATTTCTGGCACGACGCCAATCCGCCATGATGTGACCATGAACGACACCGGCTTTCGCCATACCCCCCGCTCGGGCGACGACAGCGCGCTGCCAGATCACGAACGCGAGCTCTTGGAGCGCGCTCGGGCGCTGGCGCCGCGTCTCGCCGAGCGGGCGCCGCTCGCCACCGCGTCGCGCAAGCTGCCGCCCGAGACAATTGCCGATTACCACGCCGCTGGAATCGTCAACATCCTGCAACCCAAGCGCTTTGGCGGGCTGCAGGGGCGTTTCAGCCTCTTTTCGCGCATTACCGAGGAGCTGACCTGGGGCTGCGCCTCATCGGGCTGGGTTTATGCGGTGCTGGCCGAGCACCAATGGATCATCGCGCAATACCCAGAGAAGGCGCAGGTCGAGGTCTGGGGCGACAATCCGCTCGCGGTCGCCTCGTCGTCGCTGGCGCCGCGCGCCGTCGCGAAGAAGGTCGCCGGTGGCTGGCGGGTCTCGGGCAAGTTCCCGTTTTCGAGCGGTTGCGACTATGCGCAATGGGCGATCCTGGGCGTCTTCCTCGGCGAACAGGGCGACCCGCACAGCGTCGCCTACCTCCTGGTGCCATTGTCGGAGATCGAGATTGTCGATGACTGGCAGGTGCTCGGCCTCGCCGGCACCGGCAGCAAGTCGCTGCGGCTCAACGACGTCTTCGTGCCCGAGCATCGCCACGTGATGGTCGCCGACCTCTTCGCCGGCACGCCGCCCGGCGCGGCGGTGCACCCGGACTATCCGGTCGTGCGCGCGCCGCGCGGCTTTCTTGTGTCGTACTCGCTGCCGCCGGTGGCGATCGCGATCGCCAACAAGGCGCTCGAGACCGTGTGCCGCGACCTCTCGACCCGCATCTCGCGCGGTGTCAACAAAATGGCCGACTCCGAGGTCGTGCAGATGACGATCGGCGAGGCGGCCGCGGCGATTGATAGCGCCACCCTCCTGCTCCATCACGGACGCGATCACAGCACCGCCGAGGTAAGCACCGGTCGCAAGATCACCGCCGCCGAGGCGCTGCAGGCGCGGCGCGATATGGTCTATGCCCAGCACCAGGTCGGCTGGGCGATGGAGCGCCTGTGCGAGCTGTCGGGGGCGCGCTGGGTCTATGACAGCGACCCGCTGCAAGAAATGCGACGCGACGTGATGACGATCCTCACGCATCACGCCGCGAGCCGCCCCGCGGCTTACGCGCCCTACGGCCAGATGCTGCTCAGCCGGGCGTGAGTGAGGACCCGCAAACACCGCTCGACGTGCTGCGGCGGGTGTTCGGCTATTTGAGCTTTCGCGGCCACCAGCAGCAGATCGTCGAGCACGTCGTCGCCGGCGGCGATGCGGTCGTTTTGATGCCGACGGGCGGCGGCAAGTCGTTGTGCTACCAGCTTCCGGCGCTGCTGCGGAGCGGGATGGGCGTCGTTGTCTCGCCGTTGATCGCGTTGATGAAGGACCAGGTCGACGCGCTGCGCCAAGCCGGTGTGCGCGCGGCGGCCCTCAATTCAGGTCTAGCGCCGGGCGAGGCGGCCTTTGTCGAGCGCGAGGCGCGCGACGGCGGCCTCGATCTGCTTTACGTGTCGCCCGAACGGCTGGCGATGCCACATTGCGTCGACCTGTTGCGGCGTTGCCGGATCGCGCTGTTTGCGATCGACGAGGCGCATTGCATCTCGCAATGGGGTCACGATTTCCGCCGCGACTACCAAGGGCTCGGCATCCTCAAGGAGCAGTTCCCCGAGACGCCGCTATTGGCGCTGACCGCGACTGCCGACGATCCGACGCGGCGTGACATCGCCGCCCGGCTGCATCTCGAAGCGGCGCGGGTCTTCGCCGCCGGCTACGACCGGCCCAACATCTTTTATTGCGTCGTCGAGAAGCGCAGCGCACGCGAGGATTTGCTGCGCTTTCTTGACGAGGAGCACAAAGGCGACGCGGGCATCGTCTATTGCCTGACTCGCCGTGCGGTCGAAGAGACGGCGGAATGGCTTAGCGCGCGCGGACGCGAGGCGCTGCCCTATCACGCCGGACTGCCCGCCGAGACGCGCGCCGCACACCAGGACCGGTTCCTGCGCGAGGAAGGGATCATCGTCGTTGCGACCGTGGCGTTCGGCATGGGCATCGACAAGCCGAATGTCCGCTTCGTGGCGCATCTCGACGCACCGAAGAACCTCGAAGCCTACTACCAGGAAACCGGGCGCGCTGGACGTGACGGGTTGCCGGCGAACGCGTGGATGGCCTACGGCGTCGCCGATGTGATGAATTTGCGCCGGCTGATGGAAGCGAGCGATATCGGCGAGCAACAGCGCCGCATCGAGCGCCAAAAGACCGAGGCGCTCATTGGTTTCTGCGAAACGATCTCGTGTCGTCGCCAGGCGCTGCTCGGCTATTTCGGCGAGCGCCGCGATGCGCCGTGCGGCAATTGCGACAATTGCCGCGAGCCGCCGGAAGGCTGGGACGGCACGGTGGCCGCGCAGAAGGCGCTGTCCGCGGTCTACCGCACCGGGCAGCGCTTTGGCGCGCATCACCTCGCCGACGTGCTGACCGGCAACCCCAGCGAGCGGGTCCGGCGTCTGGGCCACGACCAGCTGAAGACGTTCGGGGTCGGTACCGAGGCCGACGCGGCGGGCTGGCTCTCGATCATCCGCCAGCTACTGGCGCAGGGCCACCTGTTGCCCGACCCCGACGGGCATGGCGGGCTGACGCTGGCGCCCGGGGCGAGAGAGGTGCTGCACGGCGGCCGCGACGTGCGTCTGCGCCGCGACAAGCCGCGCGAGCGGGTGCGCGGCCGCCGGTCCGGCGCCTCTGCTGCGGCTGCTTCCACGCTAGACGCCGAAGCCGACGCCCTCTGGCAAAGACTGCGCGCCTGGCGGCTCGATGAAGCTCGCCGTCAGGAATTGCCGCCCTATGTGATCTTCCACGACGCGACGCTCGTCGAGGTGGCCCGCCGCCGGCCGGCAACGCTCGCCGCGCTCTCCGACATTCCTGGCATTGGCCGCAGCAAGCTCGACCGTTATGGTGCCGCGGTGCTCGCGGTGGTGGCAGGCAACGGATGAACGAGCGGCGGGCGCTGCAAATCTTCGTGGCGATCGGATCGCTGGTGCCGATTTGCGCCGGGGCGGCCGGGGTCGCGCTCGGGCCGGCGATGGTCGACGCCGGTGCCGTGCCCATCGCGGCGGACAGTCATTACCGCTATCTATCGGGCTTGCTGCTCGGGATCGGGATCGCCTTCGCGACGGCCATTCCCACCATCGAACGCCGCACGACGCGTTTCCGGCTGCTGACCGCCATCGTCGTGGCCGGTGGGCTGGGTCGCCTCATTTCGCTGTTGGCGCGTGGCACACCGGACAAGCCTATGGTGTTCGCCCTGGTCATGGAGCTGGTGGTGACGCCGGCCTTGGCTCTGTGGCAAGGCCGGGTCGCGCGGCAGATTACCCCGCCTTGAGATGCTTCGCCGCCTCGACCGCGAAGTAGGTGAGGACGCCGTCGGCCCCGGCGCGCTTGAAGCACAGCAGCGACTCCATCATCGCCCGGTCGCCGTCGAGCCAGCCGTTCTGCGCGGCCGCCTGGATCATCGAATATTCGCCCGATACCTGATAGGCGAAGGTCGGCATGCGGAACGCCTCCTTAACCCGGCGCACCACGTCGAGATAAGGCAGGCCCGGCTTGACCATGACCATGTCGGCGCCCTCGGCGATGTCGAGCGCCACCTCGCGCAGCGCCTCGTCGCCGTTCGCCGGGTCCATCTGGTAGGTGCGCTTGTCGGCGCTACCGAGAGACGACGCGCTGCCGATCGCGTCGCGGAACGGCGCGAAGAAGCACGAAGCGTATTTTGCCGCGTAGGACATGATCCGCACGCGGTCGAACCCGGCCTCGTCGAGCGCGCGGCGCACCGCGCCGACCCGGCCGTCCATCATGTCGCTCGGCGCGATGATGTCGCAGCCCGCCTCGGCCTGGATGATCGCCTGGCGCTGCAGGATCGCCACGGTCTCGTCATTGGCGACATAGCCGTCGCGAATGACGCCGTCATGGCCGTGCGAGGTGAACGGGTCGAGCGCCACGTCGCACAGCACGCCCATCTCGGGCACCGCCTTTTTCAGCGCGGAGACGGCGCGGCAGATCAGATTGCCCGGATTGACCGCGTCGCTGCCGTCGGGGTCTTTCAACGCCGGGTCGACCACGGGAAACACCGCGATGGTCGGGATGCCGAGCGCCGCCGCCTCGCCGGCGGCGTCGACAAGCGCGCCGATCGATAGCCGATAGGCGCCGGGCATCGTCTCGACCGGCGCGCGAACCTTCTCGTCATGGACAAAGACCGGCCAGATCAAGTCACCAGCCGACAGCATGTTCTCGGCGACGAGCTTTCTCGACCACGCGTCACGGCGGTTGCGCCTAAGACGCGAGGTCGGGTAGGGCGGCAGCGGCGGCAGAAAGGATTGGGTCATGAGAGTTCCGCTTTCGGCGGATTGGTGGACGAAGCGATTACAGCATACCACCAAACCCAGCGAGCCGTCGCTGCGGCCTCATTGGACAGGTTTGGCACCGGGCAGTAGCGCGTCGCGAACCTGCTTCAGGCGGTTGAACGATTGATCTTCGCATATCTGCTTCAGCAAGGCGGGGGCGGAAGCGGGATCGAGTTTCATGGTGCTGCAAATTTCGGCACAGGCGTTTTCGTCGGAAAGCCGCGTGTAAAGGTCGAAAATGTCCGTGACGTATTTGCGCCTTAAATCGTGCAGGGCATTCTCTTTGACGAGCGCGTAAAGCTGCGCTTCGGCGATCCAGTCGACTATCAGACCCAGATCGTACGGCAGTCGTGGCCAGATCAAGAATGGGTTCTGGCAGGCGAGGATCTGGGCGCTATCGATCCCGAGCTCGTTGAAACGGTCGACCTTATCCTTGGTAAAATCGTCGAGCATGAGCAGCGGCAGGGCGCTCGGCCGGGTTTTGCGCTCCGGATCATCCTTGCTGCCAAAAACCTTGATGCTTTGAAAGGCTTTCCGTGCCATCGCCAGAATGAAAAGATCGGGGGCGAGACCGGTCACGAAGCCGAGGAGGATGAGCGACTGGTTGTTCGCCGCTTCAAAACCATCGATCGAATGACGGAAGATAGCCGCTACCAGACAGGCGACGATAATTCGCACGTCGTAGTAATAAAACGAGATGGGGTAGAAGTCGTTATTGTTAAGACGATCAAGAAGTCGCCCGAGCATATAGACGTAAGCACCGACAAACGCGGCGACCATGACGGCGAAAGTGCCTTTCTGATATTCGCCTATCGCGGAGAGGTTGCTGACGGTGGCAATCTTCATTCCGCCGAGAATGAAATTAGGTACTTCGAACGCGACCAGGGCGTATGGGCTCATAAATACCATAAGGCAGGCTGTCAACATGACCGCGACAAATGTCAGCAAGGGTACAGTGTAGTCGGCGCTAAAGCGGATTTCATGAACTGCGCCTATCGCTGTTTTGGCGACTATGTAATAGCGCGTCGCGGCGGCGGGCTCACCGGCAATGCTTTCTAGGCGATCCAACTGGCGGGTCTTTGCCGTGGCCTGCACCCGGCAAATCAGCACCGGAAGAGCGGCCAATAGCAAGCTGATCAGGATGGTCACGTCCGCCGCGGGGGTGGCAAAGTCGATCTGACATACAACGACCGTGGCAAAGGCGCCAATGGCAAAGATCGCGGTAACGAGAACGGTCAGGGTGCGGGTCGAAGGGCGCGCTAGGCGCAGCCGTGCCAGCGCCCGTGAATTTGCCGTGGTGTCACTCATCGGCGTTGTCCCCGCCACTGAAAGGATCCAGCGAAGATCGTCACTATGCCATGGCGTGACCAACTTCCAGTAGAAAATTGCCTCTCTTGACGTCGTTATCCGAGCGCATAATCGTAGCGGATGAAGCCGTTGAACTTGGCGAGCCGGTCGTAGAGCAGCCGCGCGGTGGCGTTGTTCTCCTTTGTCGTCCAATAAAGCCGCAGGCAGCCGCGCTCGCGCGCGACCTCGGCGACCCGCTCGATCAGCGCCCGGCCGCAGCCGGTGCCGCGCAAGGTCGCGTCGACAAACAAATCCTGCAGATAGCAGACCGGCTTTGGCGACCAGGCGTGCTCATGGAACAGATAATGGGTGATGCCGACCAGCGGCGCCGACTCGCTGCCGAGTCGCGCGCCAAAGCCAAAGATCGGCCCCGGCGCCATCAGCCGCCGCCATGTGTCCTGGTAGATCGGCTCGGGTAGGCTGGTCTCGTAAAAATCGAGATAGCCGCGCCACAATTCGCCCCAGCGCTCGCGGTCGTCGGCGCGAAACGGCGTCACCAGAATTTCGGCCATGGCATGCCTCCCGCCATGATGGCAGCATAGCAACGGGCCCTACAGCCAGGGCCGGTTGCCGCATATTGATCCTACCAGCGCAAATGGGGGCGCTGATGCTGATCTTCCGCCAGCTTTTCGACCCGCAATCGTCGACCTACACCTATCTTTTGGGCAATGGCGCGAGCCGCGCCGCGGTGTTGATCGATCCCGTCTTTGAGCAGGTGCGCCGCGATGCGGCGCTGATCGACGAATTGGGCCTCAAGCTCGTCGCGACGCTCGAAACCCATGTCCACGCCGACCACGTCACCGGTGCCTCGCTGATGAAGCAGCGCACGGCAAGCAAGATCATGGTCGCCAAGGCGAGCGGCGTCGAGGGCGCCGACCGATATCTGGTACAGGACGATGTCGTCGGCTTTGGCGGGCGCCGGCTTCTCGTGCGCGCGACGCCGGGACATACCGGCGGGTGTCTCACCTATGTGCTCGACGACCACTCGATGGCGTTCACCGGCGATTGCCTGCTGATCCGCGGCAGCGGCCGCACCGATTTCCAGGGAGGCGACGCCGGGGCGATGTACCGCTCGGTGCGCGAGCAGATTTTCGCGCTTCCGCCGGAATGCCTGCTCTACCCGGCGCACGATTACCGAGGGTTGACCGTCACCAGCGTCGCCGAAGAACGGCGCTACAACCCCCGGCTCGGCGGCGATATCGGCGTCGGCGACTTTGCCGGCTACATGAAGAACCTACGGCTCGCGCATCCGAAGATGATCGACGTCGCGGTGCCGGCCAATCTGCGCTGCGGGCGTCCCGAAGGCGACAACGGCGGCCCCGGCGTCGACCCGGAATGGGGGCACTTGCGCTACAGCTTTGCCGGGGTGTGGGAGATCGACCCGCACGGGCTCGAAGAGCTGCAGATTCCGGTGCAAATCCTCGACGTGCGCGAGGAAGACGAGTTTACCGGGCCGCTCGGCCATATCGAGGGGGCGGTGTTGATCCCCTTGGGCCAGCTCGCGGAACGGGTCGATGAGCTCAAGCGCGACCGGCCGATTATCGCGGTGTGCCGGGCCGGCAGCCGGTCGGCTCAGGCGGTGGCGATCCTCCAGCAGGCGGGGTTTGGCGAGATCGCGAACCTCAATGGCGGCATGCTGCGCTGGCGCGCTGAGGGCCACCGGGTCGAGGGCGGCAGCGCCTAGCTACTGCAGCGGTGCGAAGTCGCCAAGGGTCACGCCGGCCCACAGGGTGACGATCAGCCCGAGCATCACGGCCCAGAGGATCATGCGCCCGCGCGGCGGCACCGGGATCAGGACGGCCGCCAGCAACAGGCAGCCCGTAACGAGGAAAAGGGTCGTTTCGCTCATCTGCTCGCGACCAGTGTGCAAAAACTAACGCGAGTTTGAGCGAAACCCCGTTAAAGAGTGGTGAAGCTTCCGGCTATTCGCCGCCCTGATTGCGCTCACCGGAGACGAGCGGGATGATTTCGGCGTCGCGCGTGACCGCGTCGGCGACGCGCAGCGGGCGGATTTGCGTCTCGACCTGCTTCAGCTCGGCCAGCGGCTCCTGCGCGCCGTCGAGTTCGAGTTCGGTGAAGCGGCGAGCCTGCGTCAACACGCGGCTCTCGAGGCTGCCGACCAGATCGTTATAGCGCTTGACGGCGCTGTCGAGCCCGGCGCCGACCCCGGCGACATGGGTGCCCATCGTCGCCAGCCGGCGATAGAGCTCGCGTCCCAGCTCGCCGACATGCCGCGCATTTTCGGCGATTTTTTCCTGCCGCCAGCCGATCGCGATCGCTTTCGCCAGCGCGATCAGGGTGGTCGGCGTGACGATCAGCACCTTGGCCTCGATCGCATCCTGGAACAGCGCCGGGTCGCGCTCGATCGCCGCGGCATAGAAATTCTCGCCGGGGATAAACATCGCGACAAAATCGGGTGTGCAGGGCAAAGCATCCCAGTATTGCTTAGCCGATAACAGCTTCATGTGCGTGCGCAGCTGCCGCGCATGGGCCAGCAGATGTGTCTCGCGCGTCTCATCATCCGCCGCCTCGACCGCGTCGAGATAGGCGGCCATCGAGGTCTTGGCGTCGACGACGATGCGCCGCTCGCCAGGCAGCCGGATGATGACATCCGGGCGCAGCCGGCCGTCATCACCGGCGTAGGTCTGCTCCGGCAGGAAATCGACATAGGCCGACATCCCCGCCAGCTCCATGACATTGTGCAGCTGGTGCTCGCCCCAGCGCCCGCGTGTCTTCGGCGCGGCCTGCAGCGCGTTGACCAGCTTGCGGGTCTGCGCGCTGGCATCAGCCTGCATCTGGACGAGCGCCTTCATCTCCTCGGACAGGCCGCCATAGGCTGCGGCGCGGGCCTTTTCGATCTCGCCCAGGCCAGTGCGGTAATCCTCGAGGCTCTTGCTGATCGGCGTGAGCAGCGCGGCGATCTCCTTTTGCCGTGCCTCCAGGGTCTTGTCGGCACCTTCCTTGTGTCGCGCGAAGACCTGCTCGGCGAGCTGGAGGAATGATTTCTGGCTGCCGTCGAGCGCCTCCGCCGCGAACGTTTTGAGGCTGTGCTCGACGCGCTCGTCAAAGGCTTGCCGCTCGGCCGCGGCGACCGCCGCCGCATGCTCGCGCTCGGCGGCGAGCTCGCGGCCGCGCAGCCACCACGCGGCGGCGGCGCCAACGCCAAGGCCGATAATCAGCAGCAGCGCGGCAATCAGGGCTTCCATCTGCATCTCCTCGGACGCCGTGGATCGTAGGGCTAAAACGAGAACCCTACAAGATGTTGCGGCGAACATGGGCTGCAAGCTGGACTTTGCGTCCTTCGAGACGCGCCTGTCGGCGCTCTTCAGGATCACGGCGGGGTGAGCATGGCGGTCGGAAAATCGTCATCCTGAGGAGGCTGTGAAGCGGCCGTCTCGAAGGACGCACCAAACCCCAATGCGATGCGGTAATCTCCTCACCATGGACTTCACCCTCACCGAAGATCAGCGCGCCTTTCAGGAAACGGCGCGCGATTTCGCCCGCGCGGAATGGCTGCCGCACGCACCCGGCTGGGACGCGCGCGAAGAATTTCCCGTGGACGCGCTGCGCGCCGCGGCGGCGCTCGGCTTTGCGGGCATCTACGTCGGGGATGAGTTCGGCGGCAGCGCACTCACCCGGCTCGACGCCACGCTGATCTTCGAGGAGCTGTCAGCGGCCTGCGCCTCGACCGCCGCTTACCTCTCGATCCACAACATGGCGGCGTGGATGATCGACCGCTTCGGCTCGGGCGACCAGCGTGCCCAGTTTCTGCCAAAGCTGATGTCGATGGAGCATTTCGCCAGCTATTGCCTCACTGAGCCGGGGAGCGGCTCGGACGCGGCGGCGCTCGCCACCACCGCGCGGCGTGACGGCGACGATTACGTGCTCAACGGCTCAAAGGCGTTCATCTCGGGCGGCGGCTCAAGCGACATCTATGTCGCGATGGTGCGCACCGGCGAGAGTGGTCCCAAGGGCATCTCCTGCCTCGTGGTCGAAAAGAGCGCAAAGGGCCTCAGCTTCGGCAAGAAAGAAGAGAAGCTCGGCTGGCACTCGCAGCCGACGCGCGCGGTGATTTTCGAGGATTGCCGCGTCCCCGTCGCCAACCGGCTCGGCAAGGAAGGCGAGGGGTTCGCAATCGCGATGATGGGGCTCGATGGCGGGCGGCTCAATATCGGCGCCTGCTCGCTGGGCGGCGCGCGCGCGGCTTATGAGGCGGCGCGTGGCTATATGCTGGAGCGCCGCCAGTTCGGTCAGCGCCTCGCCGATTTTAAGGCGATGCAGTTCAAGCTCGCCGATATGGCGAGCGAGCTCGACGCCGCGCGGCTGCTGCTGTGGCGCGCCGCGGTGAGCCTCGACAATCACGATCCGCAGGCGACGCTGCATTGCGCGATGGCCAAGCGCATCGCCACGGATGCCGGGTTTCACGTCACTAACGAGGCGCTGCAGCTGCATGGCGGCTATGGCTATCTCAAGGACTTTCCGATCGAGCGCTACCTGCGCGATCTCAGGGTTCATCAGATACTTGAAGGTACCAACGAGATCATGCGCGTCATCATCGCGCGGCACTTGCTGCGCCAATAGGTTGTGGGCGCGCGCCCTGGCGTTTGCCTTGGCCGCATGCCAGGATGAGACAGCTAATGATAATATGAAGGGGGAGTGAAATGATCCGGAAGCGGCTCGGCGGCGGGCTCCTGGCGGCCCTGATGCTTTGCGCGATCGCGATAACCGGCGCACAGGCGCAAGAAAAGCAGCCGATCAAGATCGGCTTTGGCATGGCGTTGACCGGCGGTCTGGCCGGTGGCGGCAAGCAGGCGCTCCTCGCGATGGAGATGTGGCGCGACCAGGTCAACGCCAAAGGCGGGCTGCTCGGCCGGCCGGTCCAACTCGTTTATTACGACGACCAGTCCAACCCGGCGACGGTGCCGGCGCTCTATACCAAGCTGATCGACGTTGACAAGGTCGACTTCATCGTTTCGGGCTACGGCACTGCGCAGATCGCCCCGGCGATGCCGATCGCGATCCAGCACAACATGACGTTTTTCGGCCTGTTCGGCCTCGCGGTGAACGAAGAATTCCACTACGACCGATACTTCTCGATGCTGCCGAGCGGCCAGGACGCGGCGCGCAATTTCTGCGATCCGTTCTTCAAGGTGGCGATGGCGGCCGATCCGAAGCCCAAGACCCTGGCAATCCTCGCCGAGGACTCGCAGTTCCCGAAGAACGCGTCCGGCGCGATCCACGACATCGCCAAAGCAGACGGGCTTGAGATCGTCTACGACAAGACCTATCCGCCTGGCACGCCGGATTTTACCCCGATCGTTCACGCAATCCAGGCGACCAACCCTGACCTCGTGTTTGTCGCGTCCTATCCGCCGGGCTCGGTCGGCATGCTGCGCGCGGCGACCGAAGCCGGGCTTAAGACAAGATTGTTCGGCGGCGGCATGGTCGGGCTGCAATTCACCCCGATCAAGCTGCAGTTCGGCACGAAGCTCAACGGCGTCGTCGATTACGACTGGTGGATCCCCGCGAAGACGATGCAGTTCCCCGGCATCCTCGATTTTCTCAAGGAATACCAAACCAAGGCCGGCGCCGAGGGCGTCGATCCGCTGGGCTGGTATCTGGCGCCGTTCGCCTATGCCTACCTTGAAATCCTCGGCGACGCGATCGAGGGCACCAAGGGCCTCGACCAGGCCAAGATCTCCGATTACATGCACGCCAACTCGTTCAAGACGATTGTCGGCGATATCGCCTTCGGCAAGGACGGTGAGTGGGCGAAATCGCGTGTCATCGAAGTGCAGTGGCAGGGCGTCAAGGGCAACACGCTCGACGACTTCAAGGACGCCACGAACGAGGTGATCCTCGAGCCGTCCGATTTTAAGACAGGGACGGTCGTGGCGCCCTATGACGGCAGCACCGTGAAGTAGACCCGGCGGCGAAGTAAGCCAGCGCTACGACTTCTTGACGGGGTTCGGGGTGCGCCGTACCGTCGCATCCTGAACCCCCGGCGGACCCCACGCCAGACCGACTGGACGCCGGGGCTCAACAGGAGGCCCTGTGAGCGCCCATCTGACCCCGCGAGAGATCAAGTCGCGCCTCGACCACCCGGTCATCGACGCCGATGGCCACTGGATCGAGTGGGGTCCGGTGTTCCACGAGCAGCTGCGCAAGGTCGGCGGCGACGCGGCGGTGCGGGGCTTTAGCGCCGTTGGCAACGGCACCGCGGGCGCCTTGTCGATGACTGTCGCCGAGCGCCGCGCCAAGGGCGTCAGCCAGGAGGCCTTCTGGTCGAACCCCGAGCGCAATACGCTCGACCGCGCAACCGCGATGTTCCCCAAGCTGTTGAACGAGCGGCTCGACGAGCTGGGCCTCGACTTCGCGGTGATCTACCCGACCGGTGGGCTGCGCGTGCCGCGGGTCGCCGACGACGAAGGCCGCCGCGCCGCGAGCCGGGCCTACAACGTCGTGACGATGGATTATTTCCGGCCCTTTACCGACCGGATGACACCGGCCGCGATCATCCCGATGCACACGCCGGAAGAGGCAATCGCCGAGCTCGAATTCGCGGTCAAGCAGCTCGGCTACAAGGTCGCGATGTTCGGCAGCCTGATGGAGCGGCCGCTGACCGGCGTCGACGGCGCCGGCGACGCCAAGCGCTTCGCCGTGTGGCAGGACGTGATCGGCATGGATAGCTGCTACGATTACGATCCGGTCTGGGCGAAGTGCCTCGAGCTCGGCATCGCCCCCAGCTTCCACAGCGGCGCTCGCCGCGCCGGCCTCAGGCTGTCGCCGTCGAACTTCACCTACAACCACGTTGGCCACTTCGCCGCCGCGAACCACGCGGCGTGCAAGGCGATGTTCCTGGGCGGCGTCACGCGGCGTTTTCCGGGCCTCAACATCTCCTTCCTCGAGGGCGGCTCGGGCTGGGCATGCATGCTCTATGGCGATTTGCTGTCGCATTGGGAAAAGCGCAGCCGGCAAGGTCTCGAGGAGACCGATCCGCGCAATCTCGACCGCGGCGTGCTGATGGAAATGGCCGAGAAATACGGCGGCTCGGAATTTGTCGCGGCACTCAAGGAACGCGACGGTTGGCCGACCCCCGGCTACGAGAAGCTGACCGGTGGCGTCGCCGATCTCGATGACTATGCGGCGTGCAAGATCAGCCGCAAGGAAGACTGGCACGATCTTTATGTCGAGCCGTTCTATTTCGGCTGCGAGGCCGACGACCCGTCGAATATCTGGGCGTTCAACACCAAGGCGAACCCGCTGGGCGCGCGGCTCAATGCGATCTTTTCGTCGGATGTCGGCCATTTCGATGTGCCCGACATGACCGGGGTGCTGCCCGAGGCGTATGAGATGGTCGAGGACGGGCTCGCCACGGCCGCCGATTTCCGCGATTTCACCTTTGCCAATGTCGTGCGTCTGTTCGGCCGGCAGAGCCCGAATTTCTTTGCCGGCACGCGCGTCGCGAAGGAAGCGGCGGCAGTGCTGGCGGCAACCAAGTCGCCGGCTCGCGCCGCGGCGGAATAACCACAAAGACAAAAAGCTCTCGGAAGGGAGCTGTCACCAACGCGTTCACCCCCGGCGGTCGCCGGCATAGAAGAGGGAGGTCAGCATGGCGTCGTGGAAACTGATTTCGGCGGACTCCCATATCGTCGAACCGCCGGACATGTACACCGAACGCTTTTCGCCAAAACTGCGGCAGCGCGCGCCGCATATGGAGCGCCGCAAAACGCCCACCGGGCGCGAATTCGACGCCTGGATGCTGGAGGGCCAGCAGGTTGGGACGCTCGGCGCGGTGATCCAGGCCGGTCAGCGCTTCGAAGACCCCTCGGCGATCGATTTTCTCGGCGTCTGGGAGGACGTCCGCAAGGGCGCTTACAACGCCGACGCGATGCTCGTCGAGAATGAGGAGGACGGCATCTGGGGTTCGGTGCTGCAGCCGAGCCAGGGTCTATTCTGGTACCGCGTTCCGGACACCGAGCTGCTCAACGAGATCTGCCGGGTCTACAACGACTGGATCGCCGATTTCTGCAAGCCGCACCCGAGGCGGCTGAAGGGCATCGCGATGCTCAATCTCGACGATCCGGATGTCGGCGCCGCTGAACTCGAGCGCGTCGCCAAGATGGGGCTTGTCGGCTCGTTCATCCCGGTCTCGCCGCAGCCTAACAAGCCCTATTCGAGCCCGATCTACGACAGGTTCTGGGCGACGGCGCAGGAGCTGAAACACCCGCTCCTGATGCATATCGGCACGCCGCGCAACGGCGTTCCGGCCAACGAGTTCACGATGGACCTGACCGAGCTCACCGGCGCCGGCCGCTCGACGACCGATTATTGGGTGCGCTACTCGCTCGGCTCGATGCTGTTTGCCGGCGTGTTCGACAAGTTCCCAGGCCTCAAGATCGGCTCGGTCGAGCACGAGGCGTCGTGGATCCCGCATTGGCTGAAGCAGATGGACTTCACCTATGTCGAGCGCCCGGTTTTCACCAAGGGCTGGCGCTCGGAGCAGGGCCTGATGCCGAGCGACTACTGGAAGAAGAACATGTTCGTCGAGTTCATGGAGGATGATCTCGGCGTCCAGCTGCGCGAGCATATCGGCGTCGAGAACATGCTGTGGGGCAGCGATTACCCGCATGCCGAGGCAACCTTCCCGCGCTCGCAGCAATTCATCCAGCGCATGTTCAAGGGCGTGCCCGACGAGCATCTGCAAAAGATCACCTCGTCCAATGCCGCGAGGATGTTCGGCTTCGACCTGGCTGCCTGACCTCCCCGGGCACGGCAAATGAAACCCCTCTCCCGCTTGCGGGAGAGGGAGGGGCCTATCGCGCTAGCGATGGGAGGGTGAGGGGCAATGGAAGAGGGCTTTGTCGCGGTCGCCAAAGTGGCGGATGTCGCGCCCGGCACGATGATTTTCGTCGCTGTCGAGCGCGAGCGTATCGTGCTGGCGCATGTTGATGGCGGCTTCTACGCGTTGCGCGATGTCTGCGGCCACCGCAATGCGCCGCTGTCGCGCGGCACGCTGACCGGCTGCATCGTCGAATGCCCGCTGCATTTCGCGCAATTCGACATCCGCACCGGAAAATACGTCGACGGCCCCTATTCGGCCGACATCCCGGCCTATGAGTGCCGCGTCGAGGGCGGCACCGTCTATCTGAAGCGCTAGAGAGCGTTCAGCGGCTTGCCGGCAAATTGGCGAGCCGAGCCCGCGCCGCGGCGAGGCCGTGCGCCGCGGCCCTCTCGTACCAGCCGCGCGCCGCCGCCGGGTCCGTCTTGGTGCCGTGGCCTGCGAGCAGGAGGTCGCCGAGCATCATTTCCGCTTCGGGCATGGCCTGCGCCGCCGACTTGCCGCACCAGCCAAAGGCTTCTTCGAGGTTCTGCTCGACGCCGTCGCCCTTGGCCAGCATCACCGCCAGATTGTACTGGCCCAGCCGGTCGCCCTGTTCGGCGGCGCGGCGATACCATTTCACCGCTTCGGTGAGGTCGAACGCGACGCCCTTGCCGGTGCAGTACATGACCGCGAGCTGCACCTGTGCCCCGGCATGCCCCTGCTCGGCGGCGAGCCGGAACCACACCGCGGCCATCTCGTCGCTGCGCGCGACGTTCTGCCCGCGCGCGTAGAGCTGCGCGAGAAACAGCTGCGCATCGAGCAGACCGGCCTCGCCGGCCGCGCGATAAAGCCGCATCGCGTCGTCGCCTCGCCTCTGCTGCGCCCGCAGATGACCGAGCTGCAGCAGCGCCGGCAGATGATTGCGTTCGACGGCCCGGGTCATCAGCGCCTCAGCCTCCGCCCGGTCCTGCGCGACGCCCTGCCCGTGCAGATAGAGCTGGGCCAGCGCCAGCATCCCGTCGAGATCGTCGGCCGCGACCGCCCGCTTGAGCCAGTCCGCCGCCGCCGCCGGATCGGCGGCGACGCCTTCGCCGGCGAGATAGAGCTGGGCCAACCTGACCTGCGCCCGTGTCATGCCCTGCTCGGCGGCGAGCCGGAACCACTCGGCGGCCTGGGCGGGATCACGCTCGACGCCGCCGCCGCTGAGACAGAATGTGCCGATGTTGAACTGGGCAAGTACGTGGCCCTGCTTGGCGGCGAGCTCGAACCACCTCGCGGCCTCGCCGATGCGCGGCGCGACGCCTTCACCGCGGGCGTAGAACGTGCCGACGGCGAATTGCGCATCGGCGATCCCGTCATCGGCCGCCACGCGATACCAATGCGCCGCCTCGAACTTGTTCGCGGTCGAGCCCTGTCCGGCGCTGTACATCTGCGCCAGCGTCATGACCGCGGAGGCATGTCCGGCCCGCGCCGCCTGCCGGAAGCAGGTCTCGGCGGCGACGAGGTTCTGCGGGATGCCGTCGCCGTGCCAGTTCATCATGCCTAATGTGAACCGGGCGCGGGCGTTGCCCTGCTCGGCGGCGCGCTCGAACAGCGCCGCCGCCTTGACCGGGTCGCGCCCGAGGCTGCTATTGCCGGCGAGATACATCAGGCCGAGCGCGAGCTGTGCGCCATCATGGTCATTGTCCGCGGCCGCGCGGTAATGCTCCGCTGCCCTCGCGAGGTCGGTCTCGACGCCAAATCCGTTGGCGTAAAGCACGCCAAGTCCGAATTGGCCTTCGGCATTGCCATTGTCCGCGGCGCACTCGTACCAGTACCGGGCTTTGTCGTAATCGACCTCGCAGGCGATGCCGCGCGAATAGAGGATCGCCAGGTTTGCCTGGGCGGCCGGATGCCCTTGCTCGGCCGCCTGGAGCGCCCAGCGGAACGCCTCTGGCTCGTCGCGCTCGACCGTCACCCCGTTCGGGAACAGCAGGTCGAGATCGCCGTCGGCGGCGTTCTTGTCTTTGCTTGCCGCGGTGCGATACCAGTCGGCGACGCCGCCCGAGCCGCGATCGTCCCGGCCGTACTGGTAGCATAGGCTCAGCTGGTATTGCGCCTCTGGATGCCCCTGCTCGGCGGCGCGGCGATACCACAACGCGGCATCGGCGGCATTGGGCAACACTCCGTGGCCGCGCATGTAAAGCTCGCCGAGGCGGTATTGCGCTTCGCGGTTATCGGCGCGCGCCGCGCGATGCCACAGGCTGAAGGCGGTGGCGAAATCCTTTTGCTCATAGGCTTCGAGCGCGCCCGGGATCGCCGGGTCGGGCTGCGGCGGTCGCGGTCGCGCAGTGTCATGCGGCTTGGCTGTGGGCTCCGCGAGGGCCTCCGCCACCGGGGATGGTGCGGATGACTCCGCGATCGGGCTGGTGATGCCCGGCTCCGGCTGGGGCGATGGCTCTGGCGATAGCTCGGAGGGCTCCGCGCTTGGTCCAGCGACGACAGGCTCAGGCTCAGGCTCAGGCTCAGGCTCAGGCTCAGGCTCAGGCTCAGGCTCAGGCTCAGGCTCAGGCTCAGGC
>Ga0210398_10001893_pt1 | contig 20910 bp, 23 predicted proteins | sample IncBWC4OmetaG_FD_161047 | JGI IMG/M metagenome (GOLD analysis project Ga0210398, IMG submission 161047) | Forest soil microbial communities from Barre Woods Harvard Forest LTER site, Petersham, Massachusetts, United States - Inc-BW-C-4-O | ecosystem: Environmental > Terrestrial > Soil >...
TTCGACTTTTACGAGAAATGTCTTGTACTCAGGGGTTCGCGTATTGGCGTCGTAACTAGTCGGGGTGATCAGATTGACGAGAGTCCGCGAAGTTCGTCCGGCATCTTCAGCAATTCCGCGGAATCCCCAACTAAAGGGAATGCCGATCTGGTACACATGTTTTCCGTTCACCTAGAGCGCGGGAAGCCTCTTGGTGACCATCGCCTTGCAAATGTGCGCGCCGCGTGCACTGGAGATGCGAATGATATCGCCGCCGCTGATCCCAAGCTCCCTGGCCATCTGCTCATTGATCTCGGCGAACGGTTCCGGTACCAACTGAACGTTGGCAGGATTGTTCTTGGTCCAGAAGTGATAGGTCTCTGTGAGACGCATGGTGAATGCGATTGCCGTATAGCCCTCGGCCGCTGTGCCGAATTTATCGAAGGGAGTCTCTACTTTCTTGCCGAGGGGATTGGTCGACACAGCCGGGTGAAGAGCATTCTCGACCAGGCTCTCAATGGGTTCATAATGCTCGGGGAATGGTCCATCTACCAACAACGACAGCGGCGCGAAGAGCCGGCCGACCCCCTCGTTAGCCATGATGAAGGGGCCCATGTGCTCCTTGGGAGCAGATGTCACCATGAAGTCGGGGACATCATGACCCTTCCATCGACCCACCGATTCATCCCACCAGACCGAGGCTCGGCCTGGATCCCAGGGCTTCCCCTGCGGATCGCAAGAAGCGCGGTTGTACAAATTACGACGGTTCATCGGCCAGCTCCAGGCCCAGTTCGGATGAATTCCCATGCCTGACGGATCTTCCGTGCCGCGCCGCTTAGTCAGGGCGCCCCCTTCTGGCCACGAGCCACGGTAGATCCAGCATCCGCTTGCAGTCGAGCCATCGTCGCGGAGCCAGGCGAAGTCCGGCAATTGCGACCCGGCCGCGAGCGTGTTGCCTGCTTCGGTCACGGGCGCGAGCGCCCGTCCGTTCAATTCTTTAGCTAGTTCTTCGGCGCTCGGCCGCTCCGGGTCCGCGTAATCCCACGAAAGATTCAGAATCGGGTCAGGAAAAGCGCCCCCCCTCAATCTTGTACATCTGGCGCACACGCCAAAAAAATCTGCGCCAGAATCTCCAGATCGATTCGAGCATCGCCAAGTGGTGGGGTCGCAGCGTCTCTCCACTGCAGCAGTCGGGATGAGTTAAACATCGTCCCTGGCTTTTCGGAGAAACCGGCTCCCGGAAGGCGATAGACAGTAGTGTCAATCTTTGCCTGTTGCTCCGCCGTGATACCTGTGGCGCGCCAGAACTCATTGGTTTCATCCGGAAAAATCTCGCAGACCACCAGCCACTCGAGCTTGACTCAAGGCGGCGAGGGTACGATCCACCGATGGTGCCAGCGCGAGCGCCCGAATGGGCTTATGATTACATGCCCAAGCGCCCGGATGGCCGCGGATGGTGGGCGATTTCGGAAGAGACGGTGAAGATGGCCCCCCGGCCAAACGTGGTTCCCAGACCGGGAACCGAAGGGCCGTGTCAGGTACGCGCCACGTTTTCGTGGCGCACAACCCCCAAAGCTGCCATTGTTTTCACAACGGTCTAGCAGAATTCATTCGTATCAGTGGCGCCGCCCAGAAACGCGATATTCTCGCATCGGTTGACAACCCGCCCCTGCTCATCCAGGTGCATAAATCCGGAGTCGCGTGTAGTTTTCACCTTGCGCGTGATCTCATCGAGCGCCTGGTTCCACGAGATGTCTTCCCAGTCGGACTTGCCAGGCCGTCTCACCTGCGGCTTGATTAGTCTCCGCTCATTCACGCAATCCTGTTGCAGAGCAGCGCCCTTAGGGCAGAGAGTGCCGCGGTTAATCGGGTTATCTGGATCGCCCTCAACATGCCCAACCTGAGGGATCACATTCTTTGACCCATCGGTCATTGTGTGGATAATGACACCGCAGCATACCGAACAGTACGGGCAGTTCGAGCGGGTCTGGGTTGTCTTTGAAGTTTTTAGTGTGCGCGCCTGGGCTCCAGGGGGCTGGGCTTCCACTCCGAACACGACTGCACCGGCTCCAGCCATTGAGCACATGAAGTCTCTGCGGGAAACTTGCATTCGGCCTCCTCAGCAGGATCCCCGTGAACAGAGAATCGTTCTAAGAGGAATAATCGGCTCTAACGCTACTACAAAATTAACCGAACCAGACCTGTCAAAAATGACAGCATTCTTGCCGAAACGACAGCTCTCGGATTGAATCCGAGTTACCGGCAATTCGGAAGTTAGGCACAACGTTCCGGCTCGGCGCAGTCAAGTGACGCGTAGCCCATCTCACCGTTATTCACGCCGAGATGGACGCCAGAGCTCGGTCCGCTGATAGTTGAATTTGCCCTCACCCGTGGAGTCGCGATCGGTGTTCGAGTGGCGGAAAGCTCAGGCTAATCATGCCGAACAAAGTGGCGCTCAATGCAGTGATGGCAACTCTGGCGGCGACGATGCGGCATAGTCGGGCGTTCGACATTGTGGCTGAGACCGCAGCTCGTCGGAAAGTTTCCATACACGGAATGGACAGGAGACGGGCACTTACGCCAAAGCAGTTTTATCGGCCTGCGCACAGATAAGAAGGCGAAGGATGTGGTGAGGGAGCCTTGAGGCACGAAGGCGGATGAGAGGGAAGAAGAGAGGCGGCCTAACTAATTCAATTGAATGGTGGACGCGGTAGGAATCGAACCTACAACCTGTCGATTAAGAGTCGAATGCTCACAATCAATTAACTGTCTGTATTTTCATTGATTTGCATGGATTTACAGCCCTTTCCGCCCGCACAGACGCTCGCTGCAAGTGGTTCATTTTGTTCAGTAAGTACGATGATGTCTAAGAGAGTTGGTCAGGTTTTGGTCAGGTTTTCCCGTGTCATTTCTCGGAGAGTTGTCCGCATAATCGCCAGTCGACGTTCAATGGTCCAACTCACAAATTGGATTTGATGTGTGACGAACCGGATCATGGGTTGAGCAAGATCGATTACCACGCAGCCAATTCCCAGGCGCCCCAAAGCCGGCTGTACCCTATGCGCGATTCTCAACCTCATGGGCAAAGACCGGTATGAAGCGATGGAGAAGGCCTGGCGAGCCAAACCTGTAGTCAAGGGATGCATGGAAGCCTACTTCAGCAGTTCATCAAAGTAAGCAACCAAGACGGCGCGAACGTGTGGGAGCTTTTCTGGCTGGAAGGGACAGTGAGAAGTACGGATGCGTTCCGCAAGATTATCGATGAAGTCCGTAGTGGCCAAATGTGCGCGTACTTTGGTGACGGTAGCAGCGCTCGAGAGCATGCGGCTGTCTTCTCCGGCCAGCGCAGCACCAGCAAACTCTGGGTCGTAGTTGAACTTCTCCATATATGGGCTGCCGGGATCGTAGAGCCGGTCTTCGTTGCCGGCATCCGTGTATGTCGAGATCACCCGATAGAGGTCGAGAGCATCGCAAGGGCAGCCAGCGACACTACTGGTAGCGTGAGGGCCCTACTGACCTGAACTTGAATGGATGGGGCCATCGCATCTTCAAATCCGGCAACTGTCATCACGGTATCCTTCGCAGGTGGCCATGCGATCGTATCGGCTTCGGCCACTCCCCCCCAACGGAATTAGATCAATGGGGATGTCGGCCGCCTTGGAGAAAAGGCGGTGCCCCACATTGCTTGGGACAATCTCATCTGTCGCGAGCAGGGCGTCGCGCATCCTGTGGAACTTGTCCCAACTCTCGACGGCGATGGCGAAATCTACATCCTGAGTGGCGCGGCTCGCGGGAATCCCGAAGACGTGGAAGAGCATTAGGTCACGAGCTGTCGCTCCCACAACAATGTACGGACATTCCTGTTCGGTGGCGACGCGGTGCACCACGGCTAGGCTGTGGAGTATTGGTTCGGGGACAGGGCGATCTTTAGATACGGTATAGGGGCTCGAGAAACTGCTCATAAAGGAGGCGTGCTGTCTCGAGATTACGTCCGTCCTGTGTCGCCACCAAATCTGCATATGCCAGCAAAGGGGGCACCAGGTCTGGATGAGCCGGGTTTTCAGGAAGATTCCAGAATGCCTGCAAAAGTTCGGTATTGCCGTTTAGATCCAGGCGCATTCTCGCCTGGGTAAGAAGATGTTTGGTGTCACCACGCACGTAGAGGGTGAAGTGCTCTGGCTTTAGATACCCGGTCAACCGCTGTCCGGCGATCTCTGCCCCCCAGAATGCCTGCATTCCCCGCAGGTCTAGAGTCTCCAATCGGTCTATATCCGCCTGATAACGGTTCCGAAAGAGCTTCGGCCGGAGCGCGTCGGGATAACGGGTTACCCATGCTTCCATCAACCCCCGCGTATTGACGAGAGTTTTCCTCCTTCCCCTCTGTACCAGGTGACCGCGGTTTTCCAGGTCTTTGATCACAGGTCCGACGGTTCCAAAGGCAACTTGTGCCACTCGCGCAATTTCGCGGTAAGTTTCATCCGCCAGCTCCTGGTCGCACAGGAATGCGAAGGTCACTTTCATCCCGACTTCGGTGTACGCCCGGTAATGGGGGTCGTCGCCCGTCAGAGGCGTCGGCCGTCGCTCTCCCGTGACGTAAATGGTCAAGCCGGGGACATTGATGTAGGCATTTCCTGCCGTATCGATGAAATTCAGTTTCAGTTCGCGACAATGCTCCGCTAGCGTCCGAGTGATGTAAGGTGCGACGAGCAAAGGATGGACGCCGGATGCCAAGTGGGCCAATTGTTCTTTGACCATTCCAACAGTCGCGAGGTGCCGTGCGGTCTTAATTTCAGCCCCGAATTGAACCCGCGCGGTCGGTGCATCGGCTTCCAGCAATGCATCGGCGAATCCCCTGGGCAGCGCATTCGGAGCAACACGCATGTCTAGGCCAGCCATCCGCTTTACGGCGTCAAGTGCATCATTCAAAATGGCTTGTTCGCGTAATGGCTGATGGGGATCCACTGGATTTCGGCTCCTGTTCGCATTTTATCATTGTTCGTGCATCACGAACGAGATAATAACACGAAACAATATGTACTCAAACTGCTCCTGTTCGTGTCGCGCGAACAAGAACACCACCCGAACAAAATGACTCCGCAACCGCCGCTGTGGCCTTATTAGGGCCGCCTACCGATCAGGCCAAGTGGTCGGAATCAGCGGAACATCATGGAAAACGCGAGTTTACTGCGAGCATCTTGTTCGCAACAGTTGAGATGGGAATTTCCAGGACACCAGTTCGGGAACCGGCGACGGAAAAGGTTCACGCCTCGTGCCGCAGCGCCGTGACGGGATCGAGATTCCCCGCTCGCGCTGCGGGCAGCCATGCCGCCAGCAGAGCGACCCCGGCCAGGCCAAGCACGATCATTGCCAACGGAATGACGCCGAACGACGTCTTCGCGAACACCTGGAACCGCACCAAGCGCTCGACGAGGAAGCTGCCAAGGAGCCCGATCGCGAGTCCGAGCGCGGCGACCATCAGTAGGATCAGCTTCAGAATGTCCCCGCGTTTGGCGCCCAGGGCCATGCGCACCCCGATCTCCTGCACCCGTTGAGTCACGTTATAAGAAATAACGCTGTAGATGCCGATCGCCGCGAGCGCCAGCCCGAGCGCGGCAAAGCTGCTGAATAACGCCATGTTAAAGCGCGGCTGTTGCGTCTGTTCGCCCATCACTTCGTCGAGGGTGTTCGGTTTGCCGATGGCCAGATCCTTGTCGATCTCGCGCGCTTTGAGCCGCACCGCATTAACGATTGCGAGAGGATCGCCCGCGGTGCGCACCGCCAGGTCGCGCTCTGGAGGCGCAAACAAGGTGTAGGGCAGGTAGACGGCCGGAGCGGGAACTTCCCCCAGACCGTCATTCTTAGTGTCGCCGATGACGCCCACAACAGTGACCCCGGCGGCGATGCCTGGAGCCGAGAGCACCTGCGGGTTATTCATTGGTTGCGCCAGCTCGTCAATCTGCATAGCGCGGCCGACCGGGTCCTGGCCAGCCGGCCAAAGGCGGGCACTGCTCTCGTTGATGAGCGCCACGCGCAGTCCGCTCTCGATTTCGGCCTCGGTAAATTCGCGCCCGCGTTTCAGCGGAATCCCAAGCGTCTGCGGATAGCGGCCGCTGATCAGTGAGAGCGCGACTTTGCGACCTTCGATGCGCGGCTGTCGGTCGATCGAAAAGGACGAACGCCATCTGCTGAAGGGCAGGCCTCCGTTGCCGAGGGTCGCGGCCTGGACTCCGGGCAGATTGATAACGCTTTCCAGCAGATTGCGCTCAAGCACGTTGCGCTGTTGCCAGGTCGGGTAGTGTTTCGGCGCAAGCGTCACTTCAATACGCAACACTTTCTCCGGCTGGAAGCCTGGATCGACGAGGAGCACCTGGACAAAGCCGCGGACCGCCAGGCTGGCTCCGGCGAGCAGGATCACGGAGAGCGAGGTCTCGGCTACCACCAGCCAGTTTCGCATAGCCCGCCCACGCATACTCCCGGCGGCGCCGCCTCCGCCGTCCTTCAGCGTGCCCACCAGGTCGGGATGGGACGAACGCAGCGCCGGCGCCAGGCCGAACAGGATCCCGGTGAGCATTGAGACGCCGAGCGAAAACAGGAGCACCCAGCCATTGATGACGATGCGGGATTCGTTGGGCACGTAATCGGGCGGGATGAGTGCGACGATGAGCCGCGTGGCCCCCACGGCGAACAACACGCCGAGCGCTCCCCCAACCACCGACAACAGCACGCTCTCGGTCAAGAGCTGTCGCACCAGCCTGCCCCGGCCGGCGCCGATCGCCAGCCGCATGGCAATTTCGCGGGCGCGCCCCGTGGTCCTCGCCAGTTGCAGATTGGCCACGTTGACACAGGCGATGAGCAGCAGAAGCCCCACGGCCGCAAACAGCAGATGCAGGCTGTCGGCCATCTCGCCGCTGGCCGCGGTGATATCCATATAGTTCAGCAGCAGGGTGTGCAACTGACCTTTCGGGTAGTCGCTGGGCCGTTCAACGGCGAGCCGGATGTTGAGCTGGTTCAATTGCTGTTCGGCTGAGTGCTTGGTGACACCGGGAGCGAGCCGCATGATCACCGCGATACCGCGGGTGTCGTTTAGATCGGTGCGGAGTGGCAGCCAGAACGCCTGATTGGTCCACCAACCGAAGCGCGGAGGCATGACGCCGATGATGGTGCGCGGCACGTCATCGAGCGTAACGGTGCGGCCGATGGCGCGCGGATCGCCGCTGAAGAAGCGCTGCCAAAACCCATAGCTCAGCACCACAACAGGAGCGGCTTGCCCGCCGGGGCCGATGTCGAAGGGCTGGATGGTGCGCCCAATGAGAGGCTTTACGTCGAGGAAGTTGAAAGCTCCGCCGGTCAGGAAGACGCCGTAGAAGTTCTCCGGATTGATGCCGCCGTCAACAGGACGAGATTGACGCCGGTCGCCATGACGTCAGCAAAGGCGGGGAGCTTTCGAATCTCCTCCATCTCGCGCTGTGAATACGAGTGCCAGCCATGGACGGCGTCGTTGGGGCCCACCACCGCCGGCGCCCAGATCTGATCGGGTTTGGCATAGGGATACGGCGCGATGAGAACGCCGTAGACCACGCTGAATAGCGCGATGCTCGCGCCGATGCCCAGCATGAGCGAGAGCAGCGCCACCACCGTGAAGCCGGCATTCTTGCGGAAACTGCGCAACGCAAAGCGCACATCCTGCCACAACCGCTCCAGCCACAGCCATCCCCACGCTTCGCGCGACTGATCCCCGGCGAGCACAACGCTGCCGAACTTCCTCATCGCGGCCTGCCGGGCCTCTAGCGGCGACATGCCGGCATCGATGTTCTCCTGCGTTTCTAGTTCGATGTGCGCCTGCATCTCGCTTTCCAGTCGCTCTCTGCGCGCTTCCCACCGCTTCATCGCACAATCCCTCTCTCCGAAACGTCCGGGCCTATGGATTTTGGTCCGGCAGTGGAGCCAGCAGCCGAGCAATCGCGATCGAGAAGCGCTGCCACTTCGACGTCTCTGCTGTGAGCCGCTTGCGGCCCTTCGCCGTCAGGCGGTAAAACCTTGCCTTGCGATTGTTTTCGGATAGCCCGTCTTCGGCGACGACGAGGCCCCGCTTCAACAGGCGCTGCAGCGCCGGGTAGAGCGACCCGTGGCCGACCTGCAAGACTTCATCTGATCGCTGCTCGATGATGCGGGCGATGGCATGCCCATGCGCCGGCCCGAAGGCCAGCGTCTGCAGGATGAGCAGATCGAGGGTTCCCTGCAGGAGATCCAGTTGACTGTCCGGCTGTCCCCTTGACATTCGACCTGAAGATAGTCTCGCTCCGGTCGAATGTCAAGGGGAGAGCCGCACGAGCGTATTCGGTAGAGTGAACGCCGATCTGCAAGCTGACACGCGCCGTGGAATCGTTCGTCGGAGCGCGATGTTGGTTCTCCAAGGTACCTTCGCGAGGTTAGCGGATCTGCTCTTGGGACCCCCTTGGCAAACTGATCCGATCAAGCATGAATATGGAGTGGGGGCAGCGCCAGTCGAGCGTGCGGATTACTCGTGCGTCTAGCTATTAGGGCTCTCGTGGATCGACAGCTTGAACCCTTTAAGCCGGGCCAGTCCAAGGTGACTGGTCCGGATTCAACAGTCTCAGCGGGGAGATTCGGGTGTCTGGTAGTTCTAAGCTGACCTTTCGTGGTATCACTCGCACTATTTTTACCCGTCTATGCAAGAAGGCGTCGAAGACTGGCATCCACGTTGTAGGACCCACCGGGGAGGCCGTGAAAGATGGAGTCAAACTTCGCTGGCACTACGATGTGACCTCGGAACAACTTGAGGTCCAGTGCATCCGCGCACCGTTTTGGATCGATTCTGCCCGTATTAACAACGATCTCCGGCGCGAAATCGAAGCGACTCTCGACTCCGTCCGGGCAGCCTGATTTCAGGCTGTTCATTGATTTGAAGCTGGGGTCGGGAGAACCCGTGCCTGGGGGGAACGCGCCCGGCGTCTCCCTCGATGGGTGGCTGAATCGCCCCAATGAAACGGCGGGCTGCCAGTCAATGAGGTTGTGGCCAATGGCAGGAGAATTGAATGTGCGTGACTCCGGCGTAGCAGTGCGTGGGAATCGTTGTCGGCCTACTCGCCATCTGGAAGGAAAAACCAGTGCGATCGTGAACTCGGACTATGGGACCTCTATACGTGGGTACATTTAGCCCTCCCACATATCCCTGATCTGTGGTGCCACCGTGCCAGTTACATCCGAACTAGCAAACATCCCTCCTCTTACAGATACCCCCACCCAAACCGAAGCGGAGATCGAAAGTCGATTGACAGAAGAGATCTGCTCGCTGTGGGCCGCACACCAGGAAACCAACACCGCCGCGAAGCGGACCAAAGACGAGTTGAAGGTTGTGAAACGCGACCTTGCCGAAAAGCTGCACGCCATGAAATCTCTCCTCACTCGGACCGGTAGGGGTGGGTGGTCAGGGTATCTACGGAGTCAGAAGTTGCCCCGCGCTACAGCAGACAGATACGTCTCTAGGCACGAATCTCTGCTTATCCCTCCTGCCGAAAAGCGCCTCAGTGAGGCAATTACCGAGACCACGGAGGACGGCATCCGCCGATTGGTGCGCAGTCTCCTGCCGAAGCTTCGCCCTTTGTTGACAAGCCGGGACTGGGTCGATTGGTCCGCTGAAGAAGTTGCTCTCCAACTCAATGTGTAGACGGAGGTCTACGAGTAGCAGACGGGTGCGACCTGCCCCGGTCAGGACGGGCGATTCCTGTCAGGATGTTGCGCATCCCAGGTCACATCGGCGCTCGCGGATGGGGCGCACTCTAAGAGAGTCTCCTATTCGCTGGAACTCGATAGACTGAAGTACGGATGATAGCAAGCGAAAACAGTACCATTGCGGTCCTGGCCGAAAAGCCCTCTGTCGCGCGAGACATCGCCCGTGTCCTCGGAGCCGACAAGCGGGGGGAGGGCTATCTCCAGGGAAACGGCTATGTTGTCACCTGGGCGATTGGACACTTAGTTTCCCTGGCACAGCCGCACGAGATCAATCCCCAATGGCGACAATGGCGCTTCGATCTGTTGCCGATCCTGCCCGGACAGTGGCCACTGGTCGTCTACGAGCGAACCAAGGATCAGTTCGAAGTGGTACGAAAGATCCTGACGTCCCCACGCGTGTCGCGGATTGTGTGCGCGACGGATGCCGGACGGGAAGGGGAACTGATCTTCCGATACATCTATGAGGCGACAGAGAGCAAAAAGCCGGTCAGCCGACTTTGGATTTCGTCACTCACTCCGGATGCCATCCGTAAGGGATTCGACAAGCTTCGCCCAGGCAGTGAGTATGATCGATTGGCCGACGCCGCCAATGGACGAAGCCGAGCCGATTGGCTTGTTGGCATGAATCTGTCGCGTGCCTATTCGATTGTCTATAGCGAGGAGCTTTCGGTCGGGCGGGTGCAGACGCCGACCCTGGCCATGGTTGTCGATCGCGAACTCACTCTCCGGCGCTTTGTCTCCGAAGACTACATCGAGGTTGTCGCGACGTTTCAGGGAGGGGATAATCCGAACAAGGAAACCTACCAAGGGACATGGTTCCGTCCGCAAACAGAGTCGGGCAAGGATAACGATGCCCAGGCAAACATCTGTCGATTGCCTGCCGATGGCCAGGAAGCGAACAGCATCCTCCTTCGGGCTCATGCGGGCGAAGCGGTCATCGAGTCGCTCTCTTCCGAGACGCAGCGGATGCAACCACCCCTGCTCTACGACCTTACAGAGTTGCAGCGGCATGCCAATCGTCTGTTCGGCTTTAGCGCTCAAGAGACCCTTGACCTTGCCCAGGCTCTCTATGAGCGGCACAAACTGATCAGCTATCCAAGAACGGATAGTCGTCATCTCTCTGCTGATATTGCCGCTACAGCTCCGGGCATCGTCGCCGCAGTGTCCGCAAGCTATGAAAAGCAACTCGCAGCTGGAACAGGAGAGCGATCCCTGGGAAAGCGATATGTCGACGACAGTAAGGTAAGCGATCACCACGCCATCATTCCAAATGCGATATCCCCCGAGAAGGCCCAGCTCACGGAAGCGGAACGCAAGATCTACGGTCTGATCTGCCGTCGCTTCCTCATGATGTGGCATGACGATTACCTGCAGGCCGTCACGACTGTGATTACCGCAATCACGCATGGAAAATTCGTCGACCGCTATCGAACCACGGGAACCGTCGTGCAGCAGATGGGTTGGAAGGTGCTTGACATCGGGGCGGAAGGACGCAAGCGAGAGACGAAAGGCAGTGCTGAGGAGAAAACTCCGGAGCAGGTTCTGCCCGTGAATCTGACCAAGGGACAGCTCCAGGACATCGTGGATATCGAAGCCCGGAAAAAGAAGACCAGGCCGCCGAAGCGATTTACCGAGGGTACTCTCTTGACCGCGATGCAGACGGCAGGCCAAAGCCTGGACGAGAGAGAACTCTCCGACGCGATGAAAGAGACCGGCCTCGGTACGCCTGCCACACGGGCGGCCATCATCGAAGTGCTGTTGAAACGCGGCTATATCGTTCGCACGGGGAAGACTCTGGAGGCGACAGAAAAAGGGATCCATCTGATTGAAGTGGTTCATCCCGAAGTTAAGAGTCCGGCGATGACCGGCCAGTGGGAAGCAATCCTCAAGAAGATCCAAAACGGTGAATTCCAGCTGGAACCGTTCCTGGATGGCATCGGTCAATACGTGCGCTCCGTAGTCGGCAAGGTTCGTCAGACTTCGCCAGTTCACCAATCGTCAGCGGCCTCAACCTCTCCTAAGATTTCCGATTCTCCTGATCTTCCAAGCCCAAAGAATATCCCCAACAGCACAAGTCTCACCGAGCTATTGCAAAACGCGTTCGGCTTCTCCAAGTTTCGGCCCAATCAGGAAGCCGTCTGTCAGGCAGTGACGGCGGGGAAAGACGCGCTGCTTGTCATGCCGACCGGTTCGGGCAAGTCGCTTTGTTACCAGTTGCCAGGGTTGGCACGAGGCGGAACGACTCTCGTGATCAGTCCACTCATCGCATTGATGGACGATCAGGTGCTGAAGCTGAAGGAACGAGGTTTCGCTGTTGAGTGCATCCATTCAGGTCGCGATCGTGAGACATCCCGGCGAGTCTGTTCCGACTACCTGGGTGGCAAGTTGCAATTCCTCTTCATCGCTCCAGAGCGGCTTCGGGTGGCAGGCTTCCCCGAAATGCTGGCTAAGCGCAAACCGTCGCTGATCGCGATCGATGAGGCGCACTGTATCTCGCAATGGGGCCACGATTTTCGACCAGACTATCGGATGCTTAGCCAGTATTTACCTTGTCTTCGTCCTGCTCCGGTGCTGGCACTCACGGCGACCGCGACGCCACTGGTCCAGAATGACATTGCCAATCAGCTCGGTTTAACCGATCCCACGCACTTCATCCATGGTTTTCGCCGCGAAAACATCGGGATCGAGATCGTGGAAGCTCTGCCTTCGCAGCGGCCTCAGCTCGCCCGGGAGATCTTGCTCGATGCCAAACACCGGCCAGCCATCGTGTACACCCCGACGCGCAAACAGGCGGACAAACTGACGGAAGATCTGACAGGCGAGTTTGCCGTAGCCAGCTACCATGCAGGGCTGGATGCCGACCGGCGGCGCCGAGTGCAGGAAGAGTTCATGGCGGGCAAACTGGACGTCATGGTAGCAACCATTGCGTTCGGAATGGGGATCGATAAGCCGGATATTCGAACTGTGATTCACACTGCCCTGCCCGGCAGTATGGAAGGGTACTATCAGGAGATCGGCCGCGCTGGACGCGACGGAAAGCCGAGTCGCGCCATCCTCATGCACTCGTATGGAGACCGTCATACCCATGACTTCTTCTTCAGTCGAGATTATCCGGATGTCGCGTTACTGGATCAACTCTTTGCAAGACTTCATACAGTACCCCAACCCAAGGAGGCGCTCCGCAAAGCCTTGGCGATGGAGGAAGATCTCTTCGACAAAGCTCTCGAGAAACTTTGGATTCACAAGGGCGCAGTGCTCGACTTCGCGGAAAATGTGAGCCAGGGAGACGGGCTATGGCGCTCGTCCTACATTGCGCAGGCTGATCATAAACGGGCGCAGATCGATCAGATGATTCGCTTTGCGGAGCGCAACCAATGCCGCATGACTTCCCTTGTTCGTCACTTTGGCGATACGTCGGACGGCGCTATGGCCTGCGGCGTGTGCGATTTCTGTGCACCGGCCAAGTGCGTCGCCCAGAGATTCCGAACCGCGATAGAAGAGGAGCGAACAGCACTCTATCGGGTACTACGCTGCATGCATTCCGTCCCCACCAAATCGACCGGCAAGCTGTACGCCCAGCTTTATCCAGGAAACGAGATCAGCCGAGACAACTTCGAAGAAGTTTTGGGAGCCATGGCCCGGGCAGAACTCCTCACGTTTGCTGATGCCGTGTTCGAAAAACAAGGCAAACAGATTCCCTACCGCATTGTCAGTCTTACTCCAGCCGGGCGAGTCCTCGATGAGACCATGCCGGTGCTCTTCGTTATGAAGGATACGGCACGGCCCGTTCCCCCGCGCAAACTAAGGAAGAACTCCGTTAAGTCCAAGGTGTCTGCGAGCGCCACCGCTCGAACGCGATCGGGGCAGGCAGACACAGGAGCAGTTGTGTCCGAGCCGAAGGCGCAGATTAGTATCGAACAGGCTTTACGTGCCTGGCGATTGAGTGAAGCGAAGCGCAGAAAGATTCCGGCATTTCGGGTCTTTGGCGATCGGGCGCTGCGAGGTATCGCTGCGACCTGTCCCCAAAACGATGCGGAGCTATTAGCTGTGCCGGGCATTGGGATGAGCATCGTGCAAAAATATGGGGCACATATCTATCGTCTGATTACAGGTTCGGGTTGATATGTGCGAGTTCTCACTCGGTTGCTGCCGTCAGCAAACACCGTAGGACGGGGATTAAAAGGTAAGTGGGATAGGCTTCGACGACGCTGAGACGGCGGGGCTTCACCGCGCTCGCGCTGATTCTTGCCATAGGAGTCTCGCCGCTTGCCGCGAGTGCCCAGAACACTGTCTTCACAATTCCACCGGCGAAGATACTGCTCGATATCTAGAGCCAGCCCATGACGGTTACTACCTCGGCGATCCTGACCTCCTCGTCGGAGGACGGCAACCTGCGGATATTCGATCCGGAACCCACGGGTGACTACTCAAACCCATAGCTCGACTCGACCCGAACCAGCCCGATTGCCCATAGGTCCTTAGGGGTGGCGCTACCGAACCTTCCATTTCATAGAGAGCGACGCGAGCTTATCATCCAGCATGGACTGGGGTTTTGGAGCAGACTTGTTGGCCTTTAGTGCGGGACGCCCGGTCGGCTCAAGCAATGCCTTGATGGACAGCGCAATGCGTCTGGTTTTCGTGTCGGCGCTCAGCACCTTCACCTTGACGATTTGTCCGGTCTTCACAGCCTCTGAGGGCTCTTTGATGAACCGATTGGACAGTTCGCTGATGTGCACCAGTCCATCCTGATGTACCCCGATGTCCACGAAAGCCCCGAACTTCGTGACATTCGTCACGACGCCTTCCAGCACCATCCCCGCCTGTACATCGGAGATTTCCCGGACCTGCTCGTCAAAGCTTGGCGCGACAAATGTATCGCGCGGATCGCGACCGGGCTTCCGCAGCTCCTCCAGAATGTCGTTCAGCGTATATGCACCTGCGGACAGATGATTCCGATCGACTTTCCCCAAAAGCTGGGGGTTACGGATGATCTCCTCAACCGGCGCTTGCAGCGACTGGGCGATCTTTTCCACTGTGGGATACGACTCAGGATGGACGGCGGTCATGTCGAGCGGGTTGTCACCATTGCGAATGCGCAGAAAGCCTGCCGCCTGCTCGAAAGTCTTAGGACCGATGCCCGCAACCTCCAGGACCTGGGTGCGTGATCGGAAGCGTCCGTTCTGATTACGATACGTCACGATGCTGAGCGCAATGCGTTCCGTGATGCCAGCTACGTAACGCAGCAGCGTCCATGAAGATGTGTTCAGGTCGACGCCTACGCGGTTCACGCAGCTTTCGATGACGTCCTCCAGCGACTCCTGCAACTGGCGCTGATCGACATCGTGCTGGTATTGGCCCACTCCAATCGATTTCGGATCAACCTTGACCAACTCAGAGAGCGGATCCTGGAGGCGGCGGGCAATCGAGATGGCACCGCGCACAGTCAGGTCGAGATCGGGGAACTCCTGTCGCGCAATTTCCGATGCCGAGTAGATACTAGCGCCTGACTCGCTCACAGATACGGAGAAGATGTCCTGAATGTTCTTCTCGCGCAGGAAGTCGCGGACAAAGGCATCCGTTTCGCGGGAAGCAGTGCCGTTGCCGATGGCGATGGCGCGGATGTTGTGTTGCTGAAGCAGCGCTTCGATCTTCTTCGAGGCCTCTGCAATCCCGTTCTTCGAGGTGTGCGGATAAATCACATCGTGAGCCAGAAGCTTTCCGGTTTCATCGACGACTGCAATTTTGCAGCCTGTGCGTAGGCCCGGGTCGATGCCGAGGACTGAGATCGGCCCAGCCGGTGCCGCCAGTAGCAGGTTGTACAGATTGTCCCGAAAGACCTGAATCGCTTCCGTATCCGACCGCTTCTTCAGCTCAAAGCGAATCTCTCCCTGAATAGACGAATTCAGCAGACGCCGCCACGAATCCTCGATCGCAAGTTCTAAATGCCGCGTCCAGTCGCCCTGCTGGCGTAGAACGTGCTTTCGTATTGCAGCGAGCGGTCGCTCAGGTTCGAGTTCGATGAGAAAGTAGAGCACATTCTCGCTCTCACCTCGACGAATTGCCAGCATGCGATGCGAGGGTATCGATTTCACCGGCTCCCTGTACTCGTAATACATCTTGAACTTTTCCTGCTCATCGACCGCATCCACGAGCTTGCGACTGATGAGCACACCCTCATCGAACATAAGCTGACGCAGAGCCTTGCGCAGATCGGCATCTTCGCTGATCCATTCGGCAACGATGTGACGAGCGCCTTCCAATGCTTCGTCCGCCGTGGCAACGCCCAGTTCGAGATTCACAAAGCTGGCGGCGATACTCGCTAGCGGTTCAGAGATGGGGTCTTGCGACCACAAGTAGAGAGCCAGTGGCTCCAGGCCCTTTTCACGAGCCATCGTCGCCTTGGTACGCCGCTTGGGTCGATAAGGCAGATAGAGGTTTTCCAACTCACTCTTGTCGAAAGTGGCTTCGATCCGCGCTTTGAGTCCGTCGGTCAGCTTGCCCTGCTCCGCGATGGAGGACAGGATGGTGGCGCGGCGTTCCACCAGCTCACGGAAGTAGACCAGCTTTTCCTCGATGTCGCGAATCTGAACCTCGTCCAGATTGCCGGTGGCTTCTTTGCGGTAACGTGCAATGAACGGGACAGTTCCGCCGTCGTCGAGCAACTCGATCACGGCGACCAGGCCGTGCATCGGAAGGCTCAGAGTCTGCGCCATATGAAGAAGAATTTCCGGGGAAAGAGACTTTGTGTCAGTCATGAGGGATCTTTGCTCATGGTAATTGCCACCGATGAGGAAATTCCCCCCAAGCTCTTGGACTCAGGAACCCGGGCCCTTCATTGTTCCAGTTTGTCTCACCTCCACTGGCACAATTTGAGCCGGGCACTCCAAATATGGCGAAGCGTTCTTTTGAAACCATTCCAATAAGAGAGGCCTCATCCAGAGATCCCCTTTCTGTCAGGAGAACCGAAAGCTTTTCGATGACTGGTCCATCTTTCTTGACTAGACGCGAGGCCAACTTATAGCCTATCCGTGCGAACGCATTGGTGTCCTGAACCGACGCGGCTAGATTCCAGGCAACAGCAGTCTCGCGAGAATCTTCGGATGCCGCCATCTCTGCACGGAACTCCCCTGAAAGGTTCTCCAGATGCTCCTGGTCCATGAGGCCCCCCGACGTAAACGAGAGCAAAACTTCGATGGATCAATTTCGCATCGTCGCCATACGCTTCTCTTGCTTGCTTCCAATCGCAGGTGACGCCTCCGTAAACGCTCGAAATCGCATCCAACGCAACTCGTTCGACACGAAAACCTGCGCGTAACGCAACTACAGTGTGGGCGGCAAGATGTCTGGCTGTACGGGACCGTTGCTCCGGTTCTTCAAAGGCATTTGACGGAGATGTCATTTCGGAATCTCCTGGCTGAACAGCTTTCTATCCTTCTTCTCCAGATCGAGCAAATGCGCCTTCGTTTCGAGGCCGCCTGCGAAGCCTGTGAGCTTTCCGGACGATCCGATGACGCGATGGCAAGGCACGATGATGGATATCGGGTTTCTGCCGTTTGCTGCTCCGATTGCTCTTGTCGCCTGAGGGTTTCCGAGTTTTTTTGCGAGCTGTCCGTAGCTTCTCGTTTCACCGAAGGGTATGGCGAGCAATGCCTCCCATACATCTTTCTGAAATTGAGTGCCGCGCATATCGAGAGCGATAGAAAACTCCTTGCGTTCCCCGGCGAAGTATTCCCGCAGCTGCCGCTCTGTTTCGACGAGAACAGGGTGTTGATTATTCTCAACCAGATCGCTGAGGCGCACACGGCTCGGGCGGTCATCTTTCCACAGAATGGCGGCCAGGCCATTGTCGCTGGCGACGAGTTTCAGTTTTCCTACCGGCGATTCCATCATTTTCCAAGCGAGACTCATGCTTTGTCCTTTACGGTTTTCAAAATTGATTGACACCCTGATCTCAACGATCACCTTGAGACATGCGGGCGACTTCCGCCGGCGGCCCACAGATGCTGTGCTGCATATGCACGCCACGGGCGCCATGATTCAGCGCGGCTCAAGAGATTCGCAGACGTCGTTTTCTCGCCCTCGATGAAAGTCGCGCCGCGGAGCAGTCCTATGTCCGTTGCCGGGAATGCGTCCATCTCGCGGATTGCGCGGAGAGCGATGTACTGTGCGGTCCATTCGCCGATTCCGCGGATCGTTCGCAGACGCGCAACTGTGTCCTCGACGCTGCCGAAGGGACGGAAGAGGTTCGGATCAGCGAATGCCGCATCGGCGACTGCCTTCAATGCCGTCAAACGCGCAGCTGGCATGGCCAACCCCATGGACGAAGCCGAGGCCAGCCGCTTCGACGTGGGAAAGACATGCGACAAATCGCGGTGGATGAGGAAGGACTTTGGCACAGCGCGTCCGTGCAGAGCGACGAATTGGCCCGCCAATCGACGGGCTGCGGATACGCTGATTTGCTGACCCAGGACAGCGCGTATCGCTGTCTCGAAACCATCCCAACCACCGGGAGCTCGCAACCCGGGACGCTGAGCCACCAATGGAGCGAGCCCCGAATCGCCCGAGAGATGCGCGTCGATGGTTCCGATGTCCGCCCCAAGATCAAAGAGGCGTCGTACACGAGCGACGATGGAAGGGAGCGACCTGACATCCGGGAAACGAATCCTGACACCCAGACTTTGCCGATGCGGGAGATGGTTCACCTCGATGCTGCCGAATGCCCCATCCAGATCGACCGTGCGCAGATAGCGCGCATGCTCTACGACTTCGACACCGGGAATCGCGCGCGCCCGCAGGAAGTCGAGTATGCTGTCCCAGTCGTACGGCGAACGGTAGCGAAGCTGAAGTGCCACGTCCTTCTCCTCATCCTTTGCTGCGCTCTTTCTGCGCAAGGCACTGGGAGGGCGATGGAACAGATCGCGAAATGTTTCGTTGAAGCGGCGCAAACTGCCGAATCCGGCGGCCATCGCAACTTCAGTCATCGGCATTCGGGTTTCATGGATAAGCTGCTTGGCGAAAAGCACGCGCCGGGTCTGTGCGACTGAGATCGGCGACGCGCCCAGGTGCTGCAGGAACAAGCGCCGTAATTGACGCTCGCCCAATCCCAGGCGTGCAGCCAGTTTTTCAACGCCGTTTCCTTCACCATCCAATGCGCCTTCCGCGATTAGCGCCAGAGCACGAGAAACAGTATTTGAAGTTCCACGCCATAAAGCCAGATCAGGGGCTGTCTCGGGCCGGCAGCGAAGGCATGGACGGAAGCCTGCATCTTGCGCGGCGGCAGCTGAGCCGAAAAAAATGCAGTTCTCAAATTTGGCCGTTCGGGCCGGACATATCGGGCGGCAGTAGATTCCTGTCGATGAGACACCTACGAAGATCAGGCCGTCGAAACGGGCGTCTCTGCTCTGCAGTGCGCGATAACAGACTTCACGACCGGGCAGTTCCATGTTTCAATTTTCGCACTCGCAGGAAAGCAAACTCGCGGTTTTCGGACGTGGTCAAAATTCTGTGCCTTTAGAACTTCTCATTGCGATTTTGCTCGAATCTAGTCCGGCCGATCTCGGTATTGAAGCAGCTTTGGTACCAGCGCGCGACCTGAGCCACCAGATTGTACCCGGTGGGCGTCTTCACTCGCCGCCTTCCGAACTCGAGAAAACCGTACGGAGGCTTAAAACCGCCACCGCTCGGCCAGCACCTGAAGCTCCTTCAGCGAGTAGAAGATCTCTCCGTTCAGGAACTCGTCCAGTAACTTGCTGTTGAACGATTCGCAGTAGCCGTTCTCCCAGGGAGAGCCGGGTTCGATGTAGAGGGTCTTCGCTCCCGAGCTAAGAAGCCACTTCCGCAGATCCTTCGCCATGAACTCCGGGCCATTATCCGAACGGATACCCGATACGGATTTGTCCGAGGTCGCCGTCCTGAGCTGGAGCTGGGGCGGAGCTTCGAGCCTGTTTGCGGCAGCACGAGACCCCCGCATCGATGCCCTGGTATCCATGGACGGCAGCATGCGCTATTACCCGGGCCTCGTGAAGATGGCCGGCGATGTTCAGCCAGAGCGGATGACCATACCGCTTCTTTTCTTCACCCGGGGCGATCCGAACCTTCTCGAAGATATTGACAGACATCACGACGGCCCCCCGGCATACATCGTGGGTCCAAACGTTCTGAACGCCTGGATACACGGCGATCTCCTGACCGTGAATATGCTGGGCATGGCACACCCACAGTTCAGTTCGATGTTTCAACGCAGGGAGATCGCGCAGCGCTTTGCGGAAAACCAGGTAGCCGATTACGGACGGGATCACGCCAATACGAGTCATGCCTTGGTGGCGCTCTACACGTTGAAGTTCCTCGATGCCTACCTGAAGCACGACGCCTCGGCAAAGGCGTTTCTTGAAATAAACCTAGCAGAGAATGGCGTTCCGAAACACTTTATGGGCATAACGTCTCGTCCCGCGCTGAAAATATCTCGTGCGAAGGCCAGGTGATCTCACGATCACCTCCTAGATGACTGCGATCCCACGCGCACCGCCCAGAATCGTTTCTGGGTGAGTGGCAGTTGCATGAAACTCTCGACCCGATGCATCCAGCTCCGATTTTGTTGAGAGAAGAGCCTCAATCGGTAACGACAAGTCGGCGTAGTCGAGTAATGTTCTTGCCGGTTGACCCGCACCCGGAAATTAACGGCTACAAGCGCCAAAGTTCCGTATTGCCGACAATCCGTCCGCTAGGCGGTCAATGAGCGCACTGACCTCTTGTCGTCGAGAATTGAACTTACCGAAAAGCTGTGCCAGCTCAACCGGTCGATGCAACACTCTCTAATCAGCTGATCCACAAATGGGTAGTGTTGCAAAGATTCAAATGCAGACAAGCTTGTTGCCAAGCGTCTGTCGTGCGTTCTTAGACTGGCAAATCGAAAAGACTGTCGATGAACTGAATCTGCCGAAGAAGATCATCTCCTGCCACCCATCGAACTTGCCCCTTGCGGATCATGTGGACGGCTTCGTAGCCTTGAATCGTTCGCCGAGCCGCCTGGAATTCTCGGAAGCCCTGCTTGGCGTTCACGCGACGTTTGATGGCTCGATGATCCTGTTCGAGAATGTTGTTCAAGTACTGCACCGGTCGGTGTCGACAGCGCTTGCGCAGCGTCCCTTCCTTCTTACTGTCGGGGATCGCGGAGCTGTA
>Ga0210398_10001894_pt1 | contig 20909 bp, 16 predicted proteins | sample IncBWC4OmetaG_FD_161047 | JGI IMG/M metagenome (GOLD analysis project Ga0210398, IMG submission 161047) | Forest soil microbial communities from Barre Woods Harvard Forest LTER site, Petersham, Massachusetts, United States - Inc-BW-C-4-O | ecosystem: Environmental > Terrestrial > Soil >...
GTGCGCGATGCGCCGGCGAGGTATCCTTTTTCCTGTTTCAGCCGTTGCTTGAGTTGTTCCACCTCACGCTCGGTTCGCGCATTTTCCAAAGCAATGGCAAGGAGTGCGGCTACCTGGTTCAGCAGGGAGAGATCGTCACTGTGGAATGCATCGGCCCGCGTGCTGCCCAGCATCAGCACACCCAAAGGCCCCTTCGGGCGAAAGAATGGCACACAACAAAGCGATTTCAGCCCCTCGGAATTCAAACCCGCGGCGAGTCCGGGCTCCAGCCCCTGCAGCTCGTCTCGCGTAAGGATCACGGACGCTCCCTCTTGCAGAGCCTTACCTCCAACACTCTTTGCGGCGCCAATCTCATCGCCCACTTCCGGACTCCTTCCCATTGGAAAATCCAGAGCCTGTGGAACCAGTCGTCGGCTGTCCGCGTCCCGCAAAGAAAAAGCCGCATATTCGTGCCGCAGCAGCCGTCTCAGATAAGCCGAGACTTGCGGAAAAACCCGTCGCACATCCCAATTCGTGGCCAGCAACCCGGTCACTTTCATCACGACCTCTTGCCGCTTCGTCTCCCGCCGCAAAATTTCTGAAACACTGCGCAGTGACTCTTCGAGCTTCTTCCGCTCTGTAACTTCCATCGCGATAATTCCGACCTGCGTAACCTTGCCCGCCGGGTCTTCAATCGGCAGATAGTGTTCGACCCAGTGGCCTGGCTCCGTGCGCGTGGGCGGTACAAAGCTGATCTCGAGATCGAGTACAGGCCGGCCACTGACCAGCACCTTGCGGAATTGCGGTTCTATCACTTCCGCCAAGTCTCCCAGGACATCGCGAACGGTTCTGCCTAAGTGTGCTTCGACCGGCAATCCGTTCATTCTGGCGAGGGTTTCGTTCACCACCACAAAGCGAAAGTCGAAATCCAAGACGCAAAATCCCACGTTGGCGGCCTTCAGATAGGTCCTGCGGAATTCATCCGATTTCATCAGAGCCTCAGCCGCCCACAGGGCATCTGGCCGCTCCGCCGCTGCAAAATGAACCGGCGCCATCCCCATAGTGTGTTGAGGCCCTCGATTTCCCGGCACGAGGGAGTCTAGCTGCGTGTAGTCAGACTGGCCCGCCTTTCCGCTTTCGATCTCCGCTTTCTTAGTTGGCTCCCGGCGCAAAACCAACGCGATCCCGGCTGCTGCTTCCTCAAGAAACTCGACGTCTCGCGCCGCGAAAGTGGCATCCCTCCGCCGCGCAACCTTCAACACACCGAAAACATTGTTCGAAGAACGCAAAGGAGTCAGACAGAGAGTCCTGACCCCAAGCTGAAGACCACGTTTCACCGAATCCAGGTCCAGCCCGGCCAGGCGGGCATAATCGAAAACCAGAGTCCTCTCGCTGCGAAAAGCTTGACCAGCTAACGTCCCTTCAATTGGTGTCAGCCCTCCGTGAGCGGTCATCTTTTCAGCCCGTTCATTCTCATTCATCTCCAAGCGCAGAGACTGCGAGTTCTGGTCATACAAATAAATTCCAACAAGGTCCTCAACTCCCCATTTCTGTAGAGACCTAATAATGCAAGACAGGGAGGTCTGGAAGTTATGCCGTTGAGCGTCACAGCGAGCCACTTCGATCAGGAGTTGCAAGCGTCGAATTTCCTCTACAACTGTTCCCTCTGGCGCTGCTCTGTCCGTTCCCAGAGCAATGAACTGCGCCACCACCTGCAGAAATGCAATGTCCCAAGCGGTAAACGGCAGGGCCTGCTTGCGGCCGAAACCGATCGCCCCTTGTTTCTGGTGAAAGTTTGTAAGCGGAACTGCGCAATAAGATCGTATGTCTCGTTCGCGAAGCCACTGAGATTCTTCCCAGAATCGAGTTTCGGAGGCCGCATCGCCGAGCGAGAGCGCAGTCTGGCTTCGCCATACCATTCCGGCGATAGAGTCGTTCAACGCAATCTCAACAGGAGCAACCGCCCTGTGGGGTCCCTCCCAATACTCGACTTTTACTTTTTCGGGGTTACTTAGAACTGCGAAGCCTAAAAGATCGAAGGGAACAACCGCTTGCAACTGAGGAATAAGGTCGGCCAAGAACTCGTCCGGTCGATGGCGCAAGCACACAAGGTCAGCCACAGACAAGAGAGCATTACATTGCTGCAGGCCTAAATTGGCATCCGCAATATAAAAGGGGTGCACTTCCAAAACTCCAGTGGTTCTCCCCCCTCATGAAGAACCCCGAGTGCCCAAGTTTTCTAACCGGGCAAATTATACTCGCACTTACATTTCAGATGGCATCGTTTCGTGCCGAGTTAGTTTTTCGTAACATCTCGATCATCCCGCTGAGAAATAAAGGGCGAACTCTCATCGCCTTTAATTTCGCTCCCCCAACGATCGTATAATCGTATAGTGGCACGCGGCTGGGAAAGCAAGTCCATAGAACAGCAACAGGACGAGGCAAGGTCCTCGAAAGAGCCCAAGCGACGCTTGTCGCCCGCGCAAAGAGCCGCCGAATCTCGCAAAGAAGGCTTGAGGCTTTCCCGCAACCGAATTCTTCAACAGCTCCAGTCCGCCGTGAACGCCAACTACCGGAAGACGCTTGAGCAGTCCCTTGCCGCGATCGAGGAAGAGATCAATCGTTTCGGATGACCTCGGTACCCGCGTCGACTGCCGGAACTGCAAGTTCCTGCCGTATAATCCCATTATCCCCATGAAAGCTTATGTCTACGTCTCGCTCAAGAAAAGCGTGCTCGATCCCCAGGGCAAAACCATTTACGGTGCGCTGAACAAAATGGGTTACAAAGGACTGGAAGAAGTGCGCCAGGGAAAATATTTCGAGATTACCCTCGACGGCGGCTTGAGCCGCGAAGCGGCGCAATCGGAGGTCGACCGCATCGCCCGCGAGGTTCTTACCAACCCCGTCATTGAAGAGTATCGCTGCTCCCTCGCAGACTGATTCCTGGAGTTCGCCATGTGTGGCATCGTTGGCTATGTCGGCAGGAAAGAAGTCGTCCCGGTCATTATTGATGGCCTGCGGCGGCTTGAATACCGCGGCTACGACTCGGCCGGAATCGCCGTCGCGGGCAATGGAGACCAACTGCAAATACGTCGTGCCGAAGGCAAGCTTCGCAATCTCGAAGATGCCATCCGCGCCCAGCCGCTTCACGGTAGCTACGGCATCGGCCATACCCGCTGGGCAACCCACGGACGACCGACCGAGGAAAACGCCCATCCCCATCGGGATTGCACCGGCAAAATCGTGGTCGTGCATAACGGTATCGTCGAGAACTATCTCAGCCTCAAGAAAAAGCTGATCGAGGAAGGCCACAAGTTCACAACTGAGACCGATACCGAAGTCATCGCCCACCTTGTCGAAAAATACTTCTTCAGGAAAGATAACGGCCATCACCCGACCCTGGAAGATGCAGTGCGGCGCGCGGTGAAAGAACTTACCGGTGTTTTTGCTCTGGGCGTCATTTCCGTGGACGAGCCGAACAAAATCGTTGCCGCCCGCAATGGTCCTCCGCTCGTGGTGGGATTGGGCAACGACGAATACTTCGTCGCCTCCGATGTGCCGGCCATCCTCTATCACACGCGCGATATTTTCTTTCTCGCCGATGGCGATCTCGCGGTCGTCACTCCGGACGGCGTGCAACTCACGGATTTCCACGGCAAACCCATCGACCGTCCCGTGCAGCATGTCACCTGGGATCCGATTATGGCGGAAAAGGGCGGCTTCAAACACTTCATGCTCAAGGAAATCTACGAGCAGCCGCGCGCCGTGCAGGAAACCACACTGGGAAGAGTCTCCCGCGATAGCGGACATGTTTTTCTCGAGGAGATGCGAATCAGCGAAGCCGAATTCGCAGCCGCAAGAAAAATCAATATCGTCGCCTGCGGCACCAGTTGGCACGCCGGTCTTGCCGGCAAATTCATGATCGAAGGGATGGGGCGCATTCCCGTCGAAGTCGATTACGGAAGTGAGTGGCGCTATCGCGATCCGATCGTCAACCCCAACGAAATCACGCTGGTGATTTCGCAATCCGGCGAAACCGCCGACACCATTGCCGCGCAGCGCGAGGCCAAAAGCAAAGGTTCAAAGACGCTGGCAATTTGCAATGTCGTCGGATCGATGATTACCCGCGAAGCCGCCGGCACCATCTACACTCACGCGGGGCCAGAAATCGGCGTGGCTTCGACCAAGGCATTCACCAGTCAGCTTACCGCGTTATATCTTTTTGCCCTATATCTCGCGCAGGTCCGCGGGACGATGACCCCAGCCCAAACTCGCGCGGCAGCCGAGCATCTGGCGCTCCTTCCGGCGAAACTAGAGAGCATCCTCACGCACGACGAGACCTGCGAAGATCTGGCCAGGCGCTTTCAGCGCGCACAGGATTTTCTCTTCCTGGGCCGCGGTATCCACTACCCCATCGCTCTTGAAGGCGCGCTTAAGCTAAAAGAAATCTCCTACATTCACGCCGAAGGCTATCCCGCCGGCGAGATGAAGCATGGCCCCAACGCTTTAATCGACGAAAATCTTCCCGTAGTCATCATCGCAACCCGCGATGCGAACAATCCCGGGTCAATGGTTCGCTACGAAAAGACGATGTCGAACCTGAAAGAAGTGAAAGCGCGCTCGGGAGTCGTAATCGCGCTGGCCACCGAAGGCGACGAAGAGATTAAAGAAGCAGCCGACCACGTTCTATACGTGCCCGCTGCCCCTGAAGAGCTTTCTCCAATCCTGGAAATTGTCCCGCTGCAACTGCTGGCTTATCACATTGCCGTCCGCCGGGGCTGCGATGTGGATCAACCGAGGAATCTGGCCAAGTCGGTCACGGTGGAGTAACGGTTCCTTCAATTTTCGGGAGAGACGACCTCAACGTCGGTATGACAGAAGTCATCGCCTTTGAATAGCAACGGCTCCCCGGCAGTCTTGGCTAGCGCGTAGGCGAAGCAGTCGCCAAAATTGAGTCCCGCTCTGTGTCGCCCCTTTCCGAAATCGCGAAAGGCCTCGCGAGCAACCTCTGCCTGCCTAACGGTGACGGGCTCGATCGTGATTCCGGCATCGCGCAAGAAACCGTCCAGGCGCCGGCTCAAGAGAGGATTCCGATTGCTATCGGCGAGAATTGCGGCCTCAAGAAAGTTCGCGGCAGAGATGCGCCGTACTTCGGCTCGCTCTAAGATTCCCGCCATTGAAGGTGCGTCCGGCTCGTTTCGCAAAATCGCGATGACGGCCGAAGTATCGACAATCATTTTGGCAAGCCTTTTTCGTCATATAGCAAGTCGCCGTGGTCCATCGAGCGATAAGGCTCTTTCCACAGTGGAGCGCACTTTCTGCCAATCTCCAAAAGGCGCTCCGCCAGGCCTTTTCCATTTTTCGTGCGCAATCGATCGAGCCGCTCTTGCACAGCTTTGTCGACCGCGGCAGTCATGCTTTCCCCGGTCAGCCGGGCCAATTCCCGGACGCGGCAATACGTTTTTTCGTTCTTAATGTTCAGGCTCATATCTACCTTCTACCATTATTGTCTACCATTCTACCACACGACACAATCTACCCAACACAATCATGAGCACGACGCCCCCTGCCCCCCAAACTGCAAATACCGCTTCCACCACCCGCCGCGGCGCCGCTCCGACTCGACGCAGCAAAAACGGCAGAAAGTTCCAGGCTGTGATGTGAACGTAATCCCAGGGATCTTGCGTCATCGACTCGTTGTTCAATCCCCAGGCATCCATTTTGCCCAAGGCAAATGCCGCAATATTCTTAAAACGCAGTGCAATCACGAATGTCGGATGGCCCAGCGTTTCCATCTGATAAATCTCCAGCGGCAGCCAAAAAGCCAGCGACGCCATTTGGATCACGAAACTGACAGCGATCAGGGCAATCGCACCTCGCCAGATCCAGGAACTCAATTCCGCGCGGTAGCGCAAGAGCAACGGCACAGCCAGCAGGGCGGCTATCTCTACCGATGTGGAAACATAACGGTCGCCCCACGCAAAGTCTCCCGCCCAGTATGTATATCGCGCGTAAAAACAAATGCAGGCCAGCAGAAGCAGAAGCGACGCAACGCCGTAGGCGCGGACCTCCGCCGACAATTTCTTCCAAAGCACAGCCAGCAAGATAATCGCCAGCACAAGCAACGGATCGAATAGAAAAATGGATTTCTCGGGCTTAAACAGCGGGCCGAGAAAACCCTCCCAGAACAGCGTGCTCCATGGAAAGTTCGCGGGAAGCGTAGGATCGGCCAGTCGCTGCTCTTTGGCGAAGAGCGAAACATAAGTGTTGGTAAACGATCCGAAGCGATAGAACTGATAAAGCCGGTCCATCAATGAGAAGAACGCATACACCGGAGCGGCGACCTTGCAGTAAACCACAAACTTCTGCCAGCTCTCGCGGCCACTCCTTCTTTCAAACCAAAGCACAAGCAGCAGAAACATACCCGCCGCCACGAGATCAAGCCCCGTAGTCAGCCGCGTCAGGAGGTTCAGCCCAAGGGCAGCCGAACCGATCCACAACCCCCGTTTGCTTCCGCTTCGCAGCCACTCGTATTGAAACGAAAATCCCACCAGCGTCAGCAGCATGATGTAATTGTTTTCCATCATGTTCTGTGTGTAATGCAGATGGGTCGTACAGAACAGCAGCGCCAGAACTCCCAGCACCGACTCGCGCATGTTGAACCGCAACTGCCGCAGCAGCCGCAATGCAATCAGCGCAGTCAGTATATTCACCAGCATGCTGGTGCTGTAGCTGACCACAATGCTGCGCACGGCGGGGTCGTCTCCATATCCTGAAAAGATTTTCCAGTGAGAAATCCATGTCCCGGCAAGATCGGCCGGCAGCATGAGCAGCGATTGCCCAATTCCATACCAGCTATAAAGCTGGCCATTGCGTCCATGCAGACCGAACTCGGGATACTCGTTGGCAAAAACCTGCGGCTCGGAAGTCCACAGCCAGTGCGTAGTTTGCAGCCGGTGCATGGTATCGGCGGTGCCCAGTTCGCCTGACTGCACCACAAAAGCCAAAAGCCCGGCTGTCAGGCACAGTAGAAAAACCGGATCGCCCAAGCATCGACGAACATGCGATCTCATCGTCTGGATGGTAATACAATTCCGGACTGCAGTTCCTGTGCGTTTGCCACGCTTGCAGTTCGCAACGGTAGAGTGTATTAAGAATCCTTCATGCCTTTTTGTTTTTCTTGCGGTACCGACTTGCCCGTGAACGGACGCTTCTGCTCGGCTTGCGGAGCGCCATCGAACCACAGCGATAATCTCGCGACCATCGATCTTCCAACTGCGACATCCCCTTTGCCGCCGCGTCCCCCTTCATCCTCTTCGCGGGCCAGCAGCTCATCCTCGTATCAGAGCGAAGGACGATTTCTTCCCGGCCGCCTGCTGGCGAGCCGATATCGAATCATCGCGTTGCTCGGCAGGGGCGGCATGGGCGAGGTCTATCGCGCGGACGATCTCACGCTCGGTCAACCCGTGGCTCTCAAATTCCTGCCCGATGAAGCGGCGCGCGATCAAAGCTTGCTGGAGCGCTTCAAGAATGAAGTTCGCATCGCCCGGCGCGTTTCTCATCCCAACGTGTGCCGCGTCTACGACGTCGGCGACATCGAAGGCCACACGTTTTTCACCATGGAATACATCGATGGCGAGGATCTCGCATCGCTCCTCCGCCGCATCGGGCGCCTGCCCGAAGACAAAGCCCTCGATATCGCCCGCCAGCTTTGCGCCGGCCTCGCTGCCGCTCATACCAAAGGCGTTCTCCATCGCGACTTGAAGCCTGCCAACATCATGCTCGACGGACGCGGCCAGGTGGTCGTAACCGATTTCGGACTCGCCGGGGTTGCCGACCAAATTCCAGGCGCCGATGTGCGCAGCGGAACTCCGGCATACATGGCGCCCGAGCAACTCGCCGGAAAAGAAGTCAGCACGCGTAGCGATATTTATTCGCTCGGCCTCGTGCTCTACGAAGTCTTCACCGGCAAACGCGCGTTCGCAGAGAAAGCAACCGACAAACTCCGAAGGCCCGACGATCGCACCGTAAGCCGTCCCTCGAGCGTCGTAAAAGATCTGAATCCAGTGATCGAACGGGTCATTCTGCGCTGCCTCGAAACCGAACCTTCCGCACGCCCAGCCACGGTTCTGAGCGTGGCCGCAGCCTTGCCGGGGGGCGACCCGCTAGCCGCAGCTTTGGCCGCGGGTGAAACTCCGTCTCCGCAATTAGTCGCCGCCTCCGGAGAGACTGTCGGACTCAGAGCGCGCGTTGCGGTCGCATGCTTTGCAGCTCTAATGCTGGCGTTGGCCTTGGTCGTCTATCTCGATATCCGCTATAGCGGTCTCGAGAAGATGCACCTGGAGCTCACGCCAGAGGTGTTGACGCAAAAAGCGCGCGAGATCGTCGCACGTCTCGGCTATCCTGAGCGTCCCCTCGATACTGCGGCCGATTTGCAATACGACAGCGACCTGCAGGATTACCTTGAAACAAAAAGTAAGGAGAAGCCCCGGCCCGACTGGCCCATGCTGCTCTCTGGACGGCCGTCGCTGCTTCGTTTCTGGTACCGCCAGAGTCCCGACACTTTGTTCGCGGACCAGTTTCGAGACCAGTCTCTCAACCCCGGAATCGTCACCAAAGATGATCCCCCTCCAACGCTTTCGGGAATGATTAATCTGGATCTCGATCCTCAGGGAAGACTTATTTATTTTCAAGCGATCCCGCCACAGAAAGACGATGCCGCCGCGCAACCTCCGCAGTTTGACTGGAATGTATTGTTCAGCGCCGCGGGACTCGATCCCGCGAAATTTCAAGAAACAGAACCGGCGTGGAATTCTCTGGCTTCTTCTGACACGCGCGTCGCGTGGACCGGAAGCTGGCCCGGCACAACTCGGCCGCTGCGCGTGGAAGCCGCCGCCTATCACGGAAGACCTGTCTTCTTTTCCCTCATTGGAGACTGGACCAAGCCCGATCGCATGAAGAGCCCTGAAACTTCACTCGGGAAGAAAGTGAGTCAGGTGGTTTCGATCCTCTTGCTTCTATCGTTATTCCTTGGAGCAATTTCACTCGCACGGCGAAACTATCGCCAGGGGCGCGGTGACCGCGAAGGCGCGCTGCGGCTGGCAGCGATCATGTTCGCGCTGGAAATGCTCTTGTGGCTGTGCCGCGCGCACTTCGGGATTGCCCTGAGCACGGTTGGATTGCTCATCATCCAAATCAGCACGGCGTTGTTTATTTCCGGCAGCACGTGGGTTTTGTATCTGGCGCTTGAACCCTGGGTCCGCAAGCGCTGGCCCCAGGCAATCATTTCGTGGAGCCGCGCGCTCTCGGGGCAATTCCGCGATCCTCTCGTTGGACGCGACATTCTTTTCGGCGTAATGCTAGGAGTCGTTTGGATCCTCATCTTTCAAGTCCGCTCCATCCAGATAATGCTGAGGGGTGCGGCTCCGCCCCTTCAGTCCCAGGAATATTTGATGGGCGGACGCGAAGCCCTTGGCACGTGGTTGTTGCAAATTCCGCAATCGATTGTTTTCACCTTGCTGTTCTTCTTCCTGCTCCTCGGCCTGAAAGTGCTGCTGCGCAAGGATTGGCTGGCCGCAATCGCATTTGTTGCGGTCTACGCTTTTCCTCAGGGATTGAGTTCTGCCTACATCGCGGTCGATTTGCCCAGCGAAATTCTGATCTATTCGGTCGCCGTGCTGCTCGTTTTTCGCTTCGGCCTCGTACCGCTTGCCTGCGCCATTTTCACAGTCGATATGCTGGCAAATGTCCCGTTCTCGTCCGACCTATCGGCGTGGTACATGCCCGCGTCGATTCTTGCCCTGCTCAGCATCGTGGTTCTAGCCGCGTGGGGCTTCTACCATTCGCTCGGCGGAGAACCGCTATGGCAGGCGGAAGTCGAGTAGTGTTTTGTTTGATGCCGCGTCGCTCCGCCAACAGCGGAATTCATCTCGTGCGCAAGATCTTGCGCACAAGCTTCGCGATTCAGCAACCGCCGAACGCTATAAATACGCGAGAAACGTATTCCTCCAACTGAAACCGTGCCATGGCTAACTGGCATCCTACCTGCTGTGTAGCGAAATAAGGTTAAGGTCTTCCAGGAGGCTGTATGCGTACTGTCAGCATTTTCTCTTCGATCTTTCTATTGTCCGCACTGGGCTTAGCTCAAGCCGGCCAGCGCGCCATCGAGGGCTATTGTCCTTACGGCTGTGCGCCGTATGTCCCGATGATCACCACCCCCAGCGTCTCGTTCACCAACGTATCACCCAACCCCGTTGGCGCGACCAATGCCACCAGTGGCCTGGTCGCGGGAGCGACCAACTCTACGCTCTCCGAAATTAGCGGCAACACCAACTCGGTCTACAGTGTTCCCGTCTGGTACTCCGGCGGGGGAATGCCGCTCGTATCTCCCGCGACCAATTCTGTGGTCGGTGGAATGAGAATAAACGCCATGCGCCACGAATACCGGGAGCAGATGGAACACGCGCAACAGCGCGAGCCGGAAGCCAAGCCGCAGTCTTGGGTCTATTTCGCTTCCGTGGAACAAGCTACCGGCTCACTCGAAGCCGCCAGCGCCGCGAAGGGAGCCCACCCAGCTAAACGCAGTTATACGAACGACGATGTGCAGCGCCAGAACGATCAGAACGACGTCGTCAAGTGGGATGGCAAGACCGAAAAGATTCGGTAGAATCTTGCGACGCGAGGGGCCGGTGCAAGTGTGTTCGTCACTCTCCTTGCGTTGGCAAGTGGACAGGTTATCTGATGATCAGCCATCGTTCTTTCCGAACGATGGCTGCGTTAGACGACTTATTTATCAGGAGTAAACGATAGGATCAGTAGCTACCGACGTTTCTGACAGGCTTACTTCTTTGGAGTCTTGCAAGTTATTTGTCGCTCTTCAGCTAGCCGTGTCTTGGGTTCTTTTCGCAAAGTGGAGCTCCGCGTCGGGCATGGGGCATTCCTAGGCTCCGTGTGCCTTCGCCCTCAGTTTCTCTTCGATCTTGCCCGGGTGATTTTGCACTGCGTTGGCCGCTTCTTGGGGCTCGATTCCGATCACATCGTTCCAAAACGACGTGGCTTCATTCACCGCCTTGAGGCCAACCTGTCCAGATCGAGAAGTGTTTCCTTCTCCTACCCATGCAACTTCGAAGTGTTCGCGTCGATTGGCCCGGACAAGAACAACCTCGCTGCCGGCCCTTAATCTGTGCCGGACGCCGGTCAAGAGCGCACCCGCCCGGCTCACGATCGAGGACTTAACTTCCTGCTCAATAGTCTGGCCCCTTATATCGGTGCCGGTTAATGTAACAGTCAAGGCTTGTCGAGGCGATCTTCGGCGCGTTCGATCTTGAACCGGCGCATGAGGGTGCTGATCTGCATAGCGACGCTGGCCAGTTCCTGCGCCGCTCTGTTGGATTCTTGTGCGCGCGCTGCCGTTACCTCGGCTGCCTGCGCAACGCCGCCGATACTGGTCGAGATGTCGACGGCTCCCTTGGCTGCGTCGCTGGCATTGCGAGTCATTTCGTTGGTCGTGGCGCTCTGCTCTTCAACGGCGGCGGCAATCGTGCCCGAGATGGTGTTGATCTGGTCAATCACGCTGCTCACCGTAGAGATCGCCGCGTTTGCGCCCTGGGTATCCACCTGAATCGCGTTGATTTTGCGGCCGATGCCTTCGGTCGCTTTGGCAGTCTGGTTGGCCAGCGCTTTCACTTCGTTCGCCACTACGGCGAAGCCCTTGCCTGCTTCCCCAGCGCGCGCCGCTTCGATGGTCGCGTTCAAGGCAAGCAGGTTCGTCTGCTGCGCGATTGCGGTAATGACCTTGACTACTTCTCCGATCTCTTTGCTCGACTGGCTGAGTTTGGCCACCGAAGCATCGGCAGTCTGGGCGACACCGACGGCGGAGGTAGCCACTTTGGCGGCGTCGTGGGCGTTCGCGGCAATGCTTTGAATGGTGGACGTCATCTCGCCGGCGCCGGTCGACAGGCTTTGTAGATTCTGCGAAACCTGCTGCGTGACTTGCGCTACAGAGCTGGATTGCGCTGCCGTCTCTCCGGCGTTGGCGGTAATCTGCCCGCTCGCTTCCAGTAGTTGCTGGCCGGCGGTCGCGAGTTTGTTGGTCTGCGACGAGACGCCTCGAAGAATTTCCTGGAGCTTGTCCATAAACCGGTTGAAGAGGCGGCTGACTTCCCCAAGTTCGTCGTTACCGAAGCCGCCCGCCACCTCCAGACGCTTAGTGACATCGCCTTCTCCCTCGGCGATGTCGCGAATCATCTCCGTCAATCGCCTGAGGCCGGCGGAAGTGTGACGGATCAGGAAAAAAGCCGCCACCACACCGAAGCCTAGCGCTGACAGAATGGTCGCGCTCAGGGCCAGCTTGAGTGAGCGGCCTACCGCGTGGATCTCAGCCTTCTTTTCCCCCAGAAGAGTCTGGAATGCATCCGACATCGAGCCAATGGTTTCCCGCAGTGCGTCCGCCGCCGTTGTCCCGTTGTCGGTGTACTCATTGCCCGCCTTGATGACATCGTTAGCGCCCCCTGAAGCATGATCGATCGCTCGCCGTTGGGCATCATGCAGGAGGGTTAGCTGCTCCTTGATTTTAGCGAGGCGGTCACGATTTTCCTGAAGAGTCCTTCTTGGAGCCAGTTGGTCCACTTGGACGATGTCCCGTTCGACGTTTTCCCATGTTTTACTCCATAACTTCAGGGCTACTTCTCTGCGGTCTGGTTCGGATCCCGCGAGAATGGCCTGGCGGGCCTTGACCGAAGTCATGTTTATGTCGCGCTGCAAATCTTTGGCGGCTTCGATCGAGGGGAAATGTGATTCCAACATCCCATCTAAATCTGAAACGAGGTCGGACAATTTGAAATAGCTAATAGTAGAGCCGGTGACCGCCAATCCAAGAACTACGGCGAAGCTAAAGCACAGTTTTTTCCCGAGGGTGAGTCTCACTGCGTTCTCCGGGGAACCTTTATCTAAACGACTTATCGACCGCAAATTGGAAAGGCATTAACGGGAAGAGATAAGTTCGGCTGCAAATTTTGGGTCGCGCCACTCTCCAGCATCCCCACCCGGACGCTTTCTAGAAGTCGACTCAGCGCGCTGTGACCTGCGCGGTGTTAAGATTCGTGGGCCTTGGGGTTCAATCAGAGATTGCAACCGAAAAAGGAGAATTGAATGAAAAGATCACTGTTGGTAATTGGCGTAGTGGCGGCGCTTATCGCCGCATGGTCCGTGGGACGGGTCCACGGGCAGAACGAAATGAAGAAAGTCGTTTATGTCTCTTCAGGTCAGGCAAACTACACGTCAATGGCTAAGGGTGTGTCCATGGCCAAAATCTGGGGCGATGCCGACAAGGGAGCGCATGCCACTTTTACCAGGTTCGACCCGGGGCAGGACAACGGGATGCACACCCACACGAACGATGTCTGGATCGTCGTTTTGAAGGGCGCATATTTGTACAAAGACGATGCGGGCGAAAAGCGCATAGCCGCAGGTGACTTTCTACGCGTCCCTGGTGGACACAAGCACTGGAGCGGCAGCGACGCGAAAGAGGGAGCGTTGTTCTATGAGGAATCGTCCGGGAAGTTTGATTTGATCCCCGCGAAGTAGAGAGATTGGAGGCGCCGCGGCGAACCTGCGGTCCGGTGCCGCAGCTGGGACTGTCCTGCTTCTCAGAAAGCTCACCCTTCGGAAACCTACGAAGGGTGAGCAATTCCACCTGAAATAAGGTTACAGCTCCGATCGCGAAAACTACTTCGCTTCCAGTTGCTGCAGATCGGCCAGCACTTCTTCGCTGTGACCCTGCGGATTCACCTTCAGGTAAACCTTCCGGATGACGCCCGACGGATCGATCAGGAATGTGTTACGCGCAGCCAGAGTCATTCCCTTGTAATCCATGACCGAGCCATATTCCTGCACGACCGTGTGATCGGGATCGGCCAGCAATTTGAAGTTCAATCCTTCTTTCGTGCAGAAACTTTTATGCGAATCGACGTTGTCGACACTAACGCCGAGAATCACCGCGTTCTTCGCTGTGTACTTATCGATGTCGCGCTGAAAGTTGTGCGCTTCCATCGTGCAGCCGGAAGTGAAATCCTTCGGATAAAAATAAAGGACAACCCACTTCCCTTTATATTGATCGAGAGAAACCTGCGCACCTTCCTGGCTGGGCAAAGAGAAAGCCGGGGCTTGCGCGCCGGTCGCCGGGGGCTGAGGCTGATCGGCAGCACCGGCGGAGAGTGACGCCAACAACAAAATTGCGAGAAGCTGCGAGAAAATTTTCATAACGGTCCTTTCCACGATCACGTAGGGGCCAAGTAAGGATAAACGATCCAGCCCGGCGCCGCATGTCACGAGATTGTCAATTCTCGTTCGGGCTTCCGCAACCGCATTTGCGGCAATGGTCGACGCACCAAGGGCCCACGCCGAGGATTTCTGCAGTTCGTACGACCTGCGGCGCTTACTTCGAATCGGCGCTCTCCACCAGGCCGCGATCCTTCAACATGGGAGCGATGCTCGGTTCCGCCCCCCGCCACGCTTTGTACATTTTCGGCAGGTCTTCGGTGTTCCCTCTCGACAGCACCATCTGCCGGAAGCGATCTCCATTGGCGCGGGTCAGCCCACCATGATCTTCGAACCATTGATAGGCATCGTCGTCGAGCATCTCGCTCCATAAGTAAGCGTAGTAACCGGCGGCATAGCCATTGGCCCATATGTGCAGGAAATAACTGGAGCGGTAACGGGGCGGCACGTTACCGATGGCGAGGTGTGTCTTTTGCAGGGCCTCGGTTTCGAACGCATCCGCATTTTGCAGCGGAGCGCCGGGCGCCAGCGTGTGCCATTGCATATCGAGTTCGGCCGCAGCCAGAATTTCGGTGAGCGCGTATCCCTGATTAAACGTCTTCGCCTTCTTGATCTTGGCCGCAAGTTCGGCCGGCATGGGTTCGCCCGTCTTGTAATGTTTGGCGTAGTGACTGAAAACGGCCGGATAGCTGGCCCAGTGCTCGTTGAACTGCGACGGAAATTCAACAAAATCGCGCGGCACCGCCGGACCCGAGAGCGTGGGATATACCGTATTGGCGAAGATGCCATGCAGACCGTGGCCGAATTCGTGGAACATGGTCGTTACGTCGGTGAAGCTCAAGAGAGCGGGCTCACCGGGTGCGGGTTTGGCGAAGTTGGCAACGTTATAGATCACGGGCAGCGTGCCCAGCAGTTTGGACTGATTCACAAATTCCTCCATCCATGCGCCGCCGTTTTTATTGTCGCGTTTGAAATAGTCGCAGTAGAAAAGTGCCAGGGGCTTGCCGTCGGAGTCAGAGACCTGGAAAACACGCACGTCGGGGTTGTAGACGGGAATGTCTTTGCGCTCTTCGAAGGTCAATCCGTAGAGCTGGTTGGCGGCATAGAAGACGCCGTTCTGAAGAACGTTATCGAGTTCGAAATAGGGCTTGATTTCGGATTCGTTGAGATCGTATTTCGCTTTGCGGACCTGCTCGGCGTAAAAGTTCCAGTCCCAGGGTTCAAGCTTGAAGCCTCCATTCTGCGAGTCAATCAACGATTGAATGTCAGCAGCTTCGCGGGCCGCGCGCGAGGTGGCGCCAGGGACCAGCGCATCCATGAACTTGGTGGCAGCTTCCGGATTCTTAGCCATCTGATCTTCGAGCACCCATGCGGCGTAGGTAGGATAGCCAAGCAATTTGGCCTTCTGTGCGCGAATCTGCGCGAGACGCACGATCGTGCTGCGTGTGTCGTTCGCATCATTGCGTTCGGCGCGATCGATTGAATTGTCAAAAATTGCCTGACGCGTTGAGCGCTGCTTCAGTTCGGCGAGCGTGGGTTGTTGCGTGGTGTTCTGCAACGGAATTACATAGCCATCGGCTTTTCGGTCCTTTGCAGCTTGGGCTGCTCCTGCGATTTGCGCATCGGTCAATCCCGCCAACACAGCTTTGTCCTGCGTTACATAAGCGCCTGCCTTGGCCGCTGCCAACAATTTGGTGGTGAATGCGTTCGAAAGCGTCGAGTCTTCCTCATTGAGCTTTTTGACGGTGGCTTTGTCGGCCTCGCTGAGGTTGGCGCCGGCGTGCACGAACCGCTTGTAATCGATATCGAGCAGTCGCATGGACTCCGCGTCTAAGTGGAGCGAATCGCGATCTTTGTACAGTTTCGCCACGCGCTGGAACAGTTTGGAGTTGAGAAAGATGTCGTCTTGCAAGGCAGCGATCCGAGGGGCTTCGTAGTCCTGCACCTTCTGCAAGTCCTCATTGAGATTGGCGGAGGTGACTCCATTGAAAACCAGCCACACGCGGTTGAACAGTTGGCCCGACTTTTCCATGGCGACAATCGTGTTCTCAAACGTTGGTGACGCGGGATTTTCGGCGATGGCCTGCATCTCCTTACGCTGTTCCGCCATGCCGGCATCGATGGCAGGTTGGTAGTCGCTGTCTTTGATCTTGTCAAAAGGCGGAGCCTGAAAGGCCAGCGTGCTCGCCGCATAGAAAGGATTGCTGGGGCCGAAATTGGAATCCGCCGTCTGAGACATAACTTGGGTGCTCAACAATAGTGCGGTGGCGAAGAAAAATAGTGTCATGCAGCCAGAGTTTCTACGAATGCGTTGCAAAGCTGTGCTCATAGGTCCGGTTTTCCTGATGTTCTGAATTTGTGCAAACCCTCCATAGTACAGGATCGCGTAACCGCCAATCACGCTCAGAATGGGGACTATGCCGGACCGAGGTCCTGCCTCTTTATTTAGCCCACCCTATTTCGGCAAATCCAGCGCCGGATTGTGGGCGAAGAAATTGACAGGCCGCAGCTCGAACTCGTGCCACACCGTCGGCATCACCGGCCAGTCTTCCGCGTGGGGCACGTGATGAAATCCTATGGTGTACCAGAGAACGATATCCGTGTTCTCGATGGGCCGGTTTGCTTTCGTCCAAGCCGGCAATCCGTCTCCGCCCTTGCTTTGCGTGGGATAGTCTCCTGCGGCGTAGCGCTCACTCTCGCGGTACGGCGTGACCCACACTTGATAATCGGTGTACCCGGCGCGTTTTTGCGGATAGTCCTCGGGTGCCATCAGTGACATCGCATTCTCGCCTCCCATCAATTCATAGCCAACGGGATAGCCCAACGGACTTTTCACATTTGGATTGATGACCCGCCAAAACTCCGGTTGTTCCATGCTCATGCGTGCCTTTGCCTGCTCTTCTGTTTTCGCAGTTTCCGGCTCGGCTACCCATACGCTCTTCCGCAGGCTATCCGCTGGCAAGCTTTTCGTGCGCAGCTTGTCCCTGACAAAACTATTCGCCGTCCCATCCACATCGAAATCCAACCGGAAGGAAAAGAAATGATCATGATCCACGCCCACGATGTTCTCGGAGATGAATCGCCCGTACATCCCATCTTTGCCATCGGTATCCTCCGCAGCCGTGCGGCTCTTGACTGACTTGATCTCATCCTGTCCCGTCGCGCCCGCGCGCACACGGATGGTTCCATCCTGCTGAAAAATCCAATCGAACAGGTAATCGTAATTCCCGAATACGCCAATATTCCGCAATATCAACTCCCGGGATTTGCGGCTTTCGACAGAACCCTCGTCATGTCTCCACGCCATGTAACCGGAAGGTTGTTCGAAGAGGCACGCCGCCCGCTGCTTCAGATACGTCACCCCCTTGTGATCGGCGTACACCTGATCGAAATAGACGGCGTTCTCGGGACAGTCCGACCCGATCTCGAGCGAACTCGAAAATCCATCGTTTGTCTCTCCGATGTCGAAAAACGTCCGCGCAAACCATTCTTCACCCGGGTCCATGTAGGGCACAAACATCTCCGAGACCGACCCCTCATACAAAATGGACCGCAAGCGGTCGCCATCCTGATAGGCCACATTAGTCACGATCAACCCCACGCGGCGGTCGATGCGGAAATGGAGGTGCCACTTCTCCCAAGTGACCGACTGTCCGCTGAGCCGGAAGCCGGGACCCAATGGCTGCTCTATTTTTAGTGGTGCGGGAACGTCGCGCAGCTTGCCGAGAGCCGTCGAATCGTACATTCCGGCGTCTTTCGGAATTGGCACGATGCCTTCATCGATTACGCGCAACACTTTGCCCTCGTATCCGTCGTATATGGCTGTTAAGCCTTCGATGGGCCTTCCCGCTCCTTCCGTTCCTCCGCGTATATCGAGGCAAATGATGCGCAACAACCGCTGGTCTTTCTCCGCGGGCGTCCCGAAAAAACCTGCTCCGTAGCCGCCGCAAAATACAGTGTTGAGATCGGTGATTCCTCTTTTCTTAAGAGCTGCCACGATCTCAGCATTGTCTTTCAGCGCGCCATCGATCTCGCCTTCCTGAGCCAGACTGATATAGGGGGGCTGAACTCCTTTGATCTCCGTCCACGAGACAAGCTTTTTTGCGCCGACATCCACCACGGCTTCGAAAACCTGCCGTCCCTGCTCGACCATGACAAAGGCCTCGCGGCGCATGGGCTGACCCGGCTTCCACGCCAGCACTTCTTCCTTCGGCGGTTCCTTTAGTTGAATCATCGGAAAGCTCGACTTCGCATCCGTTTTCCCGGCCGTATGCAGCACCTCGGTGGCCGCCCAATATTCAGGCGCCGTCAACGCATCCAGCGGATGCTCAGCACCCTGCGACCAACCTGGTTGCGGCGCCAACAACGCGGCCGCCATCACGCCGATCAAGACGCCTTTCACCGCCCACACACGTACGACTGCATGCCAGCCAATATTCATAATTGAATCCTCTATTTGCTAAGGCTTTCGGTAAGACCCGCAGCCGGGTGTTTTCAGCCCCGCCCAGCTTTGGCAGGCACATGGTACTCCTTTGCCGTTCTGGCAGACAAAGGATCCATCGCTTTCAAAGTCGGCCGCCCCACCAGGAATGGTTGAAGTAAACGGCCCGATGTTACAAAGATTTTTTCTTGAGGTGCGGGCTTTCGATTTCCGCAAAGTTATCGTCGAAGGCATGCAGCCAGAGCAACGGCTCGCTTTTGATAGCGGAGACCCATTTCTCGCAAGGGTCGAAAAGTGTGCAGACTGAAGGCGTTGCGCGCTCAAGAAATCCCCACCCTTGCCGGTTCGGAGTTTCTGACCTCCAGGCTCCGAATCGGCAACAGGGAACGACCCGCGCTCCGTTCTACTTGCGGCGAATTTCCTGAATGGCTTTTCGCAAAATCGTCGCGATCCGTTTTCTTTCTTCCGGCGCGGCGTCGATCTTCTCGAAGAGAATCGATTTCAACTCGCTCCGCAACTCGCGGAATTCCATTTTTGCCTGACGCCATTCGCTCTTGATCCCGCCACGAACGCCAGCCTCAGCGTCTTCTGCGGCCTCGGCATCTTCCGAGTAGCTTCTTTGAAACTCGGAAAACCTACGCCCAAACCGCGCCAATTGCTCTAGAATCTCTTCCACGCTGGCGCGGTTTTCAGACAGGTAGGCAGTTCCCTCGGGTGTGATCCGGTAGAGTTTCTTGGCGCCTTCGCTTTCGCCGGCTGCATGACCCATTTCTTCCAAGTAAGTCAGTGCCGGGTAGACCATTCCGGGGCTCGGCGTGTAAACGCCACTCGAATGCTCCTCCACGGCTTTGATAATCTCGTACCCGTGGCGCGGCTTCTCGCTCAGCAGAGCCAGGATGATCAGACGAAGGTCACCCGCAGCCAGCATTCGCGCCGCGCGCCCGCCGAATCCGCGTCCGCCAAACCGCCGGAATCCCCTTCCGAATGAACCGTGATGTCCGCGTTCTTCAGCTATACCCATGCCGCAATGTTGGTGATGTCGATGCATATTGTTTTCTATCTCCTAAGTTGTTTGATAACCAATTGTTAAATATATCTTATGATATGTCAAGAGAAAACATCAGGATGAATTATCGAAGTGTCAGGACCAGCAATCCCCCGCGAAACCGAGGGGCAGGATTTGGCGGCGGATTGGTTCCCGGCAGAAACGCAACGTCCCTCGACTGCGGGGTAGTTCACTGGCGTGAACGAGCTTCCTCGCTCGGGATGACAGTGCGCCTGTGGCGTTCACTTCTCTGTTATCCCGAGCGGGAGCAACACGGGCCGCAAAGCGGATCGTTTTACGGAGTCGAGGGACCTTGTGTTTCGCCCGTGGCGAGCGCACTACGAAAAGCGAAGAAGCGCCGCAGACGTCCGCGGAATCCCCCCTTGCCGCTTCTGAGCGTGCTGGGTACCGGTAGTTTACTGGCGGCAAGGGTGGGCACCCGACGTAATGGACCTTAACAATACTTACAACCGCCTGTGCGGTTTGCGGGGATTTCCACGATGCACGCAGCCGTGGAATCCCACCCGGCACGCCGATGGGCGCTAGGCCGGAGCGTATCGTTTAATCGCGAGACCCCGCGCGTGTTTCCGCGCCTTCGCCACATCGTAGGCAAGCTGCATTCGGAGAAGATGGTCCATCTCCGGTCCGAATGCCTTTTCTATGCGCAGGGCCATCTCCGGCGTCAACCCTGCCTTGCCGTGGAGAAGGTCGGAAAGCGTAGCCCGGCGCACTTGCATGATCTCGGCCGCCTTGGACACAGTCAGCCCTAGCGCTTCGATCACTTCCGTTCTTATCAGGTCACCCGGATGGGGCGGATTCTTCATCGGCATTTTCGGCCTCTAGTGATAGTCGATCAGGTCAATATCGCTGGCGGTATTTGTCTGCTCGTCGTGCGAGAAAATCAGCCGCCAATTTCCGGTGACAGTCAGGCTCCAAAATCCTTGCAGGTCGCCCTTCAGAGGGTGCAGCTTCCAACCGGGAAACCGGCGAAGTTGTTCAAGGCTCTCAGCCGTTTCGAGGGCGAATAGAATTTTGCGCAGCTTGTCGGCCATCGCTGGCTGGATTCCCTTGGCGCTTCCGTCCTGGTAAAGCTGCCTCAGTCCTTTGTGGCGAAAGCGGACAAGTTGCATGTTGCCCCACTTTTCACGGTTTCTTATTATGTACGGT